>Ga0209270_1001101_pt1 | contig 42822 bp, 39 predicted proteins | sample MTBAKSrepl1MetaG_FD_187456 | JGI IMG/M metagenome (GOLD analysis project Ga0209270, IMG submission 187456) | Enrichment culture microbial communities from Arthur Kill intertidal strait, New Jersey, USA, that are MTBE-degrading - MTBE-AKS1... | ecosystem: Environmental > Aquatic > Marine >... | reverse complement strand
AACAGTCGAGGCGCCAGTGTTGAGGGTGAAAAACAACAAATATGTTAATCCAGCCCAAAAGGCTGAGGTTAAAGAGCCGGTGGTGTCTTCAATAGCAGCGGCTAATACCCCAAAGACAACTGTATCAGGCCGTTACAAGCCAGGGCCTAATCATCCATGGAGACGACATTATTAAGATTATTTTACAACGGGGTGACATTTTTGCTGAACAATTAAGGTGACATTATCGCTGGACAGCAACAGAATTCGTACTGTTAAAAACAAGCCGGGCGGCTTCGATTGACAATACCCGGCGTAATGTTTACAATCGTCGAATGCAGCTTTTCGGCAGTTCCGGCATACGTCTCTTGGCAGACAAATACCTCTTGAACCTGGCCCTGAGGGCCGGCCTGGCGGTTGGGAGCATTCATAAACAAGTACTGGTAGGCAATGACACCCGCACTTCGTCCCCTTCGATAAAAAGTGCTCTGGCAGCCGGGCTGACAGCCGCCGGCGCCCGGTGTTTCGATGCCGGCCTTCTGCCGACTCCGGCACTGGCCTATGCCGGGCGGAATTTCGATGCTGCCATCATGGTCACCGCCTCGCATAATCCGCCGGAATACAACGGCCTGAAGTTTTTTAATCCCGGCGGAGAAGCCTTTTGCGTCGATCAGCAGAGATGGGTAGAGGAAACCGTATCCGGCGACAGGGTGGACACCGCCGCCTGGCAGGAATTTGAACAAATCCGGTGTTACCCGCAGGCGCTTGATTTGCATAAAAGCCATATTCTCTCCAGTTTCCCGGGTAAATTCAAAGTGAAGGTTGTGCTCGATTGCGGGGGCGGAGCGGCTTCGGTCGAGACGCCGGAAGTTCTCAAGGCGCTGGGTTGCGACGTTACAGAACTCGACTGCCGCCCTTCAGGCATGTTTACCCGGCCTTCCGAACCGGTCGAGGCCAACCTGGCCCGGCTCAAAGAAGCGGTACAGGAATCCGGAGCGGACGTAGGACTGGCCCATGATGGAGATGGCGACCGAATGGTGGCGGTGGATGAACTAGGGCGTTTCATAAAAGGAGACAGGCTGTTACTCCTGCTGGCCGGCAGCCTTAACGCCCGGCAGGTGGTAACCACAGTCGACGTATCCAGTATCGTGGATAGACAGAAATTCGAAGTCAGGCGGACTCCGGTGGGGGACAGCCATGTTTCCAGGGTGTTGAAAAACTGGGGCGAATTCGGTGGAGAAACCTCCGGTTCCTGGCTGTTTCCTTGTGTTTCCCTGTGCCCGGACGGGATATTCGCTGCCGCGCAAATGGTCTCGCTGGCAGCCTGCAGCCGGCTTTCCGAGCTGGTAGATCGTATTCCCGAATACCCAGTTATACGGGGAACTATGAACGTTGACCGGAGGCTCATGGAGGCTATTGCAGTAAGGCTAAAAGACCTTAATCCCCTGAGCATCGATGAGACCGACGGTATTAAACTGTTCTTTGCAGAAGGGTGGGCCTTGATACGCGCTTCCGGAACCGAACCTAAAATACGCATAACTGCAGAATCTCCCGGTGCGGCAGCGGCGCGGAGCCTTTACGAGCGGGTATGTAAGATAGTAGCGGAAGTTTCCGCAAGGGAAAATGCCTGACATGGACGCTGTAATTCTGGCTGCTGGTGAAGGTTCCCGCATGCGGCCGCTTACTTCAAGCCGGCCAAAGGTGATGCTGCCGGTGGCCAACCGGCCGATTATGGAGCACCTGTTGGCGAACCTGAAGCAAGCCGGGTGCTCAAGAATTATCATGATCATAGGCTACCGGCCGGAGAGGGTTGAGGCACATTTCGGTGATGGAAAAAAGTGGGGAGTGGCTGTGGACTATTGTTACCAGCCGGAACCAGCCGGGACTGCAGACGCCATAGCCCGGGTTAAAGGCATGGTCCGGGAGCGTTTCCTGGTGGTTAACGGCGACAGTGTTTTCCATCCGGATGACCTTCGTAACCTAATGCGCCTGGCCGGTCCGGGCCTCGGGCTCATCGAAGTAGCTGATGCCACCGGGCTGGGAGTGGTCACCGTCGATGGAGACAGGATTACCCATATTTACGAAAAGACGTCCCGGCCGCCAACCAGACTGGCCAGCGTAGGCGCATATCTTTTTAACCAGGAAGTGTTCGATGCTGTTGAAAACCTGGCGGCTTCGGAGCGAGGCGAGTACGAACTTCCCGGAGCGCTGGAGAAAATGATCGAAAAAGGCTGCATCATCGGCTGGCACCGTTTTGAGTCATGGATGACGTTTACATATCCGTGGGATTTACTCCCGGGGGGAGAAGCCCTGGCCGGACCCGAAGATTTCAAGGTTTCGGGAACGGTGGAGCGGGGTGCGGTTATTAAGGGCGATCTTTCTCTGGGGGAGGGGTCGACAGTGCGTTCCGGCAGCTACATTGTAGGGCCGGTTGTAATAGGCAAGGACTGCGATTTAGGGCCGAACTGCTGCATCCGCCCCTTTACCTCGATAGGGGATAAGTGTCATATAGGGGCTTCGGTAGAGATCAAGAATTCCATCGTCATGCCAGGCACCAGGATACCCCACCTTACCTATGTTGGTGACAGCGTGATCGGCGAGGGGTGTAACTTCGGTGCCGGTACCCAGGTAGCTAACCTGAGATTCGACGACCGGGATATCAGAATAGGAAGCAAGGATACCGGGCGGCGCAAGCTGGGCGCGATAATAGGTGACGGAGTTCGTACCGGTATCAACGCTTCAATTAACGCCGGCAGTGTAATTGGGGCCGGCTCCGTGATTGGCCCCGGAGTGCTCGCCAGCGGCGTGTATGAACCCGGGAGCCGCATCTTGAGATAGCCCGAAACTTTACATAAACTTTACGAGCTTCCAGGAAATGATCTCGCTGAGTATGGTTACATCTTCGGCGGGAAGATAGCTGAGTATGCTTTCGTCATAAAGAATGTTGCCCCTGGCCGGGAATTCCTCGTCGGTGTGCCAGAGGATAAAGCAGGCTTTCACTCTGGGCAGGGCCGGAATCATTACGGATTCATCTCCAAAACCGGCAGGCAGGCCGCCCAGCGAGGCGGCGGCTTTTAACAAGTCGCCGGGTTTTTGGTCGAAGCGCCCGACAAAAGGCTTGATAGCCCTTTTGGCAAATACCGGCTGGTAGATCAGGCCCGGGGGTAGTTGCTGGTAACCAACCAGGCGGCCGGTGTTAACATCAGAGCCATCCAGATTCCCGGCCTGTTCCAGGTAATGAAGCAGCAGCAGCTGCTCCCTGGGGGGTTGATACGGAACCGTTTCTATTTCCGGCCATTTTACACGCCATGTCTGGCCGAGCATTTCAACCCGGAGGGAAGATTTGTCTGCCGCCTCGACAAGAGCCCCGGCTTTTGCGGCAAGCTCATCCAGATTCGCAAACTGCCTCAAACTGTCCCTGGCCAGTTTCAGCGATAACTTGAACGCCTGCTCGAAGTTTCTCTGCTCCGGCAGTCTAGGCTGTTCCCCGTTCATGCGGCGTTTAAATATCCAGCCAGGAATCGGAATAAAGAACCTGGCCGGAAAGTACGCGATATGTCTTGTAGTACTCGAGCTCTTTCGGGCTCAGTTTAGCCGGATCGGGCTCGTCTCCATCCATCATGCGATGTATCAGTCTGACCACCTCCGGCATCTCTCCCCGGGCGATTTTGACAAGCTCCCGGTCCAGCGGGTCGCTGATAGCCGAATACAGGCCGTATTTCATGAAGGCAATCAGGGAGGTGCGGTTGAAATAGCCGCGCAGGTGAGCCGGTACTCCGTTGGAAACATTTGAAAGCCCGACGATGGACCGGCATTCCGGGGCGATTTCTCCGAGCATGCTCATGAATTCAAGGCACGCCTGTACCTGGACAATGTCGACGGTTACCGGGGTGGAAATTGGATCGATCCATATCCGGTCAGGCGTGATGCCGGCTTCGCCGGCTTTATAGACAAGGTCAACAGCCAGCATGCATCTTTCGTTGGCGTCCCGGGGCATGCCGTCGACTCCCCATAACAGGCCTATCATATTGGCGTTGTACTTATTGACCAGCGGCAGTAATTTTTCAAGCCTCTCCGGTTGAAGGGAAATCGAATTCATAAGAGCCGGCGCCGTGGCAACCTTGAGCCCTTCTTCCATGGCTTCGGCGTTGGTTGTATCCAGCGAAAGAGCCAGCGGACTGACTTCCTTAACGGTATTGACCAGCCACGGCATCAGCCCGGCGCCGTCCTTTCGGGCCGGTCCGATATTCAAGTCCAGCATATCTGCACCGTTAGCGGTGAGCTGGGCTGCCAGTTTTTTTACCGGTTCGGCGTTGCGCTCCTTGAAAGCGGCGCCGATGGTCTTGGATATCACATTGATATTTTCAGCAACGACAAGCATAATTTGCCTCCTTATTTCCACTCCCTGAGATAACCCGGCAGATGGGCGGCTTCACGGGGGCCTATCTGGATTTCCCAGCCGTCCAGTTCCTCTTCCAGGCCGCCGCTTTCAGCGGCGATGTACCCGGGAATGATAATTTTTCGGTGGCTGACCCTGTCGGCGATGCCGCATTTTTTTACGAACTGGCTGATGGTGTCGGCGCTGAACTTGCCCGCCGCCCAGGCGGTCATGACGCTCAAACCTTCGGTATCCTTTATGAGCAGATAAGCCGGTACCCGGCTGGCTTCGATTTCTCCGGATACGATAAAGTAAGTCAGGGAAAAATTACTGGTCAGAACTACCGGGGAATTTTCCCCCGGCCCGCCGATTTCGTATATGCCTTCCGTGGTTGCCAGCGGCCTTTGCGGATCGGTGAATATATTCATCCGTTCCACCAGCAAGGGGAAAAGGCTTTCACCCCTGAAGTCGGAGAGGACTAGGAGGCCGCCGTATTTGGCTACGAAAATCGAAGCGATAAGAGCCTCTTTCATAGGATCACCGGTCATTTCGGCGGGAAATACAATGGTTGGAAAACCGAGAGGCTTGAATTTGCTGGTAAGTGCGCCGCGCCGGATAGCAATCTGGTCTTCAAAAACCTGTTTCAGTGTTCGTGCTCCCGAATCAAGGACGATGTCTTTAACACCCGCAGCGGTTAATTTTTCACTTAATTCAATCAACTGCTGCAGATTTTCACCCCTGGCTGCCAGGGGGCAATTATGGGTCTTGGCCAGCTCGGCCATTTGTACCAGGTTGCCAGCTGTTGCGGCGTATATCAGGGGTTTTTGCGCCGCCGTAATTTTAAGGGCCTCTTCCATTATTCCGGTGTCACCGGTTGCCAGTATCAGGGCAGCGTCGCTTTGATCCATTATCTTTCTTAAGAGAGCGGTATACTTAACGGCATCATTCGATTCGCATTTGGCATATATCAGCTCGGCTCTCAGGTGTTTGCCCACCCGTTCGTACTGCAGGCTCTTGAAACGCTCCAACCGGGCGGCGATTTCTTCATCGCTCGAATTATCGCTGATTACAGCAGCAATACCCGGAGGGTTTTCAAACCGTTTTTCATGCCTGAACAGGACCGTTTCGCCGCCGGTTCGGACTGCACCGGCGCCGGTACCGATAACGACCGGCCTGATCGGCGGTGCCGAAGCCTCCTCCAGTTTGCTTTTGGCTTCTTCGCTTACATGCGGGCATTTTGAGAGTTCAGCCTTGCCGGCGGCCAGGCTCATGGCGAAAGCCAGGCATGTAGGAACACCGCAATCCCCGCAGTTGGTCTTGGGCAACAACTTAAATATTTCGATACCACTCAGAGCCATAAAACCGTTCTCCTCCTAATTACATTAATGGATCGAGACTCAGGGCCGGGTGCCCCTTTTCTTCCAGGAACGCCAGGATTTCCTCTTCGGTAGAACCGACGGATTCGTCGGCGATCCGGTCCAGCAGATCCGGGACGCCGATTTCCCTGGCTCTTTCTTCAAAACGCTCCCTGATTTCTTCCTTCAGAGAGGTCGGCATCCAGACCAGCCGTTTAATGCCGTCCTCGGCGCTCAGGAATTTACGTTGAGTTATGTTGTATTTGCTGTGGCCGACAAATCCCGGTGTGCTTATGCCTCCCCCGATTGTTCCGGCAAGCGTGGTGAATTTCATGCCGCAGGGAGTCATCCCGGCATGCTCCCTGTTAACGGTCATGATACCGTTGCACAGGGGCAGGATAGCAGCGATGCACTCCATGCAGCCGCAGGCGGTCATCGGGTCGTTGATGATGGAGTAGAAATTATAATGATCGATTTTACCCCGGGAAGCCTTGCTGACAAATTCGTTTACCCCTTCCCACTGGCCGAGTTTGGCATCGATAACTGCACCTTTGGGTACCGGCTGGTTGGGGCCGGTGGGGCTGATTTCATAGGCGGCTTTGCAGTCCATCCAGTTGTAGGAACCACAAAGGCCGGTTCTTTCCGGGCTGATAACACATACATGGCTGGGTGCAAACGACTGGCAGAGTGTACAAGAATAGTACATGTCGGTAGTTTCGTCAGTCATGCCTTCGATACGTGCATCCCGGTGGGCGTAGGCTTCCTTGGCTCTGGCAACCTTGTCCTTGACGTCTTCCTCCGCTGTATACAGCTTGACCTGCATTTTATCGAATATGCGGCCGAAATCCTGGTGGAGTTTGGCATGCAGCATGACGCCGATATGGTTTAAACTGAAACCTTTCTCCACGGCCTGTTTGCTGACTCTCAGCCAGGCGATATCCCTCTGTCCGATATGCATCAATCCCTGGGCGTAGTTTATCAGGTGGTGCACCTGCCGTTCGAGTATCGGTTCATAATCGGCCTGCATTTTGCGCCCGGCAACTTCGACGCAAATCGCCAGCGGCAGCTTGGCACCGGGTTGAATATCCCTGATATCCGGTCCGATTACTTCGACTCTGCCGTCTTCTATTTCATTCATGCCCCTGGAAGTCACCCATTCAACCATGGCGGTACGGCCACCGCCGCATTCAAGGTAGATATCATCACCCCTGACCCGTTCTCCTTCGAACGCCGGCCCGTACGCCAGCGGGATAGGCACTTCGGTTACGGTTACCTTCAAACCTCGCACTTCGACGGCCCGCGATACAATTTTGTCGTGGGGCACGTTGGATACGACGTGTTCATAAGTGCAGATGCCATAGGGCAATACCTCCGGTATCGGAGTGTCGGCGATGATCGGGAAACCATAATTGATGGCACCGGCTGCATTGGCATACCATTCGTCGGTAACGTACCCCAGTGGCATGGCAAACGCAAAAATGCGGTCCTTATTGTAGATCAGGATTTTACGATAATCCCCGGGTTCTATACCGCCGAATGACATGGCAGCCCGGGTGGCGAAGCCCATGGCGAAGACGGTGGCCGAGGTATCCGGTCCGAACGGTACCAGCCGTGTCGGCCAGCCGATTTGGATTCCGGCTTCGACAAGCTGGTTCGAAAAACGTTTACCGTTGTCGGAACCGGCCATAAATACATAGAGATTTTTCTGCTGCAGCTCCTGGGCTATTTTTACAGCAGTTTCGTTGTCCGGGGCAGCCCCGAGTATAGCGGCAAAACCCGGAGCCGTGCCGTCCACAAACTCCACGCCTCTTTTTCTGAGTATAACGTCATCGGCGGCTCCCAGCCAGATATTATCCCCGGCGGGGTCTTCGGACTTAGTGTAAAAATCAGGCGTCTCCAAGTACCGGATGGCTTCCAGGATTTCTTCGGCAAAGAAAGTAGCCATACCTGCATCCAGGGCCGGAGCCAGGTAGGGCAGTGGATGAGTTTCCTTTACCGCAGGCGGCAGCAGGTTCTCACACCGCTGTATCACCGCTTCCATGTCACCCAGTTTTTCTACCTTGTGGCCCAGAATGCCGTATATTATCGGCAGATAGTAAGCAGTATTGGGAAAACCCACCGGTTCAGCAGGGCCCCATTTTTCCATTGCCCACTGCCATTTTTCACGGGAGCGTGCCACTATTTTATGAGCTCCTCGTATCGCTGCAGATGCTATTATTTTCGACATTTACCTCTCCCGTTTAATGATTATACCGCGTCAAGTTCCCGGCGCATGGCCATGTCATACAGCACGCGGTCGCGGGCTTTGTCGAGGCCCAGGGCTTTACGTTTCTTGTCTATGTGGCCCAGCATCAACTCTGCCGTCTTGTATGGATCGGATTCAAAGGCCCACATGCCCCCGTATATGGATTCGTAATCCTTGAATAAAAAGTCCGTCAATTCTTTCGAGCCGGTGGTAGGCCAGGTGGTGCCGAAAACAGTGAAAACACCTGAACCGACAAAGTACTGGCCGATTGAAAGGGCTTTTTCACTCATCCACTCGGGTGCGGCGCCGGCGACCGGCAGATCGCTGATATCATCCCCAAGGCCGCCGTCTTTGACCATGGCGGTGGCTGCGATAAGAATACGGGCGTTGTCAACACAGCTGCCGAGGTGGAGTACCGGAGGGATACCTACAGCCTCGCATACCGAAGCCAGGCCCGCGCCGGCAAATTCTCCGGCTGCTTCCGGCACCATGAGCCCCGCTTTGGCGCAGGCCATGGCGCTGCAACCGGTTTGAAGGACCAGGACATCGTTCTTGATAAGCTCTTTGACCAGAGTCACATGAGCATTATCATGCACCGTCCTGGCGTTGTTGCAGCCTACTACTCCAGCCACGCCCCTGATGCGGCCGTTGATGATGTTTTCATTAAGGGGCCGGTACGAAGCCCTGAACAAACCGCCCAGCAGGTAATTAATGGTTTCGTGCGAGAATCCGGCCACCAGGTCGGTTTTTTGCTCGGGAATGCGGATGTTTTTACCCCGGTTGGGGAAGTTGTCGATAGCAGCCCGGATAATCTGCTCGGCTGTTTCCCAGGCGTGGTGTTCATCAAATTCAATATGTTCGGCCCCGGTTATTTTTGCCCGGGGGTCGGTGGTAATAACCCTTGTATGGTAACACTGGGCTACATCGGCCAGGCCCTGCATAATACACTGTACGTCCACAACAATAGCTTCCAGGGCGCCGGTAACGATAGCCAGTTCCTGCTGCAGGAAATTGCCGGCGATCGGAACCCCGTGGCGCATCAGGATTTCATTGGCAGTGCAGCACATGCCCGCCAGGTTTATTCCCCTGGCGCCTTTGGACCGGGCATATTCGATTATCCCGGGGTCCTGCACGACCACTGCCAGCATTTCGGCCAGCTGGGGTTCGTGGCCGTGGATTATGATGTTGACATCTTCTTTCTTAAGAACCCCCAGGTTAATCTGGCTGAGTACGGGTGCCGGAGTACCGAACATGATATCCTGAAGATCGGTTGCCAGCATACTGCCTCCCCAACCATCGGCAAGCGCCGTTCGCATTGCCTGGGACATTATGCTTCTGTACTCCTGGTCGACTCCCATGTGGGTACGGTGCATCATTTCGACTACTTCCCGGTCGATACCGCGGGGGGTCACCTTGGCTTTTTGCCACAGCTCCTGACGTTTCAGAGGCGCCGATTTGACGGGAGTGATCTCTCCCTCCTGGCGGCCGAACTCTTTCATTGCCAGTTCACCGATTTCGGAGGCAATTTCTTCATTCGACCTGTCGGCAATTTTCACACCAAAATTCAATGCAACCTGCAGCAGCTTTTGCTCGTCTTTAATGGTAAAGCCCCTGGCCTGGCCTTTGGCAGCCAGCATAAAGGTTTCGGTGACCTTGCGGGCATGGTCGCTGTGAGCAGCGGAACCGGCGGCGATCATCCTGGCGAAGTTACGGGCGGCGATCGTTTCGGCAGTTGCACCGCAAACACCTTTACGTTTGGCCTTTTCTTCGGCTGTTTCCTCTTTGCTTTTAGGCAGTGGAACCCTGCAGGGCCCCATGGAGCATATACGGCAGCACGAGCCTTCCAGGCCTATCGGGCAGGGTTTCATGTTGCCGGAACGTTCGAAAACGTTGGAGGAGCCGTCCTCCCTGGCTTTGTCGATCATTTCAAGGGTTGCCGGGTCGATACTTCTTGCTTCTTCCGCCATTACTTCACCTCGTGATAATTTCAATTAACCGTTCCGGCCGTTAGCCGGCAAGCTCGCCGATAATTGCCTCTACCAGCCGGATAGCTTCCGGATGGCGCATAATTACGACATCGCCTCCGGCAAGCAGCAGCACTGTTGCCGACATGGCTTCAAGTAAAATCCCCCTCTTTTTCTCGTCTCCCAGTTCAGGGGCTTCCCGGCTTGAGAGTTTCACTTCTTTGGCTTTCCATGTCTCCTTGGCGACATTGCATATTATCGGCATTTGCAATTTCTCGTCCTGCTGGGTAAGGGCAGCCATCCGGATACGTTCCATCACCGAATAACAGTACTCGATACCGTAACCGATGCTGCTTACGGTCGGATCTATCAGTATATCGGTCTCAGCTACATCCATGTTGGTAAGCAGAATGTTGAGCTGTTTGGCAAGATTGATGTCAATAGGGGAAGAGGCAATGACCATATGGCGGTAGCCTATAGCCGAAGCGGCAATTTTCTTGTAATTGCCCTCTTCCAGCGGTCCCAGTATCAGGCGTTTTCCCTGGCAAACTTCAGCTGTTTTTCTGAGAACTTCGGTATCCTTTTCCAGATTGGCCGTTCCCCAAACGATAAGGGGCACGTCGATTGCTTCGGCTACCTGTCTGGCTGTCTCGGCAGCTTCATCCGCGCCGCGGTTAAGGCCGTTAGGGTCGGTACTGGCCATCTGCAGGCATATGATTTGAGCACCAAACTCCCTGACGCATTTTTGAGCCCATTTGACCGGATCCCCGAGTACATCCTTGAAGGGCTCTACTGCCGCTTCAGGCCAGTTATCGGGCATGGAGTCGTATACTTCCATGGCTATGCGGGGCAGATTGGGCATGCTGCCTTCGAAAAGATGGAAAGGGTAGCACGTTTCGCCCCCGATCCTGAGCGGAGGATCGTTATGCCCCAGTTTTACCTCTTTAATGGCGCCCGTGTAATTTATTTTAGGAACTTCGAAAGCCATATTTTACTCCTTAATTTATGCCGGGTTTTTCCTTTTTTCGCTGCCGAACCATTCTTTGCCGTACCAGTAACGCTCGGCGGTTTCCAGGTATTTCAACTTATCCGCTCTGCCGCCTAGCTTATGACGCCAGTGCCCGCATTCTTCTCCCGACGGTTTGCCTTCTTCGAATGTAGCTCCCAAAACATTTACCTGTTTTCTGCCCGGAGCCTCGGCAGAAGTTATCTCGTATTCCATTACTAACTCCTTTGTAAAACAGACAATTCGGCGGCTTTTACGGTATTTGCCATCAGCATGGCAATGGTCATGGGGCCCACACCTCCGGGCACCGGGGTAATGGCGGCGGCTTTTTCTTTGACTTCTTCAAAATCCACATCACCGGCCAGAATGGATTTTCCCTCACTGGTGGTGCCTACCTGGTTGGTACCAACGTCTATTACTATGGCTCCCGGTTTGACCATACCGGCAGTTATAAAACCGGGTTTACCGATGGCAGCAATCAGTATATCAGCTTTACGGGTGTATTCTCCAATATCGGGAGTACGGCTGTGACAGATGGTTACGGTAGCGTTAGCGCCGGGTTGTTTTTGAACCAGGATGTTGGCTATAGGTTTGCCTACAATATTGCTGCGGCCTACAATCACGACATGCTTGCCTTCGGTCTGGTAGCCGCCCCTCAGCAGCAGTTGCTGTATTCCGGCAGGAGTGCACGGCAGAAAGTCGGCTTCGCCGATTACCATTTTGCCTACATTGAAAGGATGAAAACCGTCGACGTCCTTTTTCGGGTCAATGCTGAGCAGTACCTGGGTTTCATTTATATGTGAAGGCAGGGGTACCTGTACGAGAATTCCATGTACCCGGGTGTCCAGGTTAAGCTCGTTTACCAGCTCAAGCAGGTCCGGCTGGCTGGTAGCAGCCGGCAGGTGATGGTGAAAAGAAACAATACCCAGGTTTTCGCAGGTTTTGATCTTGATGTTAACGTATACCCGGCTGGCGGGATCGTCGCCGACCAGAACAGTAGCCAACCCGGGTGTTATGCCCTGCTTTTTCAACTCGTCTATTTTTAATTTCAATTCAGCCTTTATTTCTTCAGCTGTCTGCTTGCCATCGATGATTCTGGCTGTCATCTTGCCTCCTTCCTGTTACGAACCGGTCGTATTGTCCAATATGCGGTCCATTATTTTTTCGACGGCCGCAACGGCTATCGAGTTATCCGGCAATTCAAGCAGGGATTTTTTATCCAGGTCGAACTGCATAACCTGTTCATCTGCCGGGATGGCGGCCAGAGGGCGCGCCCCCACTTTTTCGAGTTCGGCCACGACTACTGGCTCTATGTGCCCCGGAGACCGCGTCACAATAACTGATTTGTGCCTTATATCCAGTTTGAGTTCGGCTATCAGTTCCAGGATACGTCCGACTGTCCGGGCACCTTTTATCGAATGGTCGGATGTTATTACGAGATGGTCTATGTGCTCGGTCGTACCCCGGCTCAGATGCTCCAGCCCGGCTTCGTTGTCCATTACCATGTAGGGATAATTGGGCAGCAGTTCGTCAATAAACTTGCGGAGAATACTGTTAGGGTAGCAGTAGCAGCCGGTCCCTTCACCGCGGCCCATGCTGATCAAGTCGATATCCGTGCTTTCCGAAACTGTGCCGTTAAGCTTCATTTCCAGGTAAGCGCCTTTGGTCAGACCGGGCGGAATCTTGATCTTGTCCTCGTTAAAACCGGCCAGGACCTCCCCGATAGTTTCCCGGATTTCAACTCCCAGGCCTTCGGCAAGGTTGGCATTGGCATCGGCATCCACGGCAAGCACGGGTTTCAGCCCCCGCCTTACCAGGGAACGGATAATCAGGCTGGCGGTTGTTGTTTTACCCGTACCGCCTTTGCCGGCCAGGGCTATGGTATAACTCATCGTTTGACCTCGACAGATGGAAATTTACGGGAGTCGGTATGGGGCAGGAAAAGGCTGGCTATATAGTTACTGGTAAATACGTTATTCTCCGATAATTCTATGTTGGTCATCATTTCGCTCACCTTGAGGCCGTCCCTGTATAAATCCCGGGAAAGGCAGGTAAGGCGTGCTCCGATCAGAGAGCCGTTGCCGATAAAGTAAAATTTTTCGCGAGCCAGGTCAGGCAGCAGCCCGACGGTAATGGAGTTTTCTATGTCGATACGGCTGCCGAATGTTCCGGCAATAATAACATCATCAATATCCTCCAGGCTTATTCCCACGCTGTCGATAAGTGTCTGGCAGCCGGCAAATATGGCAGCCTTGGAGCGTATGAAATTATCGATATCCATTTCGGTAATCACGATATCGTGATCATGCTGGGCAAGTGCGGCCTCGACCAGCACGTATTCCATGCCATCAGGCCCCTGTCGAATCCGAGGGCATCCGCTTTCCGGTACAAATCTGCCGTTCGGACCGAGAACACCTATTCTGAGCAGGGTAGCAACCGTATTGATTATCCCGGAACCGCAAATACCGGCAGGAGCACCGTCACCGATGATTTTTATCTGCGGCTCGCCACCGGGAGCATCCAGTTCGAAGCCCTCGATAGCTCCGGAGGCAGCCAGCATGCCGAACTTGATACCGCCCCCTTCAAAAGTAGGGCCGGCACTGCAGGCGGCGGTAACGAGCCAGTCCCTGTTCCCGGCAACGATCTCGCCGTTGGTGCCGATATCGATATAAAGACTGACGTTGGTTCTCTGGTATATCCCGCTTCCAGTTATGCCGGAAACGATGTCTCCGCCGACATAACTGGCAACCGGGGGTATTATATAAGCATAAACATGCTCCGGCAGGTCGATGCCCAGCGCACGGGTTTTTACCTGTGGCAGGGTGTCAACTGCCGGTACGTAGGGTGAAAGCCTGAGAGGCTCCGGGTTGATACCGAGAAGCAGCTGGATCATAACGGTATTGGCGGCAATCACCACGTGGCTGATGTCCGTTTTTTCTACGTTTGTACGGCCAAGCATTTCTTCGATCAGGTAGTTCAAAGTTTCACTAACGGCTTGTTGAAGCTTTTCCATACCCAGCATGCGGCGTGAATAAGCTATCCGGCTTATTACGTCTTCACCGTAGTCTGACTGGCGGTTGTAGGCTGTACTTTCCGCCAGCGTGGTTCCGTTTGCCAGGTCTAGCAGTTGTGCCCGGACAGCGGTCGTACCGATGTCCAGGGCGATGCCGTAGTGTTTACCGGTCGTATCGCCCGGCTCAAGCAGAACCAGCAAAGGAGATGGTTCTTCTGCCAGAACTGTCGCCGTAGCCTTCCAGTTGCCAGCTCTCAAAACATCAGGCAAGCGTTTCAGGCTGTCATAGCCGATGGCAAGCTTTTCAATACCGTACTGCTTCAACGAGCGCCTTAACCTGCCGATGTCGGCCTGGTTATCCTCCAGTGTCGGCGGCTTGAGGTCGAGCAAGATTTTTTCGGCCATTGGCTTGAAAACCCAGCCTTCAGCCAGGATGCTGGTTTCCTGCCTGCCGCAAGAGGCAGAAGAACCGGCCTCAGTGGAGCTTCCTCTGGTAAAGGGGACTTCAACCGTGATGTCGCCGGCTGCCCGGGTCTGACATGCCAGCCTGAGCCCTCGTTTAAAATCTGCCTCATCTATTCCGGCAGTGTGCTTGGAGCTGGCCTTGCCTTCCTTGAGCCATACGCGGCAGGAGCCGCAGGTACCCATTCCTCCGCACCTGGTGTTGATGTTGACACCGGCTGCAAGGGCGGCTTCCAGAATAGAAGTGCCTTCATTTACCGGAACTGTTATATCGTCCGGCAGAAAACGAATATTGAATTTATGAACTTGTGCTTTTGGCAAAATTACCCTTTAGTATTAGAATAATCCTTTGACTTTGCCGGTATCGACATCCACATCGATTCTGCGGAAAGCCGGGTCGGATGAAGTGCCCGGCATTAACTTGATGCCTCCCGCAACCGGTACGATGAAACCGGCTCCACCATAGGTGAGAATATCGCTTATCGGCAGCGTCCAGTTTTCAGGGCGGCCTTTAACTGCCGGGTCGTGCGACAGGCTCAAGTGTGTTTTTACCATGCACACCGGATAACTTCGCATTGCTTCGTCGCTTTCCAGTCTTTCTATTTTTGTCCTGGCTTCCGGAGTAAATGTTATGCCACTGGCCCCGTACACTTCCCGGGCGATTTTTTCTATGCGTTCTGAAATAGGTTCGCTGCCATCATACAGCAGTTTAAAATCGCTGTGTTCTTCGCAGGCATCAATTACGGCATCGGCCAGCTCGAGGGCGCCTTCACCGCCTTTGAGCCAGTGATCGGATACCGCAGCCCGTGCACCGGCAGCTTCGGCAGCCTTTTTTATCTCCCTGATTTCATCATCCGTATCGGTGTAAAAGCGGTTGATGCAAACCACCGGATTCATACCGGATTTCTTGACGGTATTAATATGGGCCACCAGGTTTTCACAACCTTTGGCAACGAGGGGCAGGTTCTCCTCTTTATAAGCCTGGTCGAGTGGTTTGCCCGGAATCACGGTCGGTCCGCCGCCGTGCATTTTCAAAGCCCTTACGGTAGCTACAACCACCGCGCAGTTGGGCTTGAGGCCGCTCAGGCGGCATTTGATATTCCAGAATTTTTCAAAACCGATATCGGCTCCGAAACCGCTTTCCGTAACGTGATAGTCGCTCAGCCTCAGGGCAACTTTGTCGGCAATCACCGATGACTGGCCGATGGCGATATTAGCGAACGGGCCGGCATGAACCAGTACCGGCTGCCCTTCGATGGTCTGCAGCAAATTCGGGTTAAGGGCCCGGACCATCCAGGCGGTCATTGCGCCGTCAACACCCAGGTCGGCGGTGGTTACCGGTTTGCCCTGGCGGTTGTAGGCTACGACAATGTTTCCCATTCTCTGGCGCAGGTCCTTTAGACTGGTGGCTACAGATAATATAGCCATGACTTCGGAGCTTACGGCGATGGCGAAACCGGATTGCATCATGAAACCGTCCATTTTGCCGCCCATGCCGATTACAATATCCCTCAGGGCTTGAGCGCAGTAGTCGATAACCCATTTCATCTCGACATTCCTGGGATCGATGTCCAGCCGCTTCAGATTACGTTTAGCCAGGAATTCGTCCGTATTGATAAATTCGTGCTGCAGCCGGCTGGTTACGGCAACCATTGCCAGGTTATGGGCATTCACTACACAGTCTATGTCTCCGGTCAAACCCAGCGAAAAAGGCGTGAGCGGAATGCACTGTGAAAGCCCTCCGCCGGCAGCTGAGCCCTTGATATTGAAAGTAGGCCCTCCTGAGGGCTGGCGGATAGCGCCGGACACCTTTTTTTGACGCCTGCCGAGTCCCTGGACCAGGCCGATAGTAGTGGTGCTTTTGCCCTCGCCGAGCGGTGTGGGGGTGATAGCGGTGACGTCTATGTATTTGGCGCCGGGTTTTTCTTCGAGCCGGTCGAATATCATTTTAAAATCTACCTTGCCAAGGTGGTGGCCATACGGCAGGAGTTCCTTTTCAAGAATGCCCCATTCTTCAGCCAGCTGGTTGACCGTTTTCATTGATTCCTCTGCCGCTTCGGCAATTTGCCAGTCCTGAAGTTTAGTCGGGTCCAGTTTAGCCATCGTGTCATTCTCCTTTTGGGTAAATTTTAAATATATTTATGTTCTATCCTGCCGGATGCTGGAATTACAGGGCCGCTAGACAACTGTTGGATTGGCAGGGCCGGTTATTTTACGGTAAATGTCCTTAACCGCCAGGTTGACGCTGGGGCTGGCCAGGTGAAGGCTGGAATTGGTGACTTCGGCATTTACTATTGCCTGGTCATAAGGGATGAAACCAAGGAATTTGAAATCCGCAAGGCTTGAAACAAGAAAGTCTTTTTCGGACTGGGAACGAATTTTGTTGCCGGCTACCAGGATCCGGTCCAGGCCTATTTCACCGGCCAGTATTTTAATACGCCGGGCGGTTTCTATACTGGCGCGGCTGGGTTCGGCGACGATCACCAGGTAGTCCACTTTCCTGGCAGTTCCACGGTTCAAATGTTCTATACCGGCAGCCATATCCATGATTACCACCTCGTTACGGGCCAGTATCAGGTGAGCTACCAGGGCAGCCAGCAGCGAATTTTCGGGGCAGTAACAACCGCTGCCGCCCCTTTTTACCTGTCCCATGATCAGGAGGCGAATACCGTCATGCTCTGCTGAATAGGTATCCGGTATGTCGCTTACGTGAGGATTAAGCTTGAAGTAGTTGCCGGTTTTGTCAGCCCCGGTTGACGTTCTTTCTTCAATAAGCTCTTTCATTTGTGAAAGCGGGACCGGCTGGAAATCCGGCGGGAAACCAAGTGAGACTGCCAGGTTGGCATCCGGGTCGGCATCTATGGCGATAACCCTGTAGCCGTCTTCGACAAAAGAGCGTGAAAGCAACCCGGCCAGCAGGGTCTTGCCGGCTCCGCCTTTTCCGCTGATCGCAATCTTCATATCAGATTATCCCTTTCGGTTAATATACCTGTCTTGAGGCTATAGCAGATAATCATCAGGGGCATTGAAGCCTTTTAGGCACATCACAATTGTAGCACGGGCTTCAAGGATAGGGAGGAAAGTATATCTATGCCGAGGAGGGCTTGTCAAGTTTTCCGGGTTGGTTGAGCGGAACCTTGAGACTGGCACGGCATCACAATGCTTAATCTGGAATATGCCGGCAGGTGTGCCGGCTGGTTTGAAGCACAAGGTAAATCTGGGATATAATCACTGGATAAGTTCTCGTTTCCCCCGGAGGATATTGGTGCTTAAAAGCTGCGACATTAATGAAATAGATAAGGATTTACTCTCGAAAAGCGTAACTCTGGCAGGCTGGGTTGACCGGAGGCGCGACCACGGCCGCTTGATATTTATAGATTTGAGGGACCGGTCCGGGGTTGTTCAACTGGCTTTCAATCCTGAAGTGGCGCCTGAAGCACACGAAACCGCCAATATGTTACGCAATGAGTACGTAATCCAGGTAACCGGAGTTGTGTCCCGGCGCCCGCCGGGAACTGAAAACCCTAAACTGGCTACCGGTGATTGCGAAATAGCCGTAAACCGGCTTACAATCCTGTCAGCGGCAAAAACTCCGCCTTTTTATATTAATGAAGAAGTGGAAGTAGATGAGAGTGTAAGGCTGCGATACCGTTATCTTGATCTCAGGCGCAGCCGCATGAGGCACAATCTGATTTTGCGCCATCAGGTAATCCGTTACATCCGCAACTACCTGGAAGAACAGGGATTCATAGATGTCGAAACGCCGATTCTTATCAAAAGTACCCCTGAGGGCGCGCGCGACTACCTGGTTCCATCACGTTTATACCCGGGTAAATTCTACGCGCTGCCTCAATCTCCACAGCAGATGAAGCAGCTGCTGATGGTGGCCGGGGTTGAGCGCTATTACCAGATTGCCAAGTGCTTCCGGGATGAAGATACCCGGGCTGACCGGCAGCCCGAGTTTACCCAGCTGGATATCGAGATGAGTTTTATCGAAGAAGAAGATATCCTGCTTCTCATGGAAGGACTTTTTACCGGTATGGTAGAAAAGCTGAAACCGGATTTGCGCCTGGTTAAACCCTTCACCCGGTTGACTTTTACCGAAGCCATGGAACGTTTTGGTTCAGATAAGCCGGATTTACGCTACGGGCTGGAAATAAAAGACGTATCTTCAATCCTGGCCGATTCAGGGTTCGGGGTGTTTTCCTCGGCTATATCCGGTGGAGGGCGGGTTCGCGCCATTGCCGCACCCGGTTGTGGTGCATACAGCCGCCGTGAACTTGCCGAACTGACTGATATCGCCCGAAGCGTCGGTGCGGGAGGTGTTGTCACTCTATCTCTTGATGACAGCCTGGCATCAATAGAACAAGCTGGCATGGAACACGTTCATTCCGTTGCCGGCAAGTACCTTAACATTGAACAGGTGAAAGCTATTGCTATAAGGCTTGACGCCCGGCCCGGGGATCTGATCCTTTTGGCTGCCGGCAAAGATGATTTGACAAGCGCTGTTTTAGATAAATTACGCCGCGAAATGGCAGCCAGGTTGCAGCTTGCTGACCCGGGGGTCTTCCATTTCAGTTACATAACCGGCTTTCCGCTGTTTTATCGGGACGAAGCCAATTCGCGCTGGGATTCGATGCATCACCCTTTTACATCCCCCAGTGAAGAAGACAAAGCCAGAATTGAATCCGACCCGGGTGCTGTTTCCAGCCGGGCTTATGACCTGGTATTGAACGGTTTTGAAATTGCCGGCGGCAGCATTCGTATTCACGAACCGGAATTGCAGCGGAAGGTATTTCGCCTTCTGGCCTATACTGACGAACAAATTGACGAACGTTTCGGCCATATGATGGAGGCATTCAGCTACGGCGCACCGCCACACGGTGGGATTGCCGCCGGAATCGACCGGCTGGTAATGCTTCTGGCCGGGGAATCTTCGATACGCGAAGTTATTCCGTTTCCCAAGAACCAGAATGCCCAGGACTTAACCTTTGGAGCACCCGATTATGTAAGCGCCCAGCAGCTTGACGAACTGCATATCGGTGTCAATTCAGAAAACATACTTAAGGGGAAATAATGAAGGTAACAAACAAGACTTTTGAAAACCGCCAGGCTATTCTAACCATAGAACTGGATGAGGCCGACATGAAGCCAGCCATTAAGGAGGCTTACCAGCATGCCGGCCGGCATGCCGATATTCCAGGCTTTCGTAAAGGTAAAGTGCCACGGCACTTGCTGGATCAGCATTTCGGCAAAGACCGGATTATTGCCGATGCTATTGAACATGCCGCGCCCGATATTTGCCAGAAAGTTGTCATCGAAGAGAAACTGGCTTACTACGGCCAGCCTCAGGTCGAGATCATGCAGCAGGAACCTGTCGTTCTGAAGGCGGTGTTTCCCATGCCGCCGGAAATCGAACTGGGTGATTATAAAAAATTGAAAACGAAACCGGAAAAGGTGAAGATTACAGCCAAACAGGTGGATGAGACGATTGACAACCTGCGACGCCAGTTTTCCAGCTGGATACCGGTCGAGAGGCCGGTTCAGGCAGGGGATATGTTGACCATAGACCTCGAAGGCAATATCGGCGATAAACCCTTTATCAATGAAAAAGGTTCTCCCTATCATGTCGAACCTGAAAAACAATCTTATATAACAGGCCTGGCTGATGCTTTTATCGGCATGAAAGCCGGAGAACAAAAGGTTTTCGATATAACCCTGGGTAGCGATTATCCGGTACCTGACATGGCCGGCAAGGTGATCAATTTCAAAGCCAGAGTGCATGAAGTAAAAGGTCAGGACTTGCCTCCTGCTGATGAAGACTTCGTTAAGAAAGTTGCCCCTGATATTACCACCCTGAAAGATTTGAAGGCCCGTATAAAGAAGAACCTGGAAACCAGTGCCCGCCAGCAAGCCTCCAACGAATTTGAGATAAAGCTGCTGGATGAGCTGGTTGGCAAATCCAGGCTCGAGTATCCGCCGCAGCTGCTGGATATGGAAATAGAGAAGATGATCGAAGGCCAGCTCAGGCACTGGAAGGCATACAGCCGCAGCCGGGAGGAATATGAAGAAAAACTCAAGGCTCACACCTACGAAGGCATGAAGCAGCAGTTCAAGGATTCGGCTGAGGAGAGGCTGAGGCGCTCGCTGGTACTCAGTGAATTTGCCCGCCAGGAAAAAATAAGCGTCAGTGAAGACGAACTTAATGCCGAGATAGACCGCATTGCTTCGGAACCGGGTGACCGGAAAGAAGAGCGGGTTGCGGCTCTGAACAAACCCGAGGTTCGCCAGTCGATAAATGATGATATAATGACAGCCAAAACCCTGGCAAGGCTGGTGGAAGTTGTTGAAAAACCAGTCAAGAAAGAAGCTGAGAAGGCAGAAACAACCGAAGGTGAGGAGGTAAAGGATGAATAGACCGGAAAATGTAATACCCATGGTTATCGAGAGCGGAGCGCGGGGAGAAAGGGCATTCGACATATATTCCCTGCTTCTTAAGGAGAGAATCGTTATCCTTGGTTCGCCGATTAACGACCAGGTAGCCAACGTAATTATTGCTCAGCTTCTATATCTTGACCGCGAAGACCCGGAAAAAGATATCCAGCTTTACATAAATTCACCAGGTGGGGTGATTTCTTCCGGCCTGGCTATATACGACACAATGCAGCTTATCCGGCCGCAGGTTTCTACAGTTTGCATGGGGATGGCAGCCAGCATGGCGACGGTATTGCTGTGCTCCGGCCAAAAAGGCAAAAGATATGCCTTGCCTCACTCGACCATCCATATGCATCAGGCTATCAGCAGTGCTCAAGGCCAGGCATCGGATATTGAAATTGCCGCCCGTGAAATACTGAGGCTCCAGGAGATTATCCGGCGGATACTGGCGGAAAATACCGGCCAGACACTGGAAAAGATAATTCATGACACCGACCGGGATTACTATCTGAATCCGGAACAGGGCATGGAATATGGCCTGATCGATGAAATTCTGGGCAGTCCCGCCAAAGACTCGAAAACAGAATAACACGTTTATTTCCGGGTTAATTAAGGGGAACCGTATGGTTCCCCTTAATTGTTGTTGCGAGGCCGGCAATCTATTTTATGAATCCGAGTTTTTTCAGCGTACGGCAGGCAAGCGAATAGCAGTGCGCGGGCAGATTGGTACCCCTGCCGCCGATTACTCCCTGCTTCAAGGAAGCAGGGAAATCTTCGGGCCCGGAGAAATCGGGCATGTCGACATAGTAGTTGCCTATCTCGATCAGGGTATGCGCATCACTGCCGGCGCTGGCAAGTAAATGATGATCGCGGGCAAACCGCAGCGGGCGGTTGACGTCCTGAACCGGCCAGGTTTTGGCATTGCGCACTTCTATGATGTCTACGAGGTGCTTGATACGTTCAAGTGTCCTGGCGTTCATGGCCGACGAACGGACAATTTCGAATGGATGGGGTATGCAAACCAGGCCTTTCTGGGACCTTATTTGCCTGATCGTCTCTTCGGGGCTAAGCCCGGCCGGGATCGTTTCCTGCAAAAACAATCCCATGATTTCACCTTCAGGAGTCTCGATTTCTTCGGAAACTATAATTTCAAACGAGGCCATCGCCTTGAGTTTCCGGGCGCCTTCGGTGGTGTTATGATCGCAAATATTCAGGCAGTTGATGCCTTTTTTTAAACACTGCTGAATTATTCCTTCCAGCGAATTCGAAGAATCTCCCGAATAAAGCGTGTGAACGTGCAGGTCTGCCTTGATCAAGATTAAACGTTAACCCTTTCCAGATAGCTGCCGGTGCGGGTATCTACCCGTATAACGTCACCTTCATTGACAAAAAGCGGCACAAGTATGTTCAGCCCGGTCTCAAGAACAGCCGGCTTGGTACCTGCGTTGGCGGTATCCCCCCTGAAACCCGGTTCGGTTTTGGTAACTTCCAGTTCTACCGTAATAGGCAGTTCGATGCTTATGAACTTTTCCTTGTAGCTGGACATTTCCAGTGTGATGCCTTCTTTGAGATAGTCAACCGTATCTCCGAGGGCATCGACTCCCAGGGGGAGCTGTTCGAAGGTTTCCTGGTCCATGAAATAGAACAGGTCTCCGTCCCTGTAGATGTATTGAACTGGCCGGTAATCCAGCCTGGCCCGTACGAACTTGTCACCGGATTGAAACGACTGCTCTATGGTATGGCCACCGACGATATCACGCAGTTTTACCTTGGCGAGTGCGGTACGCTTCATCTTTATATGCTGGTACTCTACTACCTGGTACAGCTTGTCGTTCAATTCTATTACTACGCCTTTTCTGAGCTCCGAGCCACCTATCATATTCTACTCCTGCATTCGACTCTTATTCTTTCAGTTTTTTTGCCTTGGTCAAAGTAACAAGCCTGCCGTCCTCGAGCACTACATCATCTTCAATCCTTATACCACCCCAGCCGGGAATGTAAATGCCGGGTTCGACGGTAAAAACCATTCCGTCCTCGAGGATATCTCCTGACGATGGGCCTAAAAACGGCCCTTCATGTATCTCGAGACCTATTCCGTGGCCCAGGGAATGGCCGAAGTACTCGCCGTAGCCTGCTTCGACGATAACCCGTCGTGCCGTATCGTCGGCCTGCCTGCCGCTCATTTTGCGTGTAATGTTGTTAATAGCCGAAGACTGGGCCGCAAGCACAATATTATACAGTTTTTTAAACATGCTGTCAGGTTGCCCCAGGCAAATTGTCCGTGTGAGATCACTGGTGTAGCCGTCAATGCTGGCTCCGAAATCAAGCACCACCGGCTCCCCGGCCCGGATTTGCCGGTTGGAAGGCTGGGCGTGGGGCAAAGCGGAATTGGGCCCGGAGCCGCAGATTACCGGGAAAGATACCGGTTCGCTGCCGGACCCGCGCATGAATTGTTCTATCTCCCAGGCTGCCTGAATTTCGCTCATGCCCGGTTTGACTATTTCGGGAATATTATCGATAGCCGCATCGCTTATGGCAGCTGCTCTTTTTATGCTTTCTTTTTCCTGTTTGTATTTAACCATCCTGAGAGATTCAACCAGGCCGCGGCTGGCTACCAGACGGGTGTGTAAACCGGCTTTTTTCAGGGCACTGGAAAATGTAATGCGGCTGGCAACCGTAACGTGTTCACTTTCGAAACCGAGGCGCTCAGGATTCAGCTGGCCGACGAAAGCTCCAAACCACTCTTCCAGTTTCCCCTGTGTTTTAAACAGAGTGAATTTGCCGGCCTGATCGGTTGCCTGCTGGTAGTACCTGAAGTCGGTGGCGATGATACGGGCTTGTCTGGAAACAAGCAGAAATCCGCTCGAGCCGGTAAATCCCGAAATGTAACGCCGGTTCTCAGGTGAGGAAATCAGGATGGCGTCCAAATTGTTTGCCTCGAGTTTTTCTATCAGGCCGGAGATTCTGTTATTTTTCATCTACCTCTACCTTTTTCGCCATAGGGTGAGCAGCATTGTATACTTTCCGGGCTTGTGCCTGTGTAACATGCGTATAAATCTGGGTCGTACCCAGGCTGTTGTGGCCTAATAGTTCCTGAACCACCCTCAGGTCAGCACCGCCATCCAGCATATGAGTCGCGAAAGTATGGCGCAACAAATGAGGGTAAATATGCTTGCCGATACCCGCTCTGGCTCCATAGCCGGTAAGGATTTTCTGGATCATGCGCTGGCTCAGGCGCTTGCCGAACCGGTTGATAAACAGGGCCTGTCTGTCCCCTTTCAGGCACATCAGGCGCGGCCTGGCGTCTTTTATATATAGTTTCAAGGCGGTTATTGCTGCCTTGCCTAACAGCACGATTCTTTCCTTGGAACCTTTGCCCAGCACTTTGACTTCACCCGTTTCTAGGTTTAACTGGTTGGTGTCGAGGCTGGCGAGTTCGCTGACGCGCATTCCGGAGGCATATATTGCCTCCAGTATGGCTTTGTCGCGCAGGCCCTGGGGTGTATCCTTCCTGGGCATGCTTAACAAACGCTCTACTTCTTCAAGGTTCAAGCAATCCGGCAGCCTCCGTTCCAGTTTGGGAGAAGATGCAAGTTTGAAGGGGTTCTCTTTGAGGTAGCCTTCTCTTAAAAGGTAGCGGTAAAACGAGCGTACCGCGGATATTTTTCGAGAAATTGAGCGCCGGCTCAGCTTTTGCTCCATCAGGTAGCCGATATATTCCCGCAGCAGGTTTCGGTCGGCATCGGCCAGGGAGGAAACACCCTTGATTTTCAAAAACTGAAAATATCCCTTGGCTGTTCCGCGTACTGTATTGCCGGTGAGATCGCCGGTATAATTTCTTACCGTATACGGAGAAAAGTTGCGTTCAGAGCGAAGGTAATCGATATAGCGGTTAAAAACATTCTGCATAGGCTCATTCCTGAGGCTTTTGCTGGTGGCCGCACTTGATACACTTAGCCCATTTCAGACGGTACTGGCCCATCAACCCGCCACATTCAGGGCAGGGGGTAGAAACCGGTTTGTAATTGGTGGCCAGTTTACATTCGGGATACCGGGAACAGCCATAAAATACATGCTTTTTCTTGGAATTCCACTTTTCCACGATTTCACCCTGTTTGCACTCCGGACACACAATTCCGGTTTTCAGCTGGTAGGAAGAAGTATATTTACAGTCCTTGCTGTTCGCCGCCGGGTATTCCGGGTGCGACAGGTACTTGCCGAACCGTCCGGTCTTGATTTCAAGGGCTTCACCGCATTCGGGGCAAACCTCGCTGGTCGGCTGGGCCGGCGGTTTAACCTTCCTGGCTGTTTCTTCGGCCAGCTGCAGTTTTTCCGACAGGGGCCCGAAAAAATCAGCCACGACCCGGGTCCAGTCTGCCTGGCCCGATGCTACCTGGTCGAGCTTGCCTTCCATGGTGGCAGTGAACTCAACGTTGACTATTTCAGGAAAGTATTCTACCAGGAAGTTATTGACCAGGGTTCCCAGCTCGGTAGGTTTTAACTGCATCTTTTCTTTCAGGACATATTCCCTGTCAATAATGGTGGATATGGTAGGGGCATAGGTGCTGGGCCTGCCGATACCTTTTTGTTCCAGTTCTTTTATCAGAGTAGCTTCCGTGTACCGGGAGGGCGGCTGGGTAAAACGCTGTTTGGACGAAACCTTTTCCAGGTCGAGTGGTTCGGCTTTTTCCAGAGGAGGAAGGGTTGCCGCGGGTTCTTCCTCCTCTTCATCTTTGGCTTCGCTGTACAGAGCCAGGAAGCCCGGAAAAATGTTGGATGAGGAATAACTCCTCAACAGGTATTTGTTCCTGCTCAGGGCCCTGGCTTCGATGTCCACGGTTGTATTCTCAAAAATCGCCGTTGCCATTTGACTGGCTACCATTCGCTGCCATATGAGTTGATAAAGTTTGTACTGGCCCGGATTCAAATGCTGTTTGACGGTGTCCGGGCGGCGCAGAATACTCGTCGGACGAATGGCTTCGTGGGCTTCCTGGGCGCCTTTGACCGCCGTAGAAAATACCCTGGCGTGTGCCGGCAGATACGCACTGCCGAACTCATGGGAAATAAAGTCCCTGGTTTCATCGAGAACCTGCCTGGAGACGTGAGTGGAATCGGTTCTCATGTACGTTATCAGCCCGGTGTTGCCTTCATCGCCCAGGGGCAGGCCTTCATACAACTGTTGTGCGATTACCATGGTTTGCTTGGCGCTGAACCGGAAACGTCTGGAAGCTTCCTGTTGCAGGGTCGAAGTGATAAATGGAGGCGCCGGGTGCCGCTTGGTTTCCTTGGTCTTAACCTGTAAAACGCTGTAAGAGGCTTTTTCCAGTTCGCCCGTGATATCGCTCGCCTGATCGCCGTTCTTGACTTCCAGTTTCTTCCCACCCGACATGCTGACCAGGGTTGCTGTAAAAGGCGGCCAGGACATTTTTGGCTGCTTGCTAAGGCTGGCCTGTATTACCCAGTATTCCTGAGGGGTGAAAGAATCTATTTCCTTTTCACGGTCTACAATTATTTTTACAGCCACAGATTGCACTCTGCCGGCTGACAGGCCTTTCTGTACCTTTTTCCATAGAAGCGGGCTTAATTTGTAGCCTACCAGCCGGTCAAGCACCCGCCTGGACTGCTGGGCATCGACCAGGTGAACATCCAGCGCTCTCGGTTTCTTAAATGCCTGTTCAATAGCTGTCTGTGTAATTTCGTGAAAGACTACCCGTTGGTATACTTCAGGATTCAAACCGGTAATGTGGATAAGGTGCCAGGCAATGGCTTCTCCTTCCCTGTCGGGGTCAGTGGCAAGGTATACCTTTTTTGCCTCCTGGGCAGCTTTCTTGAGCCCGGTTACAACCTTCTTTTTATCCGGTAAAAGCACGTAGCTGGGCTTGAAGCCCTTTTCTACGTCCACTCCAAGGCTGCTTTTGGGCAGGTCGCGTACATGCCCCATCGAGGCTTCAATCTGGTAAGACCCGCCCAGTATCCTGCTCAGTGTCCTGGCTTTAGCCGGGGATTCAACGATAACCAGGTTTTTTTTAGTGTTGGTCATATTCTTTTCCCGTATGCGCTGGTTGTATTAGAGTATAAGTCATAACCCCGGTTTGTTTCACTATCCCCTTCAATTCCATAACAGTCAGCGCGCTGCTGACCAGGGCGGTCGCCAGGCCGGTTAACCGCACGATAGAATCTATGTGATGCGGTTCACGGGTCAACACTCGGGCAATCCGTGCCTCAGGTGAATTCTCCGGCAATACGAACTCCAGATGCTGCTGGCTGTTCAATGCCGGTAAATTCAACTCTTCCAGTATATCATCAACCCCGGTTACCAGTTTGGCGCCCTCGCCGATGAGCTGGTTGGCCCCCTGGCTGTTAAGCGAATAGATGCTTCCGGGAACGGCAAATACTTCCCGGTTGCAGTCAACACCGATTTTAGCGGTGATCAGCGCGCCGCTTTCCTTCCTGGCTTCGGTTACCAGGATTCCCATAGCCAGTCCGGCCATGATGCGGTTGCGGCGGGGGAAGTATTCCGGCCGGGCTAGTGTCCCGGGCGGGTACTCGCTGATAACAGCTCCCTTTTCAAGTATTTTTTGTGCCAGTTTGTGGTTCGATGGGGGGTAAACATGATCAAGCCCGGTGGCACAGACGGCAACCGTCCGGCCTTCAGCCTCAATTGTGGCCTGGTGGGCAATGCTGTCTACTCCCCGCGCCAGGCCGCTGACAACCACCAGGCCGTTTTTTACTGCCCCGCGGGTTAAATCACGCGTTACTTCCTTGCCGTAATTACTGGGCAGCCGGGTGCCAACAACCGCCAGTACCGGTTCATCCCGGTATGGCAGGGCTCCTTTGACGAACAGAACCGGCGGAAAATCGCTGATTTGCTTCAACCTGACAGGATATTCCGGGTCATGATAAGTAAGGACGCCAATATTGTTCCTGGACAGGTACTCCATTTCCCGGTCTATATCGATACGTGAGCGTCTTCCGGTAATAGCCCGGACAGTGGTTTCGTCCATGCCGGAATTGATTAGTTCGCTTTCGGGCGCCTTCCAGGCATCTTCGAGGCTGCCGAAGTATTTTTCCAGGCGGCCAAGCCTTACCCTGCCAACACGCGGAATACGGCTGAAACCAACCCAGTAGCCTTTATTAAGAGAATGCGTCGACAAAACGTTTTATTCTAACACAGTAAAAAAGCTGATAGAAAATGATAGTGGCGGAGAGGGCGGGATTCGAACCCGCGGTCGCTTGCGCGACACACGCTCTCCAGGCGTGCCTGATAGGCCACTCCAGCACCTCTCCGCGAGCGCTATAAAAAATGGCGGAGAGGGCGGGATTCGAACCCGCGCTCCACTTATCGTGGAGACCGCTTTTCGAGAGCGGCACCATTAACCACTCGGACACCTCTCCAGGCCAGTTAATATTTCTGATGTTGTAAAAGGACCCTGCGGGTTTTGCAAAAAACCTGCAACAGCTTAGCCTGTGACGCAAGCCGCCAGTTACGCCCGCTTATTGTATCTTGTGGAGAGCAGATTATCAAATTGAAACGAGGCCTGAGGCGGGGGCTGAACCGGGCTCAGGTGTTATTATCCGATTACGGCAGCGGCAACACTCGATATGATTTCTAGGCTTTCATCGATATCACCGCAATTTACCATCCGGTGGGTTACAGCCCGGATTTTCCGTCCGCCCATATAACTTAACATAATACCCCGGTTTTTCAGTTCAAGGATAAACTTTTCTGCGGGGATGCCTGCAGGGGGCTCGAACAGGACGATATTGGTTTGAACCCGATGCGGCTGAACCGATAATCCGGGTATTTGCGCCAGGCCTGATGCCAGACGACTGGCATTGGCATGATCCTCGGCCAGGCGTTCAACCATAGTTTCAAGGGCAACGATTCCGGCAGCGGCCAGAATGCCGGCCTGGCGCATACCGCCGCCCAGCATGCGCCGCCATCTTCTGGCTGAAGCGATAAACGGCTCCGAACCGCATAAAACCGAACCCACCGGTGCGCTCAGGTTCTTGGAAAGGCAAAAACAAACCGAATCTGCCTGCTCGGCCAGACGGCTTGCCGGTACGCCCAGGTACACAGCGGCAGAAAAAATACGCGCTCCATCGATATGGACCCTGAGCCCTCGCTGGTGAGCCAGTGCCGCGATCGAGTCTGTATACTCGACAGGCAATACAGTGCCACCGCACCGGTTATGCGTGTTCTCCAGGCATAACAGCCTTGTTCTTGGAAAGTCCATGTCCTTTTCCCGTATAGCCAGGCGGAGGTTTTCCGGTCGTATGGTGCCGTCAGTTTCGTTAGGCACGGTGCGCATAACCACGCCACCCAGGGCGGAAGCGCCGCCAACTTCATACCAGAAAATGTGAGATTCGCTGCCCAGAATTATTTCATCTCCAGGACGTGTATGCACAAGCACCGAAAGCAGGTTGCTCATAATACCGCTGGTCGTAAAAAGGGCGGCCTCTTTTCCCAGCATTTCAGCCGCCAGTTTTTCCAGCCGGTTTATGGTGGGGTCTTCAGCGTCTACATCGTCTCCGACTTCAGCCTCAAACATGGCCTTACGCATCCGGGCAGTAGGCAGAGTCTTGGTATCGCTTCTTAAGTCAATTATCTTGGGCACAGTCTTCTCCGGAAACGTTGATTTGTCACTGGAATTCGGCAGAAAATTCATGCCGGCACCAATATTTCAAGTACAATAATATGTCCCCGGTTACGCGGCGTCAAGCGGGCATGAGCCGGCATTGCCGGTCCAAGAGGGAGAGCAAACAGTAAGCCACCGCTTCACCAGCCTGAGACTAAAAAGAGATTGGAGAAAAAGGCATTTCAGGCTGGAGGGCGGATTAATACCCGGGTTCTGATGAACCGGCCGCGAGGTTAATTCGAACCGGCTTCCTCGAAATGATCCCAGTTATACCAGAAAATATTGATTTCGGCAGGATATTCCTCCCAGGTTTCACTCTCCAGGACATTGATAAATATATCGTCTTCATCATCTTTAAATGCCCAGAGGGCATCCCCGGTGGGTTCCATATTCACTTCCCAGCCTTCGTCTTCGAGCACGTCTACGTAGTACTCAAGGACGGTTTTCTGGTCGTCCGGAGCTGCATACCAGGTAGTTACAGTGGGAGTGCAGGCGCACATTGTGATGTAGGCGACCCTGATGGAACCGGGGTAAAGCGGGACGCTGTCAGGATCCTGGCCTACGACTTCTACCGGTTCGCCCGTCTGTACCGGAGTAGTCGTTACCGGAGGTGTGGTGCTGGTCGGTGCAGCGGTAGTGGTGGTTGGTGCGGGAGTCGTGGTAGTGGGTCCGGTAGTAATCGTAGGGCTGGCTGTTGTTGTTTTCTGCACGGGAGTAAACGGGTTGGTGGTGGTTGTTTTCTGTACCGGAGTAAATGGATTGGCAGCAGTTGTTTGCCCTGTTTGGGTTGCGGGAGGATTTTGCCCGTCACAGGCCGGAAGGGCTAGAACGCCCAATATGAATATCAAGAGAATCAGCAGGCTCATCATTCCGGGTACTCGTTTTTGCATTTCAAATCCCCCCATTGTCTTGCTTAAGTCCTGTAGCTATGGCAGATTTTTGGTTAAGCACCAGGTTCCGTTACGGTTTAAAACTGTATATGCGCTTATACGCATACTATATATTAATACCCTCATATCTAAAAGTCAACCATCAGGTGGAAGACCTGGCCGCCATCTAGTACCCGGGCGTTATCGAGCCGGCATCAGCATCAGCCGGCAGAGCCACCGAACCGGCTGGCAGGACGATGCATTCGGTAAACTTGAGCCCGGCGATGACATAGGAAGTCGGCCCCTTGTTGCGTCCGACCACGTCGATTTTATCACCCGGCTCGAAGCGGTTCATGTCATCGGGATTGACCAGGTAGCACTTGACGTAGTCCACCCAGATGAAACCCTCCTCCAGCCCGGTAAACATACGCTCGTCTACCAGCTGGTCCTTGAAAACATACAGCAGTTCGTTGTAGCGGGCTTCGGTGGCGGTAAAGTCGCCGTAGCCGGTGAAATAGATGTTTATCAGATCCTGCGGTTCCACCTGGAGACAGCCGTAGTATTCCGGCGGCACGAAGGGGGGCGTCGGGGCCGCCTCGGTGCTGGCACAGGCACCGGTTATTACGGACGAACCGGCAACCAGGCAGATGAGGGCAACAGCAGCCGTCAGTTTGACTCTTTTCATTTCAACCTCCCTTTCCAAGCAGCTTCCGTACGATGTATCAGGAAGCTCCCGCCGAAACGGCAATCAGTATGTCCGAGCTTCGCTTATTCATACCCCCAGGGTATATGGTCCTGTTCCCAAATAAGCGCCGGGTCGTGGCTGATGCCGGAACCATAAAAGAAATCATCGGCTTTTCGGAAAAACCCGTTAAGAGCCGCATTGCCGGCAACAGTCGAGCGCATGAAACTGTTCCAGGAAGCCTTGCTGGTGTGAGAGTACGGGCATACCGCAAAACAGGTGGCACAGCCTCCAACCATCGCCATATATGCCCGGCACTTGGGTTCATTGAGCCACCATCTTTTTACCCCGGAACCGCGGTAGAATTCGCCCCCGTTGTCCCAGCTGGGTTCGGTATCCATGCTGATAGCCTTCGCCGGGCAGTATTCGGCGCATTTCTTGCATGTCCTGCAGAATTCGTGCACGCCGAAGTCAACCGGTTTACCGGGGGGCAGGGGCAGGTCGGTAATCAGCATTTGCACCCTCTGCTGCATGCCGTATTCCGGGGTGATGGTGTGGCCTACCCGGCAGGCTTCACCGAGGCCTGCCATAATGCTGAACCCGGTATGTATACCCAGTGCATTGTGAGTCGAAGCTTCCCCAAGGCACATATAGCCCAGCGTGCGCAGGAAGTTTTGAGCCTGGCCCTGAAGCAGGGATTTCAAATTATACATATAACCGTGGGAACGCCCGCCTATCGCCGTGGTGGGGCGGGACATCAGTTCATGGGACATGCGCATCGTATACACGATTACCCACCGTGCCTTTTTGGGGATTACCCGGTAATTTTCTTCCTTGTTGTCAACCGGTACGTCGACATCCAGGATATCCAGCCTGGGCCCTTGTGCTTCTCCGGAGCCTGTATCATAGGCATAAATCAGATTTTCGGTGGTTCCGGTCTCGAGCTGGGCAAAACCGACATGGCTTGCCCCGTGCATTCTGAGAAAAGTGGTGACCAGTCTGGCATTCTCCTCCGGCAAACCTTCGTACCGGGGAACGCCGAGGCTCTCCGGTGTTGGGGAAGACTGCGGTCCCAGGAAGCTTATCGGCGCCCAGTTGTTGGCGCTGTTGAAGGCTACATCCTGAAGGCGGGAACCAGGCTTGTTTTCCATTATCCACAGCTTGCGGTTGGCCGCACCGGCGGCAAACGAAAGATTGTACTGCTCATCTCCGAGAGCCCGCCTCAATCCCGAAGCCCACATGACATTGTGATAGTCGAAACGCTTGACGTCTTTCCATTCAATTTCTATTGTGGGCTTCTCCACGGTTTTTACCCAGGACGGCCGTTTGGATTCAGCCAGCGGCGAGGCCATGACTTCATCCAGGTCCTTGAAAGCAGCCGGGGCAATCGCCGGCGCCATACCTGCCATCCCGAGGCCTATGCCCCCCAGGCCGAGCGCTTTCATGAAATCCCGGCGGCTTACCGTAGAGTGGTACCCGGCTTTGTTAGAAGTCATTACGTTTTGCTCCTTTTGTACAAGAATTCTGGGAGTAAGCGACGTGTTGTCATGGAGGTTTTGAGTATATTTGATCTGCCATATGTAAGTAGACTAAACTGGTCTACAAATTATAACACTTTGAATATATTTGTCCAGTAATAACAGGGGGCGAAAACCTGGAACTGGCGTTATTTTTTAATAACCCTGTCCGGAAAATGTATCTGGCGGAGGCGCCCGGGAATCGAACCCGTCCCGCCGGTTGCCCGGCAGCCCGGCCTGCTAACAGACCGCGGTCCCACCAGGGTGCATTCGCCTCCACTATCCGCTCCTCAAGCCCCATCCTCACCCTGAGGTGCCGGCATGAGGGCTTCCAGTATGGGGGCCAGCTTCATGGCATCGTAGCCGGCCTCGAGGATGAATATCTCCCGGACAGCCTGCGGAGCCTGCTCCTCTGCGGCCTCTGCTTCCGGCTCGGGAGCCGGGGCCGGAGCCAGTTCGGCAAAGGCTTCAGCCGGCACCGGGTAGAGGCTCACGATAAAGGTGCCCCTTGCCGGCACGAAGCGGTCGTGGTCGCGCCTTACCCTGGCCAGGCCGCCCTGCCGGTACCAGTCCGGGGAGGTGAAGCACTCGATAATCACGTCCGGCCTGAGAAGGGAGGAGAAATCGCCGATGAGGCCGATGTTTTCCACCCTCTTGTCGGCATAGGCCACCATGTCCGGCCAGTAGGGCAGGGGCTTTAAGTCCTGGCCCTTGTTCCTGAGGGTAAGCCACTCCCGGGCGGTGGTGGGGTTCTTGGCCGTCCAGGAGGCATCCGTCAGGTCGTCTAAAAGCGTTATCCACAGCCCGGTATCCGGCGAATGGACGATGATGTCGGCCAGCAGCAGCGACGGCCCTTCGCCCTCGTGCCCCAGGGTAATCCGGCTTGCGTCTTTGGGCCGGGGCACGCTGTACTCGGTAAAGCCGCGCTTCTGGTCGGGCTGCAGTTCGAAGCACTGCTCGTGGATGTCGTCCCAGGGCATGGCCGAAATGCGGTCGGGGCCGACCAGGCCGGCAAGCGACAGCATCACCCATTTCTGGTAGCCCTGCTTGAAAAGCTGGCCGGCCCAGGCGCCTACCGCCTCCGGGGCGCCGAATTCGAACTCCTCGTGGCTGATCTTGCCTTTCAAAAGGTCAAACATCGGGTTGAAGAGGGGCCGGATAAGCCCCCGGGCCGGGTCGGCAAGCAGCCGTTCGAGCTCGGGCGTGGTCTTTATCCCGGTCAAACCCGGCACCTTGAGGCTGCCGGCGGCCTGGAGGTAGCCGGCCGAAAGCTCGTGCGCCTCTCTCCACACCGTCGGCATCTTCTGCCGGACGAATGCCTGCCGTGCCTCGTCGAACAGGGCGTAAAACTGCTCCCTCGACCCTGCGGGGATGACGGTCAGGCGGGGTTCGATGCGGATGCCGGGGCTCGATTTGGTAAACTCCTCGAGCCGGCCGTAGGCCTCTTTCCAGTTTTCGGTCATTATTATCTCCTTTGAAGTCAGCGTTATTTTTTGTCTAAAGCACCCGGCCCATGGCCTCGGCAATGGCCGGGATCAGCTGGGCGATCTTGGTGGCCGGGGTGGGCCGCACGATGGCGCCCATGTGGCGGTTGATGCGGGCGGCCTTGAGGCAGGCCTCGGCCGGCTCCATGCCCGAGGAGATGAGGGCCGAGACGATGCCGGTGATGGTGTCGCCGGTGCCGCCGATGGCCTCCAGGGCCGGTACCAGGGGTTCGGTCACCGTGCCGACCACCCTGCCTTCGACCAGGATATGGTCCACCGCCGCCTTGACCAGCAGGTAGCGCGGGGCGTTGCCCTCGTCCCAGGTTTTTTTGGACAAACGCTCGATCTCGGTGTCGTCCACCTCGAAGATGAAGTGCTGCACGTAGGCCGGGTGGGCGGCATTGGCATCGGCGATGAAGCTGAGCTCGCCCGGGTCGGGGGTAAACAGGTCAAAATGTTTGGCCATGCCGGTGGCCTTGGCGTTTAAGAGCGCCCCGGCATCGGCGATGAAAAAGGGCCGGGGTTCGGCCTTGTCCAGGGCTTCCACCAGCCGGATGAAGGGGTCGCGGGTGGGCAGCAGGTAGTGCAGGGTGAGCACGTCGGCCCCGAGGCTCGAAATGTTTTCGGCCAGGTACTCCATGATTTTCACCGTGCCGTCGCCCATGCCGGTATCGCCGTAGGTGATCAGGTGGGGCGGCTCGATGCCCAGCGTCCGGCAGGCCACCGAGGCGGCCGAAGCCATGGCGGCGGTGCCCAGGGTGACGTATTTGCCCTCGAGCACCGTGTCGCCGATTGTCAGGCGCCTGCCTTCGTAAATGCACTTTCCCTGGGTAAGGCCCAGGCCGTCGATGGGTACGGTTCCAGCCAGTACCAGCATGGCTACTTGCCCTCCCTTTCTTTCTTAAACAGTTCCAGCGCCTTCTGGTAGGCGTGCTCCATGGTGTAGGCGCATATCGTCTTGCCCAGTTCCTTGGGGGTCGGGCCCTGCCCTATAACGGTATCCATCAGGCTCGCACCGAGCATGGGGATGTCCGGTCAGCCGCCGCCGGAGATGTTGACGATGACGCCGGTGCCCTTGCGGTAGGTGATCTTCATGTTGCCGCATCTGACCATGGTATAGCCCACGTAGTCGGTGACCTTGATGAGCTGGGTCAGGTATACCGGGGTAAGCTCCGAGCCCTTGGGCAGGAACAGGATGTCCATGAACAGGATGTCGTTTTTCTCGAGTATCTGCTCGACGGCGTCCACGTCGGCAGCGTCGATTTCCAGGGCCATGTCGCATCCGGTGCGGTATTCGGGCGGCGGGGCCACCTCGCGCGTCTCGTAGCCGGCATGCTCCAGGAAGTGCCGGCCGCGCATGGCAAAGTAGATATAGTCAAAGACCACCAGGGCCTTTTCCTTCTCGTTCTCCTTTTGACTCACCTTGCGTCCTCCTGTCAGTTTAGGGTAGCTTTAGCCGGGCCAGGCGAAGCTGCCGGTGCGCCCGGCCAGCCAGACGAGCAGCACGATGTACCAGACGTTGAAGGCCAGGGCGGTGGCGGTGATGACGGCGATGAAGGGGGCGCGCGCCTTCCTTCTGGTCTCGGCCCAGTAAATGTCGATGGCATCCTCCGAGCAGGCCTCGATGCAGCGGCCGCAGCGCACACACAGGCTGCTTTTTATCCGGCCGGAGTCCACCTCGGCCGGGGTCAGGGCCAGCATGCGGCAGGCCGAGGTGCAGTCCAGGCAGCCTGTGCACCGGCTTTTGTCGATTCTTACCTTGAAGGGGCCCGGCCGGTCGGCCAGCGACAGCACCGCGCCCACCGGGCAGATATAGCACCACCAGCGCCGCCCGGTAACAAGCGGCAGCGCTACGGCAAACACCAGAAGCACGCCGGCGATTGCCCACAGGGCCGGGGTCGATTTAAGCCACAGCACCGGGTAGAAGAGGTTTACCAGGGCAAAGCCGAGCACCAGCGACAGGATGACTACGACGGCAAGCAGGCCGTACCTTATCCATGCCACCCGGGCTTTGAGGCGGCCGTAATAGAAGCCGTCCGGGGTTATTATTTTCTCTCGTAAAAAATCAAGCCTCAGCCGGTCCCGGTCGGTCGAAGCCGACAGGTCGACCAGCCCGCCTATGGGGCACAGCCAGCCGCAGAAGGCCCGGCCGAAGACAAGCAGGATAACGGCGTAGGGTATCATAAAAAGCAGGGCGCTCAGCATCGAGCCGGGCACCGAGGACTGCCACATGCCCACCAGTTCGAGGAAGCGGGCGCCGCCCCACATCACCGAGCCCATCACCACCGGCGACGGGTAGAGCAGGGTGCCCTGGCCGGCCGAGGAGGCAAAGAAGTAGCCCGGGTCCCAGTTGGCCAGCCACTGGCCGAACTGCACCGGCCCCAGCAGCATGAAGGTGCCGGCCAGGCTCAGGGCCCCGGCCAGGGTGATGGCGGTAAAGAAGGGCCGGCGGAAGCGCTCGATGCGCCCCGAGGCAAGCATGCCGAACACCCCGAGCCCGGAGACGAGGGCGACGAGCGCCCCCAGGGCCGGCCAGGGCTCGCAGTACCACCACAGGCCAAAAAGCCCGGTGCCCAGCCCCCAGGCGGCGGCCCTGACCGTGGGACTCAGTTTGAAACTGTTCATACCCTGCCGCCGATAATGTCGATAAAACCGCCGAGCCTGTCTGCGACAGCCTGAGGGTTTTCGAAGGGCAGGCTGTCTTCAATGTAAAGCGAGGGTATGTAGAGGCGGGAGTAGAAATCCTCGCTCAGGCGCTCGAAATCGGCCTTGAAGACCGGGTCGGAGCCGGGGTTGAGGCACACCAGAGCGTGCACCCGGTACCAGCGCGCCAGGGCAGTCATACGCTCCAGCCTGGCGCCGTAGCCGCCCATCAGCGGGCAGGGGGCGTTGAAAAGGTAGAGCTCGCACAGGCTTTCCAGGGGGCGCTCGAAGGTGCCCCAGACCGGCACGCGCTTTCTGAGCCGGGCGGAGGCGGTGCAGATGTAATCGGTGACCACCACGCCGCCGGAAGCTTCGATCAGGTCGAGGGCTTCGTCCCAGGATTTGTCCGGTGCCGGGCCGTAGAGCATCAGCCGGCTCCGGCCGTCGGCCGGTCCGGCACCTTTTCCCAGTTCCAGCCTGAGGCTTTCCAGCCCGGTTAAAAAACCGGCCCTGTCCGGGACGGCCCCCGGGCGGCCGAGGCGTTCGAGAGAGCGCCAGGTGAGGCGGGGGTTGTCGGCAAGGGGCGCTGCGTAAAGGGCTCTCAAGCTCTGGCGGATGCGCTTTTCGAGCAGTATGGAGCGCATAATATCCAGGTAATTCGGCTGACGGCCGCTTATGCGCCCCAGTTCGCGATTGAAATTCCCAAGGCTTGTGATAAATTCCCGTCCGGGCTCCGGATTCAAGCGGTAGCGGTCCTGGGAGCCGGGCAGTTCGAGGGTTATGGCCGGTTGCTCAAGGCTGCCCCCGGGGGAGGGGCTGCAGCCCTTCGGGCGGGTAACGACCAGCCCGTCGAGGAGGCCGCAAAGCCCTGCCCCGGCAGGGTCCGGCAGGCAGAGGCAGCCCCGGGCGGTTGTTTGCCGTGGCAGCTGCACCGGCAGCATGCCGTGGGCCAGGATGAGTTCTACCGGCACGTACGGGCAGCAGTAGCCGGCGGCCTTTACGCCCGGGCTGCGCCTGAGGGCGACGGCTTCGGCACCGGCCTCCGGTTCGAGGGAGGCAAGAAGCTGCGATATGGTTTCGGCCGTCGCGGTTGTCATTGGATATTGTCAGTCAACTTCATTAAATATTATAACCCGGTTGTAAATACATGCATCTTTACAGGCTCCGCTGCCCGGCGGCCGGGCCCGCATGCCGGGCCGGCTATATCCGCCTGTCCTGGTACCAGGGCAGGTTAACGTTCGAATTTAAGCCTGCTACCCCGTAGTCCTGAGCAGGAGTTCCAGCCACTGGATGGTGACGATGTTGAAGTAGACGATGCCCAGGTAGAAGCCGAGAAGGTATAACAGCGCCGATGATTTGCCCTCGGCCGCCATGACGTGCTGGCGGAAGGGACAGCCCTCGGCAAACACCGAGAAAAAGCCCATGCCCACCGAACCGACGATGCCGGCAATCAGGATGCCGGCCGAGGTTATGTCCAGGCCGATGGGGAAGTTGGGGATGTCGGCGCCGATGAGATGGAAGAGGGTGTAGCCCACCAGGCCGCCGGCGATGATGCCGATTAAACCCTTGAAGCGGAAGGAATCCTTGAGCATGACAAAGTCCCGGATGCCCGAAATGGTGCAGAACTTGGTGCGCTGGCCCAGGTACCCGATGACGATGCCCAGGACAAGAGTGGCAAACATGGCGGTCATTGCGGCACCCCCTTGCGCGCTTTGATGCGTATATAGACTATGGCCAGCATCACCCCGCCGGCAATCGAGGCCAGGGCGATAATGGCAATCACCGAGCCGTAGCCGACCATGAGCGCCGTGCGGATGGGGCAGGAGCCCCACAGGAGGCCCAGGTTGGCGACCAGAAAGCCGAAGATGACGGCCAGGAATTTCTTCCTGACCGGCCCGGGCTGAAGCCTGAACTCCCGGTTGCGGGAGGCGGCGGCGAAGGAGCCGATGAATACCCCGGCTACCGTGAGCACCGGGTAGACGATGAAGGCGTCGCGGATGGGCCAGTTGGTGCCGGCAATCTTGTTGGTAAGCCAGCTGAACAGGTCGTTGGGATGGCCGATAAAGCTGATGCCGTAGGCCTCGGGCGGCTGGGCGTTGAAGTAGCCCTGCACGATGGCCGCGCCTATCCCCATGACCGCGCCCACGCCGAACACCTGCCAGGTCTTGAGCTTGAAATTGAACTTCATAATCTTACCACCTTAACCTTATCCATTCGGGCAGGGGCACCGAAGCCGTCTCGCCGTGGAAGGGGCAGGTATAGCTGGAGGCCAGGTTGGCTTCGAGCTGGTGCTCTCTGCCGCTGAAAAACTCGAGCGTTATGCCTTCGAACATGAGCCGCTTCTCGATCACCTCGGTGGCCCGCGGAGGTATCTCCACGAATACCGGTTCCGAGAGCAGCGTCGCCCCGGCTACCTCCACGTACAGCTCCTCGTCGTCGATCTCGACCTGCATGGTATAGGATTCGTCGGGGTCGTGGAAGGTCACCAGGATGATGCCGTAGGCCTCCGAATCGGTGAAGTTCTCCACGGTAAGCTCGACGTCGTAGGTGAATCGCTCGTAGTCCCAGCCGCAGTCCATGCCCAGTTCGTAGCGGTCGACCAGCTCGCTTTCAATTTCAAGCACCTCGATGCCGGTTACCCCCTGGATGCGCCCGGTGCCCTCGCAGGCCGGGCAGGGCAGGCGGATGAAGGTCACCAGGGTGACCAGGGCCACGCCGAGCAGAAAATAGGTATAGTTGTTGAACAGTTTTTGTTTCATCTTCTACCGCACTCCTTTCCGGATAGAGGCGGGGGGCTTCGGGCTCCCCGCCTCTATCATCTGTTCTACCTTAGATTATAACCCAAGAAGGGCTAATCTTAAAGACCTTAGGCTAGTGCAAGCAGTGCCCTCTTGACCTGGGTCTTTACAATCTGGACCTTCCACTTGTTGTGCGGCAGGGTGGTAGCCCCCTTGACGGCTTCGGCCCCGGCGGCAGTGGCATTGACATCATTGATGGCCTTGCCGTTGATGGCATCCTCGGCCGCCGTCGAGCGGTGAGGAATGGGGTCGACGCCGCTCATGACGATGCGGGCGTTGGAAACGTTGCCGCCGGAGACGACAGCCACCACGGCTACGCCCACCTCGGGGAAGTCGATGGCCTTGCGCCAGGCCCACTTGAGGTAGGTCATCCTGGTGCCGGCGGCCGGTTCGGGTATCTGGATCTCGGTGATGATCTCGTCAGCGGCCAGGGTGATGTCCAGGCCGCCGAACAGGTCGGCGACCGGCTTGGTGCCCTTGTTGGTGACGATGCTTGCGCCCAGGGCTACCAGCACCGGGGCACAGTCGGAAGGGCAGCCGGCAAAACAGCCCGCCTGGCCCCACAGGGCAGAGTGGCGTTCGTTGTTGCCGGGGACCATGTAGCACAGCGGGCCGCCTTTCCTGAGGCAGTTGAAGTCGACGTGCTCGCCGCGGTAGTACCAGCACCTTACCTGCTGGCAGATGTTGCCGGCAATGGTGCCCATGTTGCGAAGCTGGGGCGTACCCACCTTGCGGGCCGCCTCGGCAAGTGCCGGGTACTTCGACTGGACGACGCTCGACTCGTAGATGGCGGCAAGGGTTGCCAGGGCGCCGATTTTGAGCATGCCGCCTTCTTCACGAATGTAGTCCAGGCCGGAGATGGTTTTGAGGTTGACCAGCTTGGTCGGCGGGCTGGCATAGATCATGCCCTTGAGCGTGCCCAGGATGTCGGTGCCGCCGGCAATCACGGCCGCGCCGGCGCCCAGCTCGGCGGCGGCTGCGTCTACACTTGTTGCGTTAACGTGGGTTATCTTGTTCATCTCATCTCCTCCTTATGCCTTGCCCAGCAGCTTGAGAATTTCAACGGGCGTCGACGGCCTCGGAATCTTGGTCAGGTCGCCGCCAATGGCATTGTAGATAGCCATAGTGAGGGCCGGCGCTCCGGTTCCCTGGCAGCCGGGCTCTCCGACGCCGTGCATGCCGAACGGGCCGACGGCATCGATGGTCTCCAGGAATTCGCCGCCGTGGACCGAATCGTCGATATCCATGGTGGTAGGTGTTTTGTTATCGACATGCGTCTGGGAAAGGAAGGCGCCTGTCTGCGGATCGTGTTTAACATTCCACATGAATACCTTGGCCCACTGGGACCAAAGGCTGGCGCTCAGCTGGCCGCCGGCGCAGTACGGGTCGACGACGCGGCCGATGTCGTAGATATGGGCGTGCTTGAGGATTTCTACTTCGCCGGTCTCGGTATCGACGGCCACTTCCCAGGCACTGGCCACGCCGGAGCGGTGGAAGGAGCGCTCGCCGACTTCCTTGCCCTGGAAGGGTTTTCTGAGTACGTCGTCATAGCTCTTGCCTACGCCGATGATGGGCCTGGATATTCTGGCCATAACGGCGGCATGGGTTATGGATTTACTCGGGTCGGCCTTGACGAATATCTTGCCGTCCCGGGCATGCAGGTCTTCGATGCCGACTTCCAACTGCTCGGCTGCGTAGGTGAAAAGCTGCTCGCGGATATCGAGCGCTGCCGCCTGGCAGGCGCTGCCGTTGGAGATGGCGCCGCGGGAGCCGGCCTGCGAGCCGCCGTCCGGAGCCTGGTCGGCGGTGCCGTAGGAGGAGCAGACCACGTCGTCGAAGGTGATGCCGATGGTCTCGGCGATGATGTTGGCAAAGGTTACCGAGTTGGAACCGTGCTGGTTGTTGGACTGGCCGGTGACGAAGTTGGCGGTGCCGTCGTTATTCATGTAGATTACCGCACCGCGCCCGGAGGAAGTGCCGCCGTGGCGGTCGTTCATGCAGGCAATGCCCACGCCGTGCAGCCGCCCGTCGGGCAGGGTCTTGGTGCCGGGCTCGTGCCACTTGGCTTCGAAATCTACTACCTCGGCCGCCCTTTCCAGGGCTTTGCGCATAGCAGCGGTAGTAATCGGCCGGTCGTTGTCGGGATTGCGCATGTCGTCGGTCATGAGAACCTTGCGATAGAACTCGAGCGGGGTCATGCCCAGCGCTTCGGCCATGGTGTATTCAGCCACACACAAGGTGTGTTTCGCTTCGGGGTGGAACAGTCAGCGATAGCCGGCGCCGAAGCCGGTGTTGGTAGCAACGCCGTAAATCTCCTGCTCGACATTGGCCAGGTTATAGGTGCATTCGATGTTTTCCCAGCCGTTGCCGCGGGCCGCATTGAAGCCGCCCCAGCTGTACCACTTGACATGCATGGCGGTCATGGTGCCGTCGTTCTTGCAGCCCATCTTGACCCAGCCGTTGGCGGAGTAGTGGTTTCTGCGGCGGATGGTCTGCAGCCGCCGGGTGCGCTGATAAGCTACCGGCATGCCGGTCATCTTGGAAAGTATGCCGCACAGTACCGGTTCGTTGGTCTGGCCGCCGCCGCCGTAGCCGCCGGTACCGGAAGTAGCCCGGATGTGGCAGCGGCTCTGGTTTACGCCCAGCTGGGATGCATAGGTGCGGTTGGAGCCGTGCGGGTTCTGGTTCTGGTCGTAGCCGTAGACATGGTCGCCTTCCCACCAGGCAATGCCCGCACAGGGCTCGATGGTGTTCTGGGTGTGGGGACGCAGGAACGGATGGGTTATCTCGATGGTGACATCGGCCTCGGCAAAACCGGCTTCGATATCGCCGCGGGTGTTACGGGACGGGTTGGCGGTAATGTTGCCGTCCGGGAAGGTGCCGACTAAAGGCGCCCCGGGTTCCATGGCTTCTTCGGGGTCGAGGATGAAAGGCAGTACCTCGTATTCGACCTCGATCAGGTCGATGGCGCGCTCGGCGATGTAGGGGTCGGTGGCGGCTACCGCAGCCACTTCCCAGCCCCAGACCAGGATTTCATCGGTGTCGTAGGTCGGGTTGTCCTTGTAGGTGATGACCGCCTTGACGCCGTCTAAAGCCTCGGCGGCGCTGGTGTCGATGCTCGTCACCTTGCAGTGGGCATGCGGGCAGCCCTTGATGGCGGCAAACAGCTTGTGGCCGGCCAGGTAGTCATAAGGGAATTTGATCGTACCCCTGACGATGGATTCGCCCTCGTAGGGCAGATGCGGCTTGCCGACAACCGCCAGGTCGTCGCCGAATTCGAATTCAATTGGCAGAGAAATGGCCATGGTTAGCTACCTCCTTTAAGGATGGTGTCGATAGTGCGGGAGTAGTCG
>Ga0209270_1001090_pt1 | contig 43209 bp, 26 predicted proteins | sample MTBAKSrepl1MetaG_FD_187456 | JGI IMG/M metagenome (GOLD analysis project Ga0209270, IMG submission 187456) | Enrichment culture microbial communities from Arthur Kill intertidal strait, New Jersey, USA, that are MTBE-degrading - MTBE-AKS1... | ecosystem: Environmental > Aquatic > Marine >... | reverse complement strand
ATTACCACGCCCTCACAACGGCACTTCTGTGCAAACGAATTCTGGAATACATCGGGCTGGATCCGGATCGATTGAGAATCGAATTCATGTCCGCTGGAGAGGGGAATGTCTTCACCGAGGTGGTGAATCAGTTCAGCAAAAAAATCAAAGAACTGGGTCCGATTGGAATACGTGAAGGCCTGGATCGGGAGGAATGGAGATCCCGGCTGGAGGATGTCAGGAAACTGGTTCCCTACATCAAGATGGCCACACGGGAGAAACTGGAGTCGCGCCTTACGAAAAAAGAAGAATACGACGCGCTATTCACCCGCGAAGAGATCGAGCGGTTATTCACTGACGTCGTCTCCTACTACATTGATCCGGAGTTATGCAAGGCCTGCATGATCTGCCAGAGGAAGTGCCCGGTGGAGGCGATCGAAGGACGCAAGAACCAGATCCATGTCATCGATCAGGACACGTGCATCAAGTGCGGGACGTGCTTCGAGGCCTGCCCCCCGCGCTTCGGTGCGGTGAAGAAGATGACCGGAGGGCCGGTCCCGCCGCCGCTTCCTCAAGAGCAGAGGGCCATCGTCCGAACCGCGAAAGAGGGATGAAGTCTATGGGGCGGGGAACGGAACTCCCGCTGTGACGTGCGACATACTCGACGATCTGAAAAGACCTTTTTTGGCGCGGATTGCGCGGATTGCTCGGATTACGCGGATGAAAACCGAGCGTAACCCCGTGAAGCCCGCGCCATTTTTTTCTTTGAGATGAAGGCAGGATCCGGACAGCGATCCGGTATTTCAGGTGGTACGGTGTATCCATTGAAGCAAGATCATCTCTGGATGGGCGCTGGTTCAGGCGGGCGGCCCGGCCAGACGCCCAAGGCCGCAATAGACAAGGATACCGGATTCCCTGGACGGCGACGCCAGGGTCATGTTCAGAGAATCGGCCAGTTCCACGGCCAGGGCCGTGGGGCGGGATGCACCCAGAATGAAGGGAATGCCTGCCCGGGCCGCCTTCTGAACCAGTTCGTAGCTGATGCGTGAAGACAGGATCAAGACCCCCGCCTCGTGGAGCATCCCCTTCAGAAAAAGTTTCCCCACCGCCTTGTCCAGGGCGTTGTGGCGTCCCACATCCTCGGCCAGGGACAGACGTTCAAGGTCGGAGGTGTAGAGGGCCGCGGCATGGGCGGCACGAGTCTTTTGGTAGAGAATCTGGTGGTCCTTCAAGGTGTCCAGGCAGTGGAAGGCCCTGTTCAGGTCGATGGCCGGTCCGTCGGGCAGGACCCGAACCGCCTGGGAGAGGTCCTGAATCAGTTCCTTGCCGCAGATACCGCAACTGGTCTGGCTGATGAATCCCCGGCGTTCCAGCAAGGGGGCGATGATCTTGAGCCGGGCCTGAGTAACGGTGAGGGTCACCACGTTGGTGGCGTCCCCCTCACAGGAGGCGATGGTCTCCATATCGTCGGGGCTGTCCAGGATGCCCTCGGCCAGGCAGAAGCCCGCCAGATGGGCCGATTCGTCCCCGGGTGTGCGCATGACCACGGCATAGGGCTGACCCTGAACGCGCATGGAGAGCGGCTCCTCCCGGATCAGCTCCAGCGGAGTGGATGTCTCGGCTTTGGCGTCCTTGCACAGGGCCGATAAGGAAATGGTCGTGTTGTCCAAGGATCCTCCCGGGCATGATGTGACGGTAACGTCCTTCATACACTGTACGCCCGACCGGTTCAAGCCCGAACTCCGGCCGACCCTTCACTCCGTCTTGCCTTGCGGGTGCCGGGCTGAGCCCTCACGCGCATCCCGGATTTCCATGAATGGAGGTTGAGTTACACCCGGGTTGTGCATGTTGTTATGGCCATCCCGGCGGTTTCATGGGATGGTATTCGGTCAGAGTGGAACGTCTGGGTCCCAAGAGGATCGGAGATCGTGTCCGGGGAAGGTCCATGGGCCCTCTCCCGCGATTCGCCGGAACCCGGTTGTGGCAAGGAGGCATGCAGACCATGATCACAGCAGGAATCGATTGCGGCGCCAGGGCCGCCAAGGCCGTGATTCTGATCGAGGGAACCGTTGCGGGAAAGGGAACGTCCCTGACCGGGTATGATCCGGGCCGGGCCGTTGACGACTCCCTGGACGCAGCCGTGAAGGAGGCCGGCATACCAAGGGAGGATATTCAGAAAATCGGTGGAACCGGATCGGACAAGGCCGTGATGAACGTGGCCGACACTCGAGTGACCGACGCCGAGGCCCTGAGTAAAGCGGCCCGGTTTTTCTTTCCCGATGCCCGGACGGTTGTGGACGTGGGCGCCGAAGAGGCGCGGGCCGTGAAACTGGACCAGCGAGGAGGCATCGAGGATGTGGCGGTCAACGAGAGGTGTGCTGCGGGCGCAGGGACCTTTCTGGAGTCCATGAGCCGGGCCCTGGATATCCCGGTGGAGGAACTGGGGCCCCTGGCCCTCACATCGGAACGCCGTATCCCCATGAACGCCCAGTGCGTCGTCTTTGCCGAGGCCGAGGTGGTCGGTCTGATTCACGCCGGGACGGAGAAGAAGGACATCAGTAAGGCGATCCATGACGCCATGGCCGGCCGCATCGTGTCCCTGATCCGGCGCATCGGCGTGCACGAGGGGCTGGTCCTGATGGGGGGCGTGGCCCGGAACCCCGGCCTGGTGGAGGCCGTCAAGCGGGAACTGAACCTTGAGGACCTGTGCATTCCCGAAGACCCGGAATATGCCGCAGCCCTGGGTGCCGCTCTGGTCGCCGGGGAGACCCGTGAGTCTTCGAAGTTCGACATGGGTGAATCCTCGAACAGGCACGTGAATGAGAGTCCCGGAGGCATTCCTTCGGCACCGGAGAGCAGGACCGGGTGCGAAGGAGGGATTCCGGAATGGTGGACAGAGATGCAGAGTCGCTGGTGCGCCTCCGACGTGAACTGGAAAGACGCGGAGCACGTCACCGTAGGAATCGATGTGGGATCGGTCAGCTCACAGGCCGTGATCATGGCGGACGGCCGAATCGCGACCTACGGAAACATCCGGACCGGATCGGGCAGTTCCGAGAGCGCCCGCAGAGTGCTGGATTTTGCCAAAGAGGGCCTCATCGGCTTTTCCGACGAACGGATCGATTACCTGGTGGGGACCGGGTACGGGCGCGTGAACGTGCCCACGGCGGATCGCATGGTGACGGAGGTCGCCTGCCATGCCCGTGGAGCCGTTTTCATCTATGGCCCCCGGGTGCGGACCGTCCTGGACGTGGGCGGCCAGGACATCAAGGTGATCCAGTGCGATGAGCGAGGCAAGGTAACGGACTTTCTGATGAACGACAAGTGCGCTGCGGGAACCGGTCGTGGCATGGAGGCCTTCGCCGATCTACTGGACATACCGATCCAGGAGGTGGGGCACCGCTCTTTTCAGGTCCGGGAAGACCCGCGGGCCGTATCCGGCATGTGTGTGGTGTATGCCAAAATGGAGGCTATACAGCTTCTCCGGGATGGCTGGAGCGTGGAAGAGGTGCTCGCGGCCTATTGCCGCGCCACGGCTGAACGGATTCATTCCCTGGTGGAGAAAAGCGGCGTGACCCCCGAGTTCGTCATCACAGGCGGCATGGCCAAGAACCCGGGGGTGGTTCGGCGCCTGATGGACATGGTGGGGCTCGAGCCCATGAAGGGGGCGTGGGACCCCCAGATCGCGGGTGCGGCGGGCGCGGCCTTGTTCGGCCATACCCTGTGTCTGAGAGGGAAGCGGCGCAAGAAGCGCTAGAGAGGGGATTTCATGCCGTCAGGCTGCATGCCCAAGGATGCCTCGGACGCTCTTTCCATCACCATCGACGGGAGGGAGATCCGTGTGCCGAGGGGGGTTACAATTCTCGAGGCGGCCCGTCTCGCAGGAATCTACATCCCCGTGCTGTGCAGCCACCCGGATCTGCCCCCGGCAAAGGGCAGCGCTGCGGTCCGGGCCGTGTATCAGGCCGGTCGAAAAATCGAGAATGCCCGGGCCGGGGAAACAGCGCCGGAGTGCGGGATCTGTCTTGTGGAGATCCATGGTCTGAATGACCTGGTGATGTCCTGTTCCACCGCGGCCGAGGATGGCATGGTGGTCATGACGGACACCGATCGAGTCCGGGACGGGCGCCGCAACAACCTGATTCCCATACTGGCCCGGCATCCCCATGCCTGCCTGACCTGTACGCAACGGGATGGCTGTTCCCGGGATCAGTGCTCTTCCCATGTACCGGAGAGCGAACGATGCTGCCCGCGGTTCGGACACTGCGAGCTGCAGGACGTGGCCGAGTACGTGGGCATACCCGATTCCACGCCCGGGTGGGCCCCCACGAGCCTGCCCGTTGTCGACGACGACCCCCTTTTTATTCAGGATGCCAACCTGTGCATCGGTTGCACTCGGTGTGTCCGGGCATGCCGTGATCTGAGAGGCGTCGAGGCCATCGGCTTCGTTCGGGACCCGGAGGGACGTGTACGGATCGGGACCCTCGAACCGACGCTCGAGGACTCGGGATGTCGGTTCTGTATGGCCTGTGTGGAGGTCTGCCCCACCGGCGCACTCATGGACCGGAACATTCGTACGGGACACAGGGAACAGGATCTGGTCCCGTGCCGGGAGGCCTGCCCGGTCCATCTGGACGTCCCGGAGTATATCCGCCTGATCGCTCAAGGCCGAACCCATGAGGCCCTTGCCGTGATTCGTGAGAGAATCCCTTTCCCGGGCGTGCTCGGCCGTGTCTGCACCCGCCCCTGCGAAGAGGTCTGCCGGAGAGGGGAGTTGAATGAGCCGGTGGCCATATGTGATCTCAAGCGGTATGCAGCGGACGCGGGAAGGGGGCGGGGAGAACAGGGCCTTCAGCCCGCGGGCGCCACCGGGAAACAGGTGGCCGTTATCGGGGCCGGACCGGCCGGCCTCACCGTGGCCTTCTATCTTCGAAAAGCCGGTCACCGCGTCATCCTGTATGAGGAGCGGGAGATGGTCGGCGGCATGATGCGTTACGGGATTCCTGCGTATCGTCTTCCCCGGGACGTGCTCGACCGGGAGATTCAGGACATCCTGGACCTGGAGGTGGATATTCGGCCGGGTATGGCCCTGGGCAGGGATTTCCATGTCAACGATCTCCTGACAAACGGATTTGACGCCGTTTTCATAGGGATCGGGGCACAGGAGGGTCGAAGACTGTCCATCGAAGGAGCGGACCTGCCGGAAGTGCTCCGGGGGGTTGACTTTTTGAGGCGCATAAACTGGGGAGACCCCTTGGAAGTGACCGGAGAGGTTGTGGTCATCGGCGGCGGAAACGTGGCTGTGGATGCAGCCCTCGCGGCCCTGCGCCGTGGGGCGGACCGGGTGACCGTGGCCTGTCTCGAGAATCGCGAGGCGATGCCGGCTCATGAGCGAGACGTGGAAGGGATGTTGGCCGAAGGGGTCCGACTGATCTCTGAGCGGGGACCGCGCCGATTCATGAGTCGGGAAGGGCGGCTATGCGGAGTGGAACTGGTGCGCTGTACGGGCCTGTGGGATGAGAAAGGGGCCTTTTCGCCGGTATTCGACCCGGGGGTTGTGGAACGCGTGAAGGCCGACCGGGTGATCCTTGCCGTGGGCCAGTCGGTGGACAGCTCGTTCCTCCAGGAAACAGAGGGGATCGGCGTGGACCATGGACGGATCGATGTGAACCGGAACACCCAGGAAACGGGCGTGCCGGGAGTTTACGCCGGAGGGGATGCAACCGTTGTTCGAGGATCCATCATCCATGCCGTGGCTGCGGCTCGCCGGGCCGCGTCCTCCATGGACCGGGCCCTGGGGGGATCCGGGAATCTGGATGAGGTTCTCGTCTCCCGAAGGACGCCGAGCCCTCATTTGGGCAGGGAAGAGGGGTTTGCGGATCGATTGAGGGAAGAGATTCCCCGACTCGACCCGTCTGTGCGGGCCGGGATCCTGGATGAGCTGTCCGTGGGCTACGATGATCCCGCGGCCCGCCGGGAGGCGTCCAGGTGTCTTCGGTGCGACCTTCGGCTCTTCATGGCGCGCAACCCGTCGCCGCCGGGGAAGTGGCTCCCCTTCACCGAGGAGTCCGTGACCCGGGTCCCTGATGCCGGGGGCGTATACCGGCTGATGGATGAGGAGCGCAATGTCCTGGCCATTCGCGGAACGGCCGATCTCAGGGCGTCCCTTCTCGAGGAACTGAACGAAAACGAAAGGGCGGTCCTGTTCGATTTTGAAGAGGAGCCCATGTACTCAAGGCTGGAGAGCGAATGGATCCGGAGGCACCTTCAGGAACACGGTCGAATGCCGGGCGATGAGGATGACGACCTGTTCTAGCGGGGTATTGAACTCTGAACGGATGGGATGGCGGGATGATGATTCAGTGAGGATATCTGGTTACTTGATGATCGGATCATGTTGGGAATAAAACGTATTCAAATCGGTATCGGGAGCCCTATCGAAATCGAAAGACAGTGGGCCGTCCGATTTCGATCCCGATTTCGATCCCGATAGCGATACGAGCAAATGCAGAACCCTCCGTTCAGGGGACGGCTGATCGCTGTGCATGACAGTACGGACGGGTGTGTGGGCCCACAATATCAGATAAAGATCCCCTTTCCGCGGCTATTCGATGCAGACCCTGCGGACCTCGATGATGTCCGTGTGTCCCTGAAAAACCTTGAGGATGCCGTCCTGCTTCAGGGTCGTCATGCCGTCTTTTTTCCCCTGCACGAACAGGTCCTCCACAGTGGCCTGCCGCTTGATCATGCGTTTGGTCTCGGCCGAGCCTTCGAGGAGTTCGTGGATGCCCATCCGGCCCCGGTATCCCGTTCCCGAGCACTTGTCGCAGCCTTTGGCCCGGTACAGGGTCAGGTCGGATGTGTATGTGATGCCGGTCTCTTCAAAGGCGTCTTTTCCGTAATCGGAAACCAGTTCTTCGAACTCCTCGGATGACGGATGAAATTCCTCGCGGCATTTCGTGCAGAGCCTTCGAACCAGCCGCTGGGCCAGTACCCCCAGGAAAGCGTCGGAGAAGTTGAGAGGGTTCAGCCCCATGTCGAGAAGACGCGTAATGGTCTCCGGCGCGCTGTTGGTGTGGAGGGTGGAAAAGACGAGGTGCCCCGTGAGCGAGGCCTCGATGCCGATGGAGGCGGTTTCATGGTCGCGCATTTCACCGATCATGATGACGTCCGGGTCGGCCCGGAGAAAGGCGCGCATGATGCGCGCGAAATCGAGACCGATCTTGGTCCGGACCTCCACCTGGCGGAGGCCCGCCTGGGTGATCTCGATGGGGTCCTCTGCCGTCCAGATCTTGATGCCGGGTTTATTGATATATCCGAGGGCTGCATGAAGCGAGGTGGTCTTTCCGGATCCCGTGGGGCCCACTACCAGGACCAGCCCATAGGGTTGAGTGATGATTCGCTGCATGATTCGAAGGTTTCGCTCGTCGAGGCCCATCTCCTCCAGCTTCATGGCGCCCGCCTTGGCCAGGATTCGAAGGACCGCGTCCTCGAAACCTCCGGCCGTGGGCAGGGTGGCCATTCGCAGTTCGAAGGGAGGAATCCCCTTTCGCTTGAACTTGATCTTGCCGTCCTGAGGGAGGCGGCGTTCGGAGATGTCCAGGCCGGCCATCACTTTCAGGCGGGAGATGATCCCCCTGGCCATGGAATTGGGGACCTGGAGATATTCCTGGCACACCCCGTCCATACGGAAACGGATGGTCGTCGCCTTGGTGATGGGCGAGGGTTCCACGTGGATGTCGGAGCTGTTTTTCCGGTAGGCGGCCACCAGGACCTGGTCCACCAACTTGACCACCTGCCCGGAGGCCTCGTCGTAATCATCGAACGCGACATCGGCTTCTTCCTCCTCTTCGAAACTGATGTCCGGAAGGACATCGAATTCATCCGCCGAGAATTCGGTGTGCCCCTCCTCCTTGGGGGCGTCGGCGCCGGTCCCGTCGAAAAAGGCCCGAATGTAGGTGACGATGTCCTCCCGAATGCCAACGCTGAAAATGATCTTCTTGGCCCGGATCAGGGCTCGAATGTGGTCCGTTCTGCTCAGATCGTTCGGGTCCTCCGCAAGGATTTCGACCCCTTCCTTGTCCCAGTTGATGGGGACCCAGGCGTCCTGAAGGAGAAAGGCCTTTTTCAGGTTGCGGATGAGTTCCACCGGCGTGGGGATTTCGGGGTCGTAGTCCCTCCAGGGACAACCGTAAAACATGGAGAGGGACTTGCCTACTTCCGGCTTTTCGATATGGAACTGTTCCACCAGGATCTGCTCCACGCTTTTCCTGGCCTTCTTGGACATGGAGAGCGCCTGCTGGAGTTGGGCCGGTGTGGCCAGTTCCTTCTGCAGAAGGTAGTCGTACCGCGAGCCGATGGAGAGGGAGGACCGGGTGCTGTCCAGCTTCTGCCGGATATCCCGGTTTCCCGGATCCAGCTTGGCCGCTTCCTGGTAGAGGGACAGGGCGGAGTCCTCTTGTCCTCGATTTTCCAGGACCCGGGCAAGCTCCGATTTGATTCGGGCGCGGTCTTGCGCATCCAGGTCCTGGGACTTGAGGGTCCGCTCGAGATGAGCGGCCACCTTGGTCGGGGATTTGGTCCTGACGAGGCACTCGATCATGTTGGGTAGAACGTTATCGAGCGGCGTCCCCTTCTTCAGAAGTTTTTCCCACTCGGAAATCGCTTCGGTATAGAGCCCCAGTTCCTGAAACGCCTGTGCGCTCTCCAGGATGGCCGCATTGTCCTCGTCCGCAGAAAAGGTCTGGCGGAGAAAGGTCAGGTCGTGGGTGGAGAAGTCGTCGGTGGAATGAAGGTCTCCTTCCGATGAGAGTTCTTCCCGAAGTTTGCGAAGGCGGTCCTCCAGCCGGCTCCGGGTGTCTTCATCCGACTCGGAAATCTCAGCCAGCAAGGATTGGTAGGCCTCCAGTGCCTCTTCCAGGAGCCCCATGGACTGATAGACCTCGGCCTCCTTCAGGCGGTTATCCATACCGGCAGGCTCTTTTTCTACGGCTTCTTTCATGGGTTCAGCACCTCGGCCAGCACTTTGCTGACCTCTTCGATATCGAAGGGCTTGGGAATATACCCCTTGATGGATTCGCGCAGGGGACCGTCGATACCGTCCGGTCCGTCCGCATCGTAGCCGCTGATCAGGATGATCCATGCATTTGGATCCGCTTCGAGAATTTCCTTCGCCGTCTCCACCCCATCCATGCCCGGCATGCTTCGGTCGAGCAGAATGACATCCGGATTCCAGGACAGGTGGGCCTCGATGGCCTGGCGACCGTTGCTGACCGCGCTTGCCTGGTAGCCGAGCGCCTCCAGAAGCTCGATCATGGGTTGCAGGATGGTCTCATCGTCATCCACAATGAGGACCTTCTGGCCTCGACCCGGAATGAGTACCGGCACTGAGCGCCCCGTGCCCACAGCCGGGGCCTCCGGGGCCGGGAGAAGGACCTCGAACGTGGTCCCTCGATTCGGCGCCGATTCGATGAGAATCTCGCCGCCGTGCTGTTTGACGATGCCGTAGGCCGTGGAAAGCCCCAGGCCGGTCCCCTTGCCCGGTGGTTTGGTGGTAAAGAAGGGATCATAGGCCTTTTCCAGGGTGGCCTTGTCCATGCCGACACCCATGTCTTGAATTCGTATGGAGACGCGATCGTCTTTCTCCCGGGCCTCAATGGACAGGGTTCCCCCTTTGGGCATGGCGTCCCGGGCGTTGGTACACAGATTCATGAAGACCTGGGACAGGGAGGATGCCTCGGCATACACGGGCAACAGTTCCGGCCACTGGGTATGGATCTTGATGGATTTGTCAAAGGATCGGCTGATGATGTTCAACGTCTCCTCGAGGACCTCGGACAAATTGATGACGCTCTTGGCCTCACGCGCTCCCTTGCGGGAGAATTGAAGGAGATTTCGAATGAGTTCCGACCCCGCCCTGGTCAGATTGAGAATCTCGCTGGAGAACCGTTCCAGTTCGGGGATGTGCCGGTATTTCATGTGGATCAACTGGCAGTTCGTCATGATTCCCGCCAGAATGTTGCGAAAATTGTGGGAGATCCCCGTGGCGATCGTCCCGATGGACTCCATCCTCTGGGCGTGCTTGAGCTGGCTCTTCAGATTGACGCGCTCGGTGATGTCCCTCACCAGGCCCCTGGACGCCGGTCCGCCGTCCGGGCCTTGAACGAGCCAGTTCCGATATTCCATGACACGTTCTTCGCCGTTTTTTGCTCGAATGGTGATCAGGCCCTCTACCACCCCTTTCTCACGAATGTCCCGAAGATACCGAGCGAATCGGTCATGATATCTTGGGGGAATCAAGTCCCGCAAGTTCATTTGAAAGAGTTCGCTCTCGGAGTAGCCGACGGCGCGTTCGACCGCGGGGTTGACCTCCAGGAACCGGCCGTCCATGTCGTGCAGGTACCAGGAGTCGTAAATGTTCTCATAAATATCCCGGTACCGGGCCTCGCTCTGACGCAACTCCTCCAGGGACCTGGCGTGCTCGAAGGCCTTGGACAGCAGGTTGGCCGTGGTCTTGAGCAGGTTGACCTCGGCCTCCTGCCAGGGGTCGTGTCTCAGGCAGTTGTCAAACCCGATAAACCCCTCGAATGTTCCCTGGACGGAGAGAGGGATCAGGAGAATGGAACGGACACCCCGCGATTTCAGGATGCTTTTCTCTTCCTGAGGGAAGTCGGTGAGGCCTCCGGATACGATACGTCCCTCGGAAAACTCCCTCCACCAACGGGAGAACCCCTGTTCGTAGGGGCACCTGCGGGTATTCTGATTTTCGAGAAGAGGGGGGATTCCCGGAGCGCACCATTCCGCCTGGAGTACCATCTGCATGCGGCCTTGGGGGTCTTCCTGGTTCTCAAACCAGTAGCATCGGCTTGCCCTGGCCGCCCGGCCCATGATGTCCAGGGTTTCCGATACCTGCTTGCGCATGTCCTGCCCCTTGAGCAGGATGGAGGCCACGGACGATGAGGCCTGGAGGTAATCGTGCAGGTGCTGGACGCGCGTGATGTCGTGAAAGGTGAGAATGCAGGAGGAGACGATCTCGTCCCGGACCTCAAGAGGGGTTCCGGAGACGCGGAATAGGGCGGTCTCGCCGTCCAGGGCGGGCAGTTCCGTGGTGGTGGAGAAATCCCTTCCCTGCTCAAAGACGCGGAAACGTTCCAAAAAACAATCGTCACAAGGGGCTTTCCTGTCCCGCAGGATGCTGTAGCAGGTCCTGCCTATGATTTCGTGTCGTTCGCTGTCCAGGAACATCATGAAGAACTGGTTGGCATCCAGGATCCTGCGATCTCTACCCATGATCATGACGCCCTCGCTCAGGCTGTCCATGATTCCGGAGTAGTAGTCGCGTTGGCTTGTGATACGTTGGTGGACCAGGGTGGTCTTCATATTGAAAGTGGCTGCATCCACCAGCGCTTGCAGGCGTTCCAGGTCTTTCCGGGTGAACGGGCCTTTCTGCTTGTTGACAATCTCGATAGCCCCGAACACCTTTCCCTCGGAGCGGATGGGAACGCAGAGAATGGAGCGGGTGAGGAACCCGGACATCTGGTCCACCCAGGGAAAGAACCGGCTGTCTGCACTCACATCATTGACGATGACCGGCTCATTGTTGGTCACGCACCATCCGATGACCCCCTGTCCCCTGGGAATATAGATGCCGCGGATGGTCTCCGCCTGCTCACCCAGGGCATACCGAAACGCCAGATGGGCCCGATCGCCGTTCTCGACCTCGATCAGGGCCACGGTTCCGGCTTCGGCATCCAGGATCTCGATGGATTTTTCGAGGAGAAAAGGGAAAATGGACTCCAGGATTTCAGGGGCTTCTCGAATGAGCAGGAAACGAGGTTCGTCCCGCCCCGGGGTCACGGTGTCGGCATCCAGCACGCGAAGGCTGAGCATCCTTCCTCCGGCGGTGATCACGGGGAAGGCCTCCTGCGTCCCACGGGACGGGGACTCCAGAGAGGCCCGAACCTCGTTGCCGGATGAGGGGACGAAGAGGTCCTCCAGGGACCGGACGATGAGATCGCCCGGCAGGCGGTTGTCCAGAAGCCTCGCAGCGGAGGAGTTGGCGCGGCGGATGTGGAAATCAGGATTGAGTTCGACGATGCCCTCCTCCAGCCTGTCGAGGATCCTCCAACGAACTCCCTGGGGTTGTGTGGGAGTATCGCCGGCGTTCGATGCAGTCGAGGGAGCCGAATGCCTGGAAGCGGCGATGCCGCCTTTTACCAGGCGAAGGATGTCATGGCACAGGGTGTCCGGATCCGATTTCTCAAGACTCAGGCAGTCCAGGGGAAGGTCGCTTGGGAGGTCTCTCCGGCCGGGGGATGTCAGGATGACGACGGAAAGGCATCCCCCGGGCGCCAGGTCCCTGGCGGTCTTGATCAGGTCCAGGGTCGTCGCCGTTTCTTGCGGATCCAGGGAGGAGAGCAGGATATCCGGGACCCGTTTCCGAAGCGCCTCCATACCGGCCTCGACGTCCGGAGCGGTCCGCACCCGGATTCCTTCCGAGTGAAGTGCGTCCCGGAGCAGACCGAGAAGCGTGGGGTCCGAATCGACGATCAGCAGATCGAGGCGTGGCACGGTACCTCTCCCATTTCATGACACTGGGTATCATTTCTCGGCGGTCTCACAAGAGACCACCGCACCACGGCTGGAACGATCGTAACCATTTAAAATTACGATACAAGATGGTTCCCTGGTTTTTCCGGCTCCATCATTTCTTCCGCTTGAAAAAGCGCCCCAACCCCTTGGATGCATGAACCTGTTTCAGGGACGGCAGAAGGATGTCGCAATGGAGCCGGACCATGGCGATCGGGGCGAAGTGGCCCATCAAGATCAAGAGGTATCCGCCGGCGCTTTCCCGCAGGTAGAGACGATAGTGCTCAAAAATAAAGTCGGCCTCCCGGACCCCTTGGAGGGCCTTCAGGAAGGGCGTCCAGTCCTTGATTTCCGCACGGATCGAGGACAACTCGGGCGATGTCATTTTTTGAAATAGAAGCTGCCCTTCGGGGGAGAGCACCATGACACCCTTGATATCGTCCAGATTGAGTATTTCCTGAAAGTCAGGTTCCATATTTCTCACGCGAGAGAGAGCGGCAGGCGTTCGGGGCCGAACCGCCGGCCTGATGGAAATGGGCCCCTGGCCCCGGGGACGGTTCAGGTGGAAAGCCCCTGATCCACCAGAATCTGAAGAATCCGGTCCTTGGGCCCCCGTGGGTTTACAGAAAGGACTGTGGTGGCCGGGGCGCCGGGAATAAGAATCAGATCGGTACCGGCTCGGCGATCCACATAGCCCACACGAAGCGGACCGGCGTTGAAGATTTCCCCCACACTTTGAACATGGCTCAGTAAGGGGTCCCACGTGTTGTCCTGATACATGTCATCGATCCCAGACCGCTGACCGAGTTCCTCCTGAAGACGCTTTCGGAGAGCTTCCATGGGGGAATCGAATCCCGCTTCCTCCGTCGCCGCCGGGACTTCCTCCACGTCGACGTCATCCATAAGCCTGGGCTCGGCTCCTGCCTCGTCTTTGAGCCGCATGGCCTCGAGAAGGATGCCCTGCAAGTCCCCTTCGATGTTCTTCCCCTTTTTTTGACAGGAGTTCTGAATGGCGAGGTTGACTTCATCCCAGGAAAAGATCGCATACGCCGCATCGAGGCCGCTGCTGCCGTTGACGCGTGCATCCAGTAGTTCTCCGTCCCGGAAGAAGAGGACCCCTTGTTTTCCGGAACGACGGTCAAGGACACGGATGGTGCACGTCTTCTGCTCCATTTCGATCAACTGGAGGAAGGTCCCGGAGGAGATGCCGTGCAGAACCCCTCCCTCGGATTCCTTCCTCAAGGTGGTGACGATTTTCTTCGCCAGATTTTCGATCATGAAGGGCTTCTCGATGTAGCCTACAGCGCCTCCTGCCTGTGCCTGTTTCTCCATTTCCGGGGTGCTGTAAGCCGTGATGATGATCACCGGAATATCCGGGTACTGCTCCATGATGTGGGCGAGGAGGGCGAAACCGTTCATTCGGGGCATTTTGAGGTCCGTCACCACCAGGGATACGGGCGTTTCACGGAGTCTGGCCGCTGCGATTTCTCCATTGCCGGCGGTGACGACCGAGAATGAGTCATCGTATTTTTCCAGGCCTTCCTTGACCGAAAGGAGCATCTCCTGATCATCATCTACAATGAGAACCGTTTTGATCATCGAATTTTCCTCGCAGGATAGTCGCGTGTGAGACGGTCAGACCTTACGGGGGACGAGTCCTTCGATACAGCGGATCGAACATGGCCTCCTTCGGGCCGAAGGACAATCCCATTATGAGGCCTTGTCCAGGTCAACGATTTTTACGCCTCCCACATAATCCATGGCCTCGTAGCGATGAACACTTCGGATCTTTTCCGCAATGTGGTTCAGCTTATGAATCTGTTCCTGAATCCGTTTCATGCGGTTGCTGAGCGGATGATCCGCCTGGATCTCCAGCAGGATCTCCTCGATGAGGTTGTTCACGACCGTGAGGGGTTGATTCATGTTGTGGGCCACACCGCCGGCCATCTCCAGGACTCCCTGAAACCGTTCCTGAACGAGTTGTTCGCTGTGGTGTCGGACTCGATCCGTGATATCCCGTGCAATTCCTCGGATGTGATCTTTTTTCCCTGTCGCCCGCACCAGAAAGGCATGAAACTCGATAAAACGCTCCCTCTTCCCAGCGTCCAGGACAGCCAGAATGGCCTCTTTTCGGCCCGATCTTCTCACCTCGGAAAAGAAGACCGGCAGAAGCCCGCGGTCCTTTTCAACCACGAACTCGGACATCTCTCGATCGATGAGATCCGCCTTGCGGGCCCCGAGAAGATCGGCCCCGGCCCGGTTGATGTCGAGGAGCGTCCCATCCAGGTCGAGTATAATCACCAGATCGTTGATGGCGTTGACCAGATCGTCGAGCCGGATACCGGTCTCGTTCTCTTCCACGTGTTCGCTGATGTCCCGCATGATCCCGTCCAGATACACCATGATTCCGTCTTCATCAAAGACGGGACGTGCGGTTACGGCGCACCAGAGAGGATCCCCCTGGCGGGTCTTGAAGGGGAGTGCGATTTCCTCGGCATGACCGCCCACCAGAATACGTTGAATGAAATTCCCGCGGTCTTTCTTGTCCCAATACAGATCCACCACGGGAAAGGCCATGATCTCGTCGATGGATTCAAACCCGAAGATCTCGATCATTCGGCGATTGCAGTAGACGAATTTGCCTTCGATGGTGGAGCGATAGATCCCTACGGGGAGGTTGTCCACGTAGTCCAGGATCCACCTCATTGGCCGGTTCCGTATTTCCTGTGAGGACGCGTTGGTCATGATGGACGTTTCCCCTCCTTGTCGCCGCAGGACGCTGTGGGGCAGGCGGCGATCAGAGCGGGGACACTTTCTCTACTGTGTTGTACGGGCCGGTTCCGCGGTCATGGTCGACTGCACGACCGGAAGGGTCCTTCGCCCTCACGAGGGGATCAGAGGGTGATGCCGAATCGGGTCAGCATGCCCGCATATTTGTCCTTCCATGGGCCGATTTCTGCGGAAAACCGGGACCAGGCCCCGATCTCCTGGGCCAGTTCCTTGATCGATTCGACGACGCCTCGGAAAAGGTCGGCATGGGATGCGCCTCCCGTGTAGCTGACCCGATGATTGGAATACGTGAATTCGCAGGCAAACGGATCCAGAAAGGCATACGTGTCGGCCTTTTCCACGAACTTTTTCTTGAGGGCCGTGCCGAAATCGCCCTTAACGAACTTGCCGGCCTGAGCCGTCCGCTCGAACAGTTCAAGGAGTTCCTCAAGAGGTGCGATGACGTCTTCTCTCAAGGGCGGTAAATCGGGTTGGGAACCCGAGGTTGGGCCTCTCTTGTCAGGGGAAATACGGCTGACATTGAAGGTCCCCCCCGATTCCTTTGTCTTCCGAATGAGAAGGTCCAGGGATTCCCGGGATCCGTTCAATTCTCCCTGCACCCAGGAGTAGGAACCTCCGATGACCTTGCCGTTGATGAAGAAGATGAGTCCGCCTTCGCTTCCATCTTTGATGAGGACTTCGATGTATCCCGTGAGCTTTTCAGAGGCCATTTTGTTGATGAGCCCTTCCAGGTCCGTGAATTCGGTGCTCAGGTCCCGAAAGATGGTTTCGGCCGCTGGAATGTTGGCCCAGAAATAGACCTTATCCAGGTCGATGGCATAGACACTCAGGGTGAAGTTCTGTTCTTCCACCAGATCGGTGAGCTTGTCCACCGCGTCTCCACCTTTGACGAGTTCGCCGTCCTTTCCCTGGAAGATGCCGCTGAGGAGTTCGTCCTTGTCGAAAAAGACCACTCCTTCGGAGGACGGTGAGTGAAAATGGACCGCGCCGGAGCCGAGTTCTCCCTGGTAGTGTTCAAAGAGCCTCCGGACGTCCAGATAGTAGCTGTTGAGCCCTTGAATGACGGGCCTTTCTCTTGGAAGAATAACCATGAACGCACTCTCCTTTACCATGGCTTCGGGAGAACGCCGTCTCTCGGGCCGGAAGGCATTATCGGCGAAGGATCCAACGTGCAGGACCTTCTGAAGGCCTATCGGCGCCTGCGAAGCCGTTCGATGGACAGCCGGATGCTGTCCTGCATCCGGGAAATCGCTTCCCCAAGGTCTCCGATTTCATCATTGGACGGGGTCTCGATATCCATTTCCAATTCGCCCACACTGATACGCTCGGCTGCATCCGTCAAGTACCGGATCCGCTGCGTGAGGCGGTGGCCGTAGAAGGAAACCAGCGCCCCGATCAGGACGATGGTTCCGATGACAATGGCCAGAAGGACGTTTCGGGTCCGTTTGGTCTGGACCGCCGCTTCCGAGGCGAGTTCCTTTACCGGCTGGGTGAACTCGTGGATATAGGTGGTGGCCGCTATGATGTACGGGGTCCCCTTGACGTGTGTGCAGACCATGAATTTGTCTCTAAACTGCTTGTCCTTGTCCTGCCATGTGTAGTATCCCTTGCTCTCTTTTCCCTCGCTCACGCCGGCGTACACCTTCCAGAACCCGGGGAAGCTCTTTCCAAGGGGGCCTTTCAGGGTCGACATGTCGATCCCGATGATTCCCGGATTTTCATGGGCCCAGGTCCTCCAGATCTTGTCCGCCCCGGGGAGTTCGTAGAGTGCCGTGTATCCTGTTTTGCCCACCTTCTGGACGGCGATCTCCCTGAACTCCGGGTCCTCGTTGAACCGGGTCTCGGGCAGGCCGGGGTGGGTCTTGAGGTAGACCGCGCATTCGTCGGCCACGGAGCGGGCGATCTCGCCGATGGTCTGCTCCGCAAGCTGGTTCACCACCCGGGCGCTTTCCTCGTTGATCAGGGACGAGAGGCGGTTGAGTTGTTGAATGTAAAGCCAGCCGGCCGCGGCGATGCAGAGGATGGGGACCAGGAAGAAGAGGAGGATCATCTTGAATCGCAGGCCGAGTCTCTTGGGAACGGCGGCCTTTCCCCCGCCTTTTTCCTTCTTCGTTTCCTTTGATTTCTTCCTCTTTTTCACTTCCGGCATTTCTGCAGAAGGCTCAATACGGCGCGTCGGCTCAGGCCCCGGAGCCTTGGTCGGAGTGGATACCGTGACCATGTGGCCGCAACCCTTGCAGGTGAACCGCGCCTGTCTGCCTTGAATCTTGTCCGGATCGATCTGATACCTCTTCCCGCATTCTTCACAATTAACAATCATGGCTGGACTCCTTGTGAACAGGGTTTTGATCCCCGTGGTCGCGCCCGGCGAAACGGGAACCCCCAGTATGATAAGGTGTTCCGCTTACATGAACAGGACTGGTCAGTATTCCTTCTCCCGAATCATGTCCACCATGTTCTGCTTGAACAACGTCATCTTTTCCTCGCGGCGGATCTGCCGGGCCAGCAGGTCCACCAGTTCCGCGGCCCGGTGGGCGGGAAACCGCTCCGGGGTGTATCCCAGGTCGCCCGCCGCGTCCTCGATCAGGACCTCGGCGATGGGTCCCACCGCCAGGGCCAGTTCTTCCTTGAGGTATTTCAGAAACGAGCCATCCAGAATGGAGAGGGCGTTCTCGTCCGCCTCGATCAGTCTCAGTTCCAGCAGTTTCGAGACCACCGGACGGATGGCGCCCGGACTCAACCCCAGTTTTCGGGCGATGGCCCCCATGCTCTGCCTTCCGTCCACCTCCATGAGTATGCTCAGCATTTGCCCGTCCAGGGAGAACTCCCCCAGGTTCTGGGCCGGCACCCGCTTGAACACCAGCGCGGACAAATCACCCGACATCACATCCATACCGTCGCCTCCAGTGTCAAAGGTGGCCGTAAATCGTTGCGCCCGGTTTCATCAAGGGGATGCGCAACGTCTAGCGGTTCCGACGCAGGCGCTCGATGGAGAGCCGAATGCTGTCCTGCATTCGAACCACGGCATCCCCCAGATCGCCGATCTCATCCCCGGACGACACCTTGACATCTGCATCCAATTCTCCGACGCTGATTCGGTCGGCCACGTCCGTGAGGGATTGAATCCGGCCCGTGAGACGATGCCCGAACAGGGAAACGATCACGCCGATGAGAATGATCGTGGCGGCGACTATGGCCATGATGGTGTACCGGGTGGCGACAGTCACCTGTTGGGCCTTGGCCTGGACATCCTTGACCGGAGTCGTAAACTCATAGAGATACGTCGTGGCCGGGACGACATAGGGGGTGTTCTCGATGGGGAGGCACACCATGTACTTTTCACGAATTTCGCCGTCTGCGTCCTGCCAGGGGTAATACCCCCGGGAGATCTTCCCATTGAAGGCCCCGCCGTACACCTTCCAGAAGCGGGCAAACCCTTTTCCCAAGGCTTTTTCCATGGTGGTTTTCAGGTCGACCCCGATCAGCTTTTCATTCGGGTGGGTCCAGAGACTGCTGACTCCGTTTTCGTCGGGAATGGTGTAGAGGGCCGTGTATCCGGTTTTTCCGACCTTTTGAACGGTAATCTCTCTGAACTCCGGGTTTTCATAGAAATTTTCCTTCTGAAGGCCGGGATGGGTGTCGAGGAAGGTCATGGCCTGGCGTGCCACGGTCCGGGCCTTCATCTCGATGAGTTCCTCGGCCATGATGTTGACCGTGTCGGCGCTTCGCTTCGTAATGAGGTCGGACAGTTTGTTGAGTTGCTGCATGTAAAGCCAGCCGCCCGCAGCGATGCATAGAATGGGGACCAGGAAGAAGAGGAGGAACATTTTGGACCGCAGGCCCATCCGTTTGGGCATGGACGTCTTTTTTTTCTTTTTTCCCTCCTTGGATTTCTTTGCCCCCTCCTCCGGATCCATAGGGGCCGGAGTCCTCGAAGCCCGTGCCTCAGACTCCGGTCTGGGCGGAGGAGCAGGCCTAGCAGGAGGAGGCGCCACCGCCGGTTCTTCGGTCGGCTTGAATACCGTCACCACGTGGCCGCAGCCCTTGCACGTGAACCGCGCCTGCCCGCCTTGAATCTTGTCCGGATCGATCTGGTATTTCTTCCCGCATTCTTCGCAATGAACAATCATGGCTGGACTCCTTGTGAACAGGGTTTTGATCCCCGTGGTCGCGCCCGGCGAAACGGGAACCCCCAGTATGATAAGGTGTTCCGCTTACATGAACAGGACTGGTCAGTATTCCTTCTCCCGAATCATGTCCACCATGTTCTGCTTGAACAACGTCATCTTTTCCTCGCGGCGGATCTGCCGGGCCAGCAGGTCCACCAGTTCCGCGGCCCGGTGGGCGGGAAACCGCTCCGGGGTGTATCCCAGGTCGCCCGCCGCGTCCTCGATCAGGACCTCGGCGATGGGTCCCACCGCCAGGGCCAGTTCTTCCTTGAGGTATTTCAGAAACGAGCCATCCAGAATGGAGAGGGCGTTCTCGTCCGCCTCGATCAGTCTCAGTTCCAGCAGTTTCGAGACCACCGGACGGATGGCGCCCGGACTCAACCCCAGTTTTCGGGCGATGGCCCCCATGCTCTGCCTTCCGTCCACCTCCATGAGTATGCTCAGCATTTGCCCGTCCAGGGAGAACTCCCCCAGGTTCTGGGCCGGCACCCGCTTGAACACCAGCGCGGACAAATCACCCGACATCACATCCATGGGATCTTCTCCAGTCTTTAAAGTGGCTGTTGACGGCTCATGTCCTGGTTCCTGTTGGTGTGGTCATCGGGCCCCGATGGGGCGGACCGCCGTCGTCCGGGGATCGTCCAGTTCCTAGCGGCCTTCTCTCCAAAGGCGGAGCTCGGCCCGGAGGGCCTGAAACTCGGCCTTGATAACCTGCTTGATCTCTTCAACGGCGTAGGCGAATGCCTCATGGGGAAGCATGCCGCCCGGTTCCTGTCCAGTCGGCCCGGGTTCGGGTGCAATTGGAGCTCCCGGGATCTCTCCTGCAGAGACACTGGGGGTCTCTGTTTCGGAGGAAGGCCGGTAAGGTTCGGCCCGACCTCGGGCGATATCCTCTTTGAGCTTCTTGAACCGATTCACCTCCGCGTGGAGCCACTTGCGTTTCTCGGCCTCGGGCATGTCCTCAGCGATCAACACTTTTTCGAAGCTGTTGTACACGGAGTTCAGGATTCGAATGGAATCGGGATGGGCGCGGGCCTTCTGGTTTCGAATGTACTTGCCCACCGAACCAAGAAGCTGGAGAAAAAGCACCGGAATCTTATCATCGGCAAATACTTCCTTGAGACGGCCTATCTCTTCCAGAAAGCTGCCCATGATATCGTCCGTGATCTCCCAGTCGATGGAGAGAACGATGCCCTTGAGGTTCCTTAAGGGGGAGTTCTGCGACAACGGACCGTTTTCGAGAAAGGCCGGATGATCGTCTTCATCCGAACCGAAGATGTCGTCCAACCTTTTTTCCACCTCTGCGGTCACGGCCTCGTCTCCAGGTCTATTCACGTCGCCACCTCCTAGGTGAGTTGTTTTTCCAGGGAAGCCATGGTGAGTGCGATGATTTTTTTCATCGTGGCCACCACGTTCTTGCCGGTCAAGGCGCTGGCCTCAAAGGCCGCCGCCTTGAGGCGGGCATTGAGGGTATGCTCCAGGGTTTCATAGGACAAAAGAGGAATTCCCTGTTCGGCCAGGTCCCTCTTGTTGTATTGCAGTACCAGTGGAACCTGGCCCAGATCTTTCTTATATGCCGAAAGATTTTCCTCGAGGTTCTTGAGAGAAAGGATGTTTTTTTCCTTTCGAACGGCCATTGAATCCGCAACAAAGACGATGCCGTCAACTCCTCTCAGGACGAGCCGGCGGGTAGCATTGTATTTTACCTGCCCAGGCACGGTGTACAACTGTATTTTGACATCATATCCTTTGATTTTACCGATGTCAAAAGGAAGAAAATCAAAGAAGAGAGTTCGATCTCCATGCGTCTTGATGGTCACCATCTCCGTCTTGATTCTATCACTGAATCGGCCGTAGATATATTCCAGGTTGGTCGTTTTACCCCCTCTGCCGGGACCATAGTAGACGATCTTGACCTGGATTTCCTTCTTTTTCAGATTCACAAAAGCCAAGGGCGCATACCTCGTAGAACAGTGGAATTCAGTTTGGGTTGCCGTGCGATTCGTGCTGATTTAATTTCAGTACAGCGTATGCATAGGTCTATTCACTCAGGATTCGCTCGATTTTCCCGATGGTCTCCGCCACCTTCATTCGGAGAAAACCCAGGCTGACTCCCTTGCCGAAGATGGTCACAAGCAGGAAGTCGTCCATGACCTTGCTGAAATGGATGTTTTCCTTTGTGCCCTTGTGAAAGAGCAGGGAGAACTCCTCCTCGCCGATGATTTTGGCCATGGCGCTTACGGCGCCGAAGTTGCCTGCAGCCAAGGCAGCCAGAGAGTATATGTCGTGCTGAATGTCCCCGGTGTCCAGATGGGCGATGATGTTGCCGGACATATCGATCAGGACCACGCACGTGACCCCGAGATCCATGATGTCCGCCTGGAGGATGTCCTCAATGCTGTCGAGTTGCGTCTGTCCGAGTGTGTACTGCAATTTCCCCCTCCCTGAATTGTGATTGACGCAGGTCCCCTGGTGTCACGCCGCACGGAGCCGTACACGCGCGCAGGTACCCTCGTTCGGCGTGCTGTCGATGGTCATATATCCATTCATTTTCAGAAGGAGTTTGTGGGCTATGGAGAGCCCCATTCCGGCCTGCCCCGGTTTGGTGGAGAACAGGGGTACCCGAATGCGCGGCAGGTCCTCCTCGGGAATGCCGCACCCGTTGTCCGTGAAGGAAAGAGTGAGGACGCGGTCCCGTGCAACGGCCTCGAGACGAATGAAGGGGGCCTCCACCCCTTCCATGGCCTCGACGGCGTTGTCGAGAAGGCACAGGACGATTTTGTCCAGGGCCGTCATGTTGCACCGTACGGTCCCCGGTTCCAGGTCCGCACGTTGTTGGATATGGATCCCGGCGGGGTCCAGACGTTTCCGGACCAGGCTGGAGACACGGTCCCAGATACGCACCACCTCGATATCCGTGAGTTCCTGAACGTCGAACCTCGAGTAGGACTTCAGGGCGTCGATCAGGACCTCCTGGCGGGCCAGCAGTTGGGATCCACGGTCGAGATAATCTTTTTTCTTGGTGTCGTTGAACAGGTCGAAATTCTGCTTCAGGACATCCAGGGTGACCTTGATGGCATTCACGGAATTACCCAATTGATGCCGCATGGTGGACAGGATCACATCCAGGTTGTCGAGAATTTGGGTCTCTCCCGGGGGGTCGTGCCGGGGTGAGTCTGGACTGCGTTCCATGGATTCCGCCTGCCCATGCCGAAGGGTTTGGGTTTGAAGAGACCGGTTGTCGCGCTCGGGCCCGCGTTGGCCGAGGACTTCCGAGGACACGATTCTGGTCAGCAAGAAACATGCCGTGCCCAAGTCCGAAGGGCGGCTTGAAAACCCATTCGTATGATTAGGAAAATCCATCATCCCCATGGTCTGCGTTGAGCGATACATTGTTTTGGCCTACCTATAATGACCCGCATGGCTCATCTTGGACCGGTTGCCGTGCCCTGCATTCGGTTCAGGTGTCGTTTCAAGGTGGAGAGCGAGATACCCAGGATACGGGAGGCGCGGGTCTTATTTCCAGAGCACGCGTTCAAGGCCTCCTGAATGTGCTGTCGTGCCATTTCCTCCAGGGGCGGAATCCCGCGGCTGTTCGGGAGAGAGGCCCCTTTTCCCATGGGTGCAGTGGATAACGGGGGGTTGAGAAGAAGGTCGGCCGGCTGAAGGCGTCCGCCTTGATACAGGAGTATGGCCCGTTCGATGACGTTCCGGAGTTCCCGGACGTTTCCCGGCCAGGGGTAGGCGATCATCCTCTCCATGTGATCCTTCGGGATGGGGACCGCGTCCCGGGCGAAACGATTGACAAAGAACGAGGCGATCTCCGGGATGTCCTCCGGATGGTGCCGGAGCGGTGGAATGTGCATATGAAAGACCGCGAGTCGGTAGTAGAGATCCTGACGGAACCGTTTTTCATCGATGGCCTGTTCCAGGTCCTGGTTGGTGGTGGCGATGATGCGAACATCCACGGGAAAGGATCGTCCTCCTCCGATGCGGCGAATACGCTTGTCCTCCAGGACGGTGAGAAGCTTGCTCTGAAGGTGGAGGGGGATCTCGCCGATCTCGTCCAGGATCAGGGTGCCGCCGTCGGCCAGCTCGAAAATGCCTTCCCTCCGGCTGTCGGCTCCGGTGAAGACTCCCTTCTCGTGCCCGAAGTACTCGGCTTCCATCAGGTTCTCCGGGACCGTGGAGCAGTTGATGGTGAGCAGGTTTTCTCTGCGGCTTTGAAGATCGTGAATCCCCTCGGCCACCACGTTTTTCCCTACGCCGGTTTCTCCGGTGATCAGGACATTGGCCTCCGATGCGGCGGCGAGTTTCATCTGTTCCAGGATGCGATGCATGGCATCCGAGGAGCCGATGAGCTTCTTTTTCTCCTTTTCCTTTTCCCGTTCGTAGTCACGGACCCGCAGGCGTCCTTCCATTTGGGCGTTTTTTTCGGCCATGTGGATCGCGATGAGGAGTTCGTCGAGTTCAAAGGGCTTGGACAGGTAGTCAAAGGCCCCGGCCTGCATGGCCTCCACCGCATAGGGTACGGTGGCGTAAGCCGTCATGAGAATCACCTTGGTGTTGAGGCCGGCCTCGACAATGCGGCGGCAGACCTCGATGCCCCCCGTGTCCGGCAGTTTCTGGTCCAGGAGCACCATGGGAGGGCGGTGTTGCTCAAAGAGCGCCAGGCCCTGTCCTCCGCTCTGGGCGTTTTCGACCCGGTATCCCCGGCTCGCGAGGAAGTCCGAAAGCGAGGCCGTGAAAAACTCGTCATCGTCCACGATGAGTATATTCGGCGTTTTCTTCATGCCGAGGCCTTTTTAGGAAACTTGATCAACCCGGAGGATCCATGTCGGGTTTTCCACCTCCGGGAGATATGTGCCGGCCGTCTTCGGGCAGGACGGACGGCGACTCAAGGGAGGACAACTCGCGGTTTCGGCCTGTGTGGGGCTCAGACCGGGTTCTCTTCAGCATCATGACGCACCTGTCCGGGACGTGGTGGAGAACATACCACTGAAACGGCCTGTAATGCAAGCCTTTTGGGGCATTCAAGGACCGGAAGGCCGACGAAGTGAACGCGGGAAGGGAGACCCTTCGGCGGTGAAGATGCCGCTTCCGAGGATCAGCGGCAGTCAACGTCCTCGAGTCAGGCGCAACGGTGTCGAGTGGACGGGCGGCGACCTTACGGGCTATCCAGCCGATTCCGTGTCGTCAGTGAAAACGGGCTGAATGGTCAAAGGAGTGGGGACGTGTTCCGGACCGCATTTTGGAGTTGACAAACGGCAAGGCGTGTAGAAGAGTGAACCCTTCTCGGGACGTAGCGCAGTCTGGTAGCGCACCTGAATGGGGTTCAGGGGGTCGGAGGTTCAAATCCTCTCGTCCCGACCATAATATCAAGCACTTAGTGGAATGCCTCTCAGCCAGAAATAGATTCTGTGACATTTCGTGACATAGAGGCATCGGCACTCGCGGTTTGGGCGGTCAGTCTGTTCAGCAGATTGACCGCCTTCTTTTTGTGCTCCTGGCTCAGGTGAGCGTATCTCATGATCATGGTCAAGGTCCTGTGCCCGAGGAACTCCTGCACCGCAACGTTTCCCGGTTCCTCGATGCGTTAAGATTGAATTTGGGCAACCCGCTCCATAGGGAACGATCCCCCATGCCGGCCGTATGCCGGCACGAACACGTACTCTCATTCGCCCTTCTGCCAGATTCAGCCATCCGCCCTTTCCCGGACTAAGACGAAAGACTGGTCATATATAATCACTAGTCATATATGACCATCGCTGTCTGGCTTTCCACCCGCCCACCCCTGTCTATTCAACCGTATATCCTAATTAAATCAGTTGATTACAGGGTAAGTGCCGGACACGCGAATTCCGGCACGAATGTTGAGTAGTCTAAGAGAAACAACCATAACAAGTGTTATCAACTCGCCGGTTAATGGTCCCTTTTACTATTGCACCTTAAAAATCGGCTTTGCCGGAAAGAGGCTGCCATGATCGTGATTCGAATAGATATGCATGTTTTGCCCGAAAAGCAAAAAGAGGTGGTGCAAACGCTTCTGTCGCTAACTGCCGCGATGGACAGAGAGGCGGGCTGTCTCAGCTATGCGCTCCTATGCGATATGAAGGACAAAAACCTGCTTTGTGTGCTCGAGGAGTGGGAAAATCGTGAAAAAATGGATCATCATCTGAAATCGGACATGTTCGGCGTCTTGCTCGGGACAAAAAGCCTTTTGCATCTGCCGCATGGCATCCATATTTACACTGTTAACCAGCCGGAAGGGATGAACGCCGTTCTTGCCATCCGTGGCACAAGAGATGACGGCTCATTAAAGGAGTTCGAACTATGAATCTCCTGCGGATCTACCCCCGGTTTCCGGAGACATTCTGGTCTGTTACCTATGCCTTGCGATTTATAAAGGACACATCCTCCTTTCCGCCGCTCGGCCTCCTCACGGTGGCGGCCCTGGAGGAGATTTCGAAAAACAAGGGGAATGCCTATGATCCCGTCGTGGTCGATGCCTGTCTTGAGGTCTTCACAAAGGCGGAAAAGATCCTTGGATACGCCCCTGCCGAACTGCAAACCCTTCGTCTGGAACAGTTCCTGACGTCGCCGTCTTACCTCCGGGTCATGAAAGCCATTCAGGGAGGCCTTTTATCGGGCCGTGAGGGGAAAAACACGAATACCGTTACCGTGACCGAGGCGCCGGAGTTCGTTCACAGGAGCGGCTCGACCCTGAGGTGTGATGTGAGGGCAGGATTCCTCAGCGATGCAGAGGGCTATCCACCCGGCATTGTCGGGATCACACGGGACATCGAGGACCGGAAAAGGGCGGAACGGGCGGACGACGACCTGACCAAACCCTTGAACCCCAAGTGACTTCCGGCCCGTATTCACCGGCTTTTAAAAAAGAACGGTTAGAAAGGCGGCCCCAGGAACGGAGGAGGAAAAATGAATTGTGCATATCACGCGGACAAAGAGGCGGTCGCCAACTGCCTCCAGTGCCGGAGGCCCCTGTGCGGCACCTGCGCCATTCCTCAGAAGGGCGGTACATTCATCTGCTCCCGCTGCGCTGCGCTCCAGGCGGCCGAGGATGCCTCCAGGGGGATCGACCGGAGACAGACCGAGAAGGAGACAAGGCAGCAGAAATCCATGGAAAAGAAGGAGAAGAAAAAGAAACGGATGGTGGTCCTCCAATGGGCGGTGCTGGCGGCCTGTCTGGCGGTCATGGCCATGCAGGCCCCCAGGTTCCTTTCCATGTTCGAGGAGGAAAAGCCCGTCAGAAGCGGCACCTACGCCACCAACGGGAACGCGGACAAGTGCATTCAGAACCTCTGGAGCATGTCGAGGCGACTTCAGGAAGGCAAATCGTCCGGAAAGGACCTGGTGTGTCCCGAGACGGGCCGTGCATACATCGTGACGACCGGAGAGGATGACACCGTGGTGAACTGCCCGAATCCGGAAGTCCATGGATTGACGGAGATGAGCGTGAGCCGGAAACATCCGGTTCCGAGGATTGTAAAATGAGCGCATACACAAGCAGAAGAAAGGGCTTCACGCTCCTGGAGATAATGGTGGCTCTCTGTATCATCGCCGCCCTGGCATCCATAGCCATACCCAGGTACGCGCCCTACAGGAAACGTGCCCAAGAGGCCGCCTGCCTGTCCAACCGGTACAACATCGATATGGCGGAAAGGGCCCATTTCCTGGAGCAGGGAGAGCCGGGTCTCACCATAGACGGGATCTACAAATGCCCTTCAGGGGGCGTCTATGTGTGGCTCATTTCGGATCCGAAAGAGCCCGGATATCCCAGGGTGATCTGTTCCTTGCATGGAGAAGATGAGGTGCGGGGATCCGAGCCACTAACCAGCCTGGGGTCTACATTCGAGGAGATAGCAGGCGGGATGATCGATTTGATAAAGGATTATTACAATAAACACGGCAGCTATCCCAGAAGCTGGGGAGATGACCGGTATGCGGATATCGGTCTTGATCCGGACGAATGGAACACTTCCTATGAGGGGATCATATACAAGCCCACAGGAGCCGGGATCGCCATTGAGCCTGATGAAGGATTCACTTTTTTCGTCACGGACGCAAGAGGAAAAGAACAGAAAGTCACGCCAAAGAACAACTGGAGCCTGGTGTATTCCATGGAAGACGATCAGTGGTATTTCAAAAAAATACACAAAAACAACAAAATTGACATTTCTACCTTGAGAGTGGTGGGAGAATAGCAGAAAGCAAAGTGACGTCCGGAAAAGGAGCCTGTTTTGATCAACGAATCCAAGGTCAGGGGCATCCGGATGGGCCGGATTCAGGTCCTGGGGCTTGGGCTGGTCTGCATGCTGCTTATGCTGCCGAACGCAATGGCGCAGGGACCGATCCTTTCCGCCTCCGAGGTCGACTATCCACCCTTTTGCATCGTGGATGACCAGGGCCGGGCCGGCGGCTTTTCGGTGGAACTCATGCGTGCCGCACTCAAAGCCATGGGTCACGAGGTCACCTTCCGCACCGGTCCCTGGGCCGAGGTCCGGGGCTGGCTGGAGCGGGGCGATGTCCAGGCCCTGCCCCTGGTGGGGCGCAACCCGGAACGTGAATTCCTCTTTGACTTCACCTTCCCCTACATGTCGCTGCACGGCGCCATCGTGGTCCGGCAGGACACCAAAAATATCCAGGACTTGAATGGTTTGCGGGGTCGCACCGTCGCCGTCTTAAAGGGGGACAACACCGATGAATTCCTGCGACGAGAGGACCGGGGGATGGAGATCCACACCACGGCCACCTTTGAAGAGGCGCTGCAGGAGCTTTCTGAAGGCCGATATGATGCCGTAATTATCCAGCGGCTGGTGGCCCTGCGATTGATCCAGGAGACCGGCCTTACGAACCTGCACGTGGTTAACCGGCCCATTGAAGGCTTCCGCCAGGATTTCTGTTTTGCCGTCAAAGAGGGCGATCGCGAAACACTGGCCCTGCTCAACGAAGGGCTTTCGATCGTCATGGCGGATGGGACCTACCGTCATTTGCATGCCAAATGGTTCGCGGCCCTGGAACTCCCATCCCATCGCCGCATCGTGATCGGCGGGGATCACGACTTCGCGCCCTTTGAATACCTGGATGAGAACGGCCGCCCGGCAGGCTACAATGTCGATCTTACACGGGCCATCGCCCGGGAAATGGGGCTCGACATCGAGATTCGTCTCGGTCCCTGGGCGGAAATCGTTCAGGATATGGAGGAAGGCAGGATTGACCTCATGCAGGGTATGTTCTACCTGCCTGAACGTGATTTGAAGTTCGACTTCACCCAACCGCACACAGTGCATCATTACGTCAGCGTTGTGCGCAGGGGCGAAGGCGATCCGCCGACCGCGCTCGACGATCTTTCAGGGAAACGCATCGTGGTACAGCGGAGGGACGCGGCCCACGACTTCCTGGTGGGGAAAGGCCTGGGGGACCAGGTATCGCTTGCCGAGACGCAGGAGGATGTGTTGCGTGAACTGTCCGAAGGAAAACACGATTGCGCGCTTGCGGTGCGAATCGGTTCCCTTCACCTGATCCAAGAACGGGGATGGAAGAATCTTGTTCTGGGGCGGCAGGCATTCCTTCCACTGGACTACTGTTATGCCGCGCCCAACGGTCACAAGGCGATCCTGGCCCAGTTCAGCGAAGGGCTGAAGGTCCTGGAGGAAAACGGCGAGTACCAACGTATCCAGGAGAAATGGCTGGGCGTCTACCAGGAAAAGCCGCCTTCACTGCTCAGGGCCCTGCGATACTCCGCCATGGTCCTCATCCCTCTTGCTTTGCTCTTTCTCGGGTTTTTCCTGTGGTCCTGGTCCCTGAGAAGAGAGGTGACCGACAGGACCCGGGAACTGAAGGAGAGCGAGGAGTTCCAGCGGGCCATGATCGCCTGCACGCCTGTGGCCCTCTACAGCATTGACCTTAAGGGGAAGGTCCTGGCCTGGAACGCTTCGGCAGAAAGAATCTTTGGCTGGGCGGCAGAGGAGGTCATGGGCAAGCCCCTCCCCATCATACCCGAAGACAGGCAGAATGAGTTTTCAGATCTGCGCAAAAGGCTCTTTCAAACCGGTGGGTTCTCAGACGCGGAAGTAGTTCGACAGCGGAAACACGGGACCCTCTTCGATGCGAGCCTCTCCGCGGCGCCCATCTACGATGCACAGGGTGGGATTATAGGCATCATGGCCTCCATGGAAGACATTACCCTGCGAAAACAGGCAGAGGCGGCATTGCGGCAAAGTGAAGCAAATTACCGGCTGCTGGTGGAAAACCAGACGGACCTGGTGGTCAAGGTGGACCTGGAGGGCCGGTTCCTGTTCGTCAGCCCGTCGTACTGCAGGATGTTCGGAAAAAAGGAGGAAGAACTCTTCGGCAAGAAGTTCACGCCCCTTGTGCACGAAGAGGATCGAGGTCCCACCGAGGAGGCCATGAAGGCGCTCTATTCGCCCCCGCACACAGCCTACATTGAGCAGCGGGCCATGACAAAGGAGGGTTGGTTGTGGCTGGCGTGGGTGGACACGGCCGTGTTGGACAGCAGCGGGAACGTCAAGGAAATCATCGGCGTGGGCCGCGACATCACCGAGCGCAAACGGGATCAATCGCGCATCGAACATCTGAACCAGGTGCTGCGGGCCATCCGTGATGTGAACCAGTTGATCGTGCGCGAACGGGACCGGGAGAAATTGATCCGGGAAGGTTGCCGCCTGCTGGTGGCCAATCACGGTTATTCGTCGGCCTTGATCGTGCTGACGGATGATCAGGATCGTGCCGTTTCCTGGGCCACGGCGGGACTCGCAGAGGCTTCGCCGGAATTGGGCGCCATGTTGGAACAGGGAACCCTGCCCCCTTGCTGCGAAGGTGCCTGCGCCGAAAAAGGCGTGTTGCTGATCAACGATCGTGATCTTGTGTGCGGCGGTTGCCCCATTGCCGAGCGTTGCGGTGAAGGACAGTCGCTGAGTGCACCGTTGAACCATGACGGCACGCGATACGGTTACCTGGCGGTGTGTGCGGAGATCCAACTGAAGGTCGATGATGAGGAGTGCGGCCTTTTCAGTGAAATGACCGAGGATTTCGCCTACGCCCTCAACGTGATGCAGATCGAGGCGTATCGCCGGGAGGGGGAAACGGCCTTGCACACGAGCGAAAAAAAATACCGCGACATGATACAAAACCTCATGGAAGGCTTCTACAGCGTCACCCTGGATGGAAATCTGCTGGAACACAACAGGGAATTTGCCGGAATACTGAAACTTGATCCCGAAAAAAATCACGCCGGAATCGAAGCCCCCGATTTCTGGCGGAATCCGGACGAAAGGCAGTCTTACCTCGAAGCACTCGAAAAGCATGGGTTTGTTAAAGGCTATGAGATCAAAGCCAAGAATGCGGAGGGAGAAAAAATTGTCGTGCTGGCGAATGCCCGCATAGTGAAAGACAGACATGGGAATGCGGTGCACATTGAGGGCAGCTTTCTTGACATCACCGCACAAAAACGTGCCGAGCGGGCGCGCGAAAGACTCCAGGCCCAGTTGATCCAGGCCCAGAAGATGGAGTCCGTGGGCCGGCTGGCAGGCGGCGTGGCCCATGACTACAACAACATGCTGAGCGTCATTATCGGCAACGCGGAACTGGCGTTGGGCCGGGCGGTCCCGGGTGATCCGCTGCATGAGGAATTGAGAGAGATTCTCGATGCGGCCCGGCGCTCCACGGACATCACCCGGCAACTGCTGGCCTTTGCCAGGAAACAGACCATCCGTCCCAAAGCGCTGGATCTGAACGAGACCGTGGAAGGGATGCTCAAGATGCTTCGAAGGCTCATCGGGGAGGACATCGACCTTTCCTGGCGGCCCGGTCGGGGGTTGTGGCCGGTGAAAATGGACCCGTCTCAGCTTGATCAGGCCCTGGCCAATCTTCTGGTCAATGCCCGGGACGCCATCGGTGGGGTGGGCAAGGTCACCATCGAGACGGGTAAGTTGGTCTTTGACGAGACCTACTGCGCCGATCACGCGGGGTTTGTTCCCGGCGAGTTTGTGCTGCTGGCCGTGAGCGACGACGGTTGCGGAATGGACAGAAAGACACTGGCCAGCCTTTTTGAGCCCTTTTTCACCACCAAGGGCGTGGGCGAGGGCTCCGGACTGGGCCTGGCCACGGTATATGGGATCGTGAAACAGAACGACGGGTTTATCAATGTGTACAGTGAGCCGGGCGAGGGATCGACCTTCAAGATATACCTGCCGCGCCATGCGGGCGAGGCCGAAAATACGGAAGTGGAAGGCGCCGACGACATCCCGCCGGGCCGGGGTGAGACCGTGCTGATCGTCGAGGACGAGGCCTCCATCCTGAGACTGGCCAAAAGGATTCTGGAGCAGTTGGGCTATACGGTGCTGGAATCGTCCACACCAGGGCGGGCCATGGATCTGGCACAGGAACATGCCGGAGAGATTCATCTGCTGATCACCGACGTGGTCATGCCGGAGATGAACGGCCGGGACCTGGCCGGGAAGCTGCAAGCCCTGTATCCGGGCCTCAAGGTCCTGTTCATGTCCGGGTACACGGCCAACATCATCGCCCACCGGGGGGTGCTGGATGCGGACGTGCATTTCATGCAGAAACCTTTTTCCAACCGGGACCTGGCGGTGAAAGTGCGAGAGGCGCTGGAAGGAACGGGGTGAACGCGACGGAGGCGGACGCGATGAAACGCGTCCCTCCAAGGACGAAGCGTTCGAGGTGCACGACATTTAAAAAGCGGGCAGGGAGCATCTGCAATGAGCCTTACCTTTCGAAAAACAGGCGGGGAAAAGCACAACAGCAAAAACCGCCGTTCTATCATCTTTATGTCTTTGGTTTTGTTCCTGACAGTCATGACGCTGGCGTGGTTCGGCTACTCTTCGTGGCGTGCTTATCACACGATGAAAGCCGAAATAAAATACCATTCCAGGATCATGGAACTTCGCAGCGAGATCATCCACATGGATGAGGTACTGACCATGTCTGCGCGCCTCGCGGCGGCCACGGGCGACGTTTCCTGGGAGCAGCGCTATCGTGTTTTCGAGCCTAAATTGGACACAGCCATAAAAGAGGCTGTGCGGCTTGCCCCCCAGGCCTCTATCCGGGCTTCTGCAGAAACCGATGCCGCCAACAGCCTGCTGGTTGAATTGGAAAACCGCGCCTTTGATCTGGTTCGCCGGGGTCGTAGGGATGAAGCCGATCGCCTCTTGTTCAGCGACGAATATGAAGAACAAAAACGAATATACGCCCGGGGGATGGCCGAATTCGCCGTCGGTCTTTCCGCGGCTGCCGATGCCGCACTGGCAGGTGAGCGTCGCAATGCCTTGCTGCACATCGGGCTGGTTTTTGTGTTTATTCCGCTGTTGATTATCGGCGGGTTTGTTGTCTTTCGACTTGTCAAGAACTGGGAGCGGACCCTCGTCAGCAAAACGGAGCTTCAAAAAGAGATAGAGGCCCGCACATTTTCAGAGGAAATGATCCATTTCCAAAAGACGTATTTCGAAAGCCTGTTTCAGAATCTGCCGGACGGCGTGGCCAGTTTTGACGGTGACGGGCATATTATTGAGATTAATAAAGCATTTACCAAAATGTTTGGCTACACGCAGGCGGAAGTCAAAGGGGTGGATATCAGCGAGCTGGTGGCGCCGCCGGACCGGAAAGAAGAAGCCGATGCCATAAGGGGATGTATTTCAAACGAAGAATCCGTAAGCGTTGAAACCGTCCGCAAACGCAAGGACGGTTCCGTGTTGGATGTCCACCTCCAATCGGTGGCCGTATCGATCGACAACCAAGTGGTGAGACACATTGTGATTTACCAAGACATCTCGGAGAGAAAAAGGAATGAAGCTGTTTTAATGCAATCCCGGTCCCAGGCCCAAAAGGAACACGCCAGGCTTACCGCCATGATTTCCACCATGAACGAGGGGGTGATTTTTGCCGACAGCCGGAGCATCATCACGGATGCCAACCCGTTTTTTTGCAGTTTTGTCGGCAGAGAACGCGATGAGCTGATCGGGAAAGGCCTGGAGGAATTTCATTCCGGCGATATCCTGAAGAAAGTAATCGATCATATTACCGCCTTTCGGACAAATTCCGACTCAAAGGGGATCGAAATACAAAGAAGAATCGGGGTGTCGGAAGTGATTCTGCGGGTTCAGCCGATTTACCTGCTCAATCATTACGAAGGCGTTCTGTTGAACGTTATCGACGTGACGGCTTTTGTCGAGGCCAGACAGCAGGCCGAGGCGGCGAACCAGGCCAAGAGCGAGTTTCTGGCCAATATGAGCCATGAGATCCGGACCCCCATGAACGGCATCATCGGGATGACGGAGCTGGCCCTGTCCACAAGCCTCTCGCGCGAACAGGGCGAATACCTGAGCATCGTCAAGACATCCGCTGAAAACCTGATGACCGTGATCAACGATATCCTGGACTTCTCCAAGATCGAGGCCCGAAAACTGGAGCTGGAGAAGATCGATTTTGATCTCCGAAACACTGTGGAAAACGCCATGGAAGCGCTTGCCATGCGGGCGGTGGAGAAGGGCCTCGAGCTGGCTTGTCATATCCCGCCGGATGTGCCCACGGCCCTGCAGGGAGACCCCGGCAGGCTTCGCCAGGTCCTCCTGAACCTCGGCGGGAACGCCGTGAAGTTCACGGAGAAGGGAGAGGTCATCGTCCGCGTGGAACTGGAAAAGGAAGAAGGGAATGAGGTGTCTCTCCATTTTGCCGTTTCCGACACGGGGGTCGGGATCTCACGGGAGGAGATGGAGACCGTATTCGAGAGTTTCCGGCAGGCGGACAGCTCCACCACCAGACACTTTGGCGGCACCGGTCTGGGCCTGACCATCTCGAAACAGCTCGTGGAGATGATGGGAGGGCGAATCTGGGTGGAAAGCGGAAAGTCGGACGCGGCGGCTCAACCCATCGACCCCGCTGCCGATAGCCGGTTTCCAGGGAGTACGTTTCACTTCACGGCCCGGTTTCCACTGAGCCTGGAACAGGGCAAGAAAGTCCAGCGTATCCACCAGATGACGCTCTCCGGCCTTCACGTCCTTATCGTGGACGATCATCCGACCAATCGCCGGATCCTCCATGAAACCATCGGCTCCTGGGGGATGATCCCGGACCAGGCAACGAACGGCGGAGAGGCCCTGGAGAAGATCGAGAAGGCATTTCAGGCCGAGGATCCCTACCGGGTGATCCTGCTTGATCTCCAGATGCCGGGCATGGACGGTTTTGAGGTGGCCGTGAGAATACATAAGATGCAGCCCGGTGCCCATGGCAAGATCCTTATGCTCACATCCCTTGGAAGAAAGGGGGATGCAGCGCGCTGCAAGGAATTGTCCATATCCGGATACCTGATCAAGCCCGTCAAGCAATCGGAACTCCTGGACGCCATCATGATGGCCTTGGGGGATCCCGCTGAAGACCATGGCCCGGTCATCACCCGGCACACCGTTCAGGAGGCAAGGCGAAAGATGCACATCCTCCTGGCGGAAGACAACCTGGTCAACCAGCGGCTGGCCACGGAACTCCTTCTGAGACGGGGGCACAGTGTCACCGTGGCCGGCACTGGGACTGAGGTCCTGAGCCTTCTGAAAAAGGAGGCGTTCGATCTGATCCTCATGGACGTGCAGATGCCCGAGATGGACGGCCTCACCGCTACGCGGGAGATCAGGGAAATGGAATCCGGGAAAGAGGGGATCCCGCCGTCAAGTATCCATGGTGACGTTTCAAGAATGCCGATCATCGCCATGACCGCCCATGCGCTGGAGGGTGATCGGGAGCGGTGTCTTGAGGCCGGCATGGACGATTACGTGTCAAAGCCCATTGACCGGGGCGTGTTCTACCGCGTCATCGACAAATATGCGCCGAAAGGAAAGGAACGCGAGGAAAAGGTTCATGCCCCTTCTGCGTCTTCGCGAAATGCGGCGGACGTGCCTGCGGAGGGCGGTTCCAGTGCGAATGTCGGGGTCTCGGAGGACGTCTTCGACATGTCCAAGGCCATGGAAACGGTCGCGGGCGACAGGGCGTTTTTCAGTGAGATCGCAAACATGTTCCTTGAATCCATGCCCGGGTATCTGGATCAGATCAGGGCGGCGATCTCCAGCGGCGATGGGGGCCTGCTGGAAATGGCGGCCCACGGGCTCAAGGGTTCGGTGGCCAATTTCGGCGCCCAAAGGTCTGTTGATGCCGCCTATGTCCTGGAAAAGCTCGGGAGGGAAGGCCCTATGGAAGAAGCAGGGCCGGCCCTTTCCCTTCTCGAATCGGAACTCGGTCTGTTGAGTACCCGGATGGCGGGGGCCATTCAGGAGATAGCGCGTGAAGGCCCTCTTCCCTGAAGAGGATCCGGTCTCCAGGCGACCGGCGGATACGGTGTGCATGCTGTCGCGACTGCAGGCAGGAGTTCGTAAGGCTCGGACACATTCGATTCAAATGAGCGAGGAACATGATGACCAGCGTAGCCGATGGCACAAGGGGCCCGAGAGGCCGCAAGAAGCTGGGGGAGTGCCTGGTAGAGGCGGGCCTGATAGACGAAAAGACCCTGGCCAATGCCCTGGAGATCCAGAGGACCGAGAAGAAGAAGGTCGGACAGATCCTCATTGACATGGGTGTAGCGGACGACCAGGAGATTGCCAAGGCCCTGGCCCGGCAGCTCCATATCCCCATCTATTCGTTCGACGGGATCAAGATTGCAGACGAGGTGATCTCCCTGATCCCGGCGGAACTGGCGGAGAACTACATCCTGATCCCGGTGAAAAAGACGGCCAAGGGCCTTCTCGTGGCCATGGCCAACCCCCTGGACCTCTACGCACTGGATGACCTGCGCTTTGTGACACAGATGCCCGTAGAGATCGCTGTGGCCTCCCAGGAGGACGTGCTGAGGGCGATCGAGCGATATTATCCGAGAAAGGACCTGGAAAGAGATCTGGGTCCCGGACCGGATATGGGCGGGGAATTCGAAATCCTTCATCAGAGGAAAGAGGTGGAAGATAAGGACCCTAAGGGTAAGGACATCAAGGACATCCTGGATCTGACGGAGCGCGCCCCGGTTGTTCGATTTACAAACGCCATTCTGAAGGACGCGATCGGTCTCAAGGCGAGCGACATTCACATTGAACCGCAAAAGGCGGCGGTCATCATCCGATACCGTGTGGACGGGGTCTTGCGGGAGGTCATGAAGACGGATCGGAACATGCATGCCGCACTGGTTTCCAGGATCAAGATCATCGCCAATATGGACATCTCCATCAGGCGAAAACCCCAGGACGGAAAGGCACAGGTGAAGTACGGAGCAAAGATATACGACCTGCGGGTTTCATCCATTCCCACCTCCTATGGCGAAAAGGTGACCATCCGCGTGCTCGATCCCGCCATGGCCAATCTCGGCCTTGAAGATCTGAACCTTTCGTCCAAGGCGCTTTCGGCTTTTATGGAGGCCCTCGGCCGTCCTCAAGGCATCATCCTGGCCACCGGCCCCACAGGCAGCGGCAAGTCCTCAACCCTGTATGCATGCCTGAACAGGCTCAACACCCCGAAAGTAAACATCATCACCATTGAGGATCCGGTCGAATATGACATATCCGGCATCAACCAGGTCCAGATCAACCCGAAGGCAGGTATCACGTTCGCATCGGGACTCAGGTCCATTTTAAGACAGGACCCGGATATTGTCATGGTCGGCGAGATCAGAGACGCCGAGACCGCAGGCATCGCCTGCCAGGCGGCTCAGACCGGACATCTCGTCCTCTCCAGCCTTCATACCAATGATGCCACCTCGGCGGTGACGAGACTCATGGACCTGGGTATAGAGCCCTTCATGATTTCCGATTCCCTCATCGCCGTGGTAGCCCAGAGGCTCGTGCGGCGGATTTGCGAGGAGTGTAAAGTCCAGGAACCCCTGAGCCCGCAGATCCTGGAAAAGCTCGGCACGGTGATGGGCCTGGCCGGAGACGTGACGTTCTGGCACGGGGCCGGCTGCGAGCGTTGCCAATACACCGGCTATTCCGGCCGAATGGGCCTCTTCGAGGTCCTGGCCGTAACCCCTGAGATCAAAAAGGTCATCACAACGGGCGTGTCCGCCGCCAGGGTGAGACAGGCGGCAATGCAAACGGGCTTTCACGGTATGGATATGGACGGCATCGAAAAGGCCGCGGAGGGCCTGACCACCATCGAAGAGGTGTTTCGCGTGGCCCCGCCCGAGGTCCGCCAGGGGGATCAGGAGGCGGTCGTGGACCTGGAGGCGATAGCGGAGACCCGGGAAGACAACCCCCCTTCAGAGGTCTTGTCTGCATCGGTTCGTACGGTGAGCCCCCGGAAGATACTTGTGGCGGATGACAATGAACTGATCATCAAGATCCTTCGAAATATCCTGGAGAGCGAGAATTACCTGACCCTGACCGCCGGAGACGGGCTGGAAGCCCTCCGGCTGGCCCTTCAGGAAAAACCGGACCTGATCATCACCGATCTCCTCATGCCCAAGATGGACGGGCTTACTCTCGTGAAGAAGCTCAAATCCCAACTGGCCACGCGCTTTATTCCCGTCATCATGCTCACGGCCAAGGACGAGGCGGATCTGGAGTTGAAAGGCATCGACGCGGGGGCGGATGAATATTTGACCAAACCGGTCAATCCCAAACGACTGCTGGCCGGTCTGGAGCGCCTCATCAACAGGGGGAATGCGGCTTAGGCCCATGGGAGGGCCAAGGCCTTGAAATGCATCTATCATTTCAGGAAAGGGACCCGGGAGGTATTGTGCTGATCAACCCGATATCACGTGGAGAATGAAGACTCGGCCCTTTTCCCGGAGAAAAATGCGGCGTTTCGGTTCGCTGCCTGCGGGTGACACCATGAAAAAGGATGACCATAAGACAACGAAGCAGCCCGACCATGAACTGGAGGGGCTGCGCACGCAAAACGCCCCGATGAAAGAGCCAATCGCCGGCAACATATCGGCGGACCTTGTGATGGAAAATGCCTATCAATATGCCCAAAGCATTGTGGAAACCGTCCGAGAGCCCCTCTTGGTCTTGAATGCGGATCTGAAAATCCTTTCCGCTAATCGCAGCTTTTTCAGGGTCTTCAACGGTACCCCTGATGAGACGATCGGAAGTCTACTCTATGACCTTGGAAACAAACAATGGGACATCCCCTTACTTCGCGAGCTGCTTGAAGATATCCTTCCTGATAAAGAGACCCTGGACGACTTTGAGGTTGACCACGATTTCGAGGACATCGGCCATAAAATCATGCTGCTCAACGCCCGCCGAATATACCGGAAAGACATCGATGCCAGAATGATCCTTCTCGCCATTGAGGACATCACCGAACGTAGGCGACTGGAAGCGTTATTAACGGATTCTGAAGAGCGCTTCAGACGCCTTTTTGAGACCGCGAACGACGGGATCGTGCTTCTCGAAAAAGGCGAAGGGAAGATCACCCATGCCAATCCGGCCACCGAGAAGATGCTTGGATATACGCAAGAGGAGAGCATCGGGAATACGCTTCAGGACATCGGTATTTCGCTCGATCTGGGTAATTTCCAGACGACAATGGAGAATTTGAACAAAATCGGTATGATTCAGTATGATGATGTTCCGGCAACAAACAAGGCCGGGCAGCACATCGATACGGATATCTATCTCGTCGACAAGGCAAAGTTGGTGCAATGTAATGTTCGCGACATCACCGAGCGGAAGCGGGCGGAGGAGGCGCTCAGGAAAAGCGAAGAGAGGTATCGTTTGGTGGTGGATAACATTGCGGACGTGATAACCGTCATGGACTTGAATTTACGTCTCACCTACGTCAGTCCTTCGATCATTCGCCTCCGGGGATACACGGCTGAAGAGGTCATGGCGCAGACCCTGGAGCAGATCATGACGCCTGAATCCCTGCAGATCGCTCTCAAGGCCTTTGAAGAAGAGATGACATTGGAGGCCTCCGGCACGGCGGATCCCGCCAGGGCCCGCATCCTGGAATTGGAGGAATACCGGAAGGACGGTTCCACCGTCTGGATCGAGAACCACCTCTCACTGATGCGGGACGACTCACAGGAGCTGCTGGGCATCATCTCATTGAGCCGCGACATCACCGAGCGCAAGCAGGTGGAGGCGGAAAAGGAGCTTCTGACAACCGCCATCGAGCAGGCAAGCGAAATCATCGTCATTACCGACACCGAAGGGACGATCCAGTATGTCAACCCTGCATTCGAATCCGTGACCGGCTACAGCCGCCAGGAGGCCCTGGGGCAAAATCTGAGCATGCTCAAGAGCGGAAAGCAGGATCGGACATTTTATCAGGACTTATGGGAAACCATTACCGCAGGAAAGACGTGGAAAGGCCGTATGGTCAACAAGCGTAAAGACGGGAAATTGTTTACCGAAGAGACGTCGATTTCACCCGTCTTCGACACTTCCGGCCGAACCCTCAACTATGTTGCGGTCAAACGCGATATCACCGAGCATCTCGGGCTCGAGGAGCAACTCCATCAGGCCCAGAAGATGGAATCCCTCGGCAGGCTCACCGGCGGTGTTGCCCACGATTTCAACAATTTGCTGACCATCATTATGGGTAATGTGGACCTTTTGAAGAGCGAATTGGACAAAGGCGCCCCTTGGCGTGAATACACGGCGGATATCATGGATGCTGCGGAAAGGGCCGTCCATCTGACCCGGCAGCTTCTCGCATTCAGTCGCAAGCAGGTTCTACAGCCGGAAGTGGCGGATCTCAATGAGGTTGTCGGCGGAATGAACAATCTGCTGCTGCGCATACTGCGGGAGGATATCGAGGTCAGATACGTCCCGGCCTCGGAGCTTGGCAAGGTCATGGTCGATAAGGGGCAGATCGAACAGGTCATCATGAACCTCGTGGTCAACGCCTGCGACGCCATGCCTGAGGGAGGCAGTCTCACCATTGAGACGGCCGATGTTGAACTCGACGAACAATACGCAAGAACCCACCTGGCCGTGGCACCCGGTCCTCACGTAATGCTGGCGGTGAGCGACACGGGGTGCGGCATGTCCCCTGAGATCCTGGAGCGGGTGTTCGAACCCTTTTTCACGACCAAGGAGGTCGGCAAAGGCACAGGTCTGGGCCTCCCCACGGTCTACGGCATCGTAAAGCAGAGTGGAGGGGATATCTGGGTCTACAGCGAGCCGGGAAAGGGTACCTGTTTCAAGATTTATCTGCCCCGGGTGGACAGGGATGTCGAACCGGAGAAGGAGAAAACGGTAAGCCGGGTTTCCCCGGGAGGTGCAGAGACGATCCTTGTGGTGGAAGACGAAATACAGGTCAGAAATCTTGCCGCCAGGATACTTGCGGGATACGGCTATCGAGTGCTGACGGCTGCAAACGGCCCGGAGGCCGTGAAGGCTGCCCAAGATCATGAAGGCCCCGTTCACCTGCTGCTTACCGATGTGGTGATGCCCGGCAAGATGAGCGGGAGAGAACTGGCCCATGTGTTGACGGGGCTCAGGCCGGAGATGAAGGTGATTTTCATGTCGGGCTATACGGATGATACCATAGTCCACCACGGTGTCCTGGATCCCGGGCTGAACTTCCTCCAGAAACCGTTTACCCCGGATGCGCTGGGCGCGAAGGTCGGTGAGGTGCTGGCTGGGTAATGATGTCTCCCTGAAATGCCGGAGATCACCCTCAAGGAAGGTGGGGCATGAAGATCCTGATCGTTGAAGACGATGCCGTCTCGATCCGGGTTTTGGAGGCCTTTCTCGAGAAGTGGGGATACGAGGTCGTGACCGCCCGAAACGGTAATCAGGCCTGGGAAGTGCTTCTGGAATCGGATGCGCCGAGTATCGTTATATCGGCCTGGATGATGCCCGAAATGGACGGGCTTGAATTATGCTCCCGAATACGTGGTAAGGATGGGTCGGGATACACCTATGTCATCATCGTGACGACAAAGGCGAGAAAAGAGGATCTGATTCTGGGAATGGAGGCCGGAGCGGATGATTTCCTTATCAAGCCTTTTAACCACGAGGAGCTGAAATACCGAATCAGGGCGGGCCGGAGAATCATTGAACTGGAAAGGCGCATTCAGCAACTGGCCAACACAGACCCGCTGACGGGTATATTCAACAGAAGGGCCTTTATGGAGAGGTTGAAGGCGGAACTCGAGCGGACGGAACGGGGGAATGGTTCTCTGTCCATCATCATGGCGGACATCGACCACTTCAAGACAGTCAATGACAAGCACGGCCACCAGGCGGGGGACCTCGCACTTCAGGAATTCACCCGCCGGTTGATGAAACTGGCAAGGCCCTATGATTTCCTGGGCCGTTACGGGGGTGAAGAGTTTATCGCCTGTCTGCCCGACACCAATGAAGAGCAGGCTCTGTCGATCGCGGATCGATTGCGACGCGGGGTAGAGGAAATGGTGATATCACGGCCGGGTGAGGCGAACCTCCGGATCACTGCCAGTTTCGGCATAGCCACATACAGGGGGGAGGCTGGAAAAGATGATGTGGATCGAATCATAAGCAGGGCCGATGATGCCCTTTACAAGGCAAAACGCGAAGGAAGAAATCGTGTGTGTGCATGCCAAGATGGAGAATCCTGAGACCCTTTCCAAAGCCATTGGTTGAATGAGCCGCCCGGAATAGTCCTTGAAAAAGCCTTGAAAGACTGACCGACCTTCTTCACGTGTTCTTCGCTGGGATGCTGAGCCTGCCTGTGCGACAGCGGATACAATGGGCTCCTGTTCGAGTTGAATATTGAAATCCTTTTTGACCTTTTCTATAATTAAAAATACATGCCTGGCGCGCACTCTCAAACCATGTGAGATACGTTTTGAATCAAATGCCCAAAGCCTTTCTGGAAATTCACAGCAGCATCCTTGGGTCGATTCGTGAACCCTTGATCGTGCTTGATTCGGATTTGAAAGTCGTAACGGCCAATGATGCCTTTTACCACACCTTTGATGCCAAGCCTGAAGACACGGAGGGCCTCCTTGTATACGATCTGGGCAACCGGCAATGGGACATCCCCGAGCTCAGGGAATTACTTGAAGATGTCCTTCCTCAAAACACAAGCCTTCATGGTTTTGAGGTGGAACACGACTTTGAGAAGATCGGCCGCAAGATCATGCATCTGAATGCCAGGCGGATCTACGGTGGGGGCAACCAAACCCGGATGATTCTGTTGGCCATCGAGGATGTGACCGAGCGGGAATATTACAAAAGACACCTGGAGGAACTTGTCTTCAAACGAACGGCCGAGCTCACCGCGGCAACGCAAGAGGCTGAAAAAAGCCGGCAAACGGCCGAGGACGCCCTTTCTGAAATCAGCAAGCTCAAAGACCAGCTCGAGGCCGAGAGGGCCTACCTTCAGGAAGAAATCAAACAGGAATACAACCACGAGAACATTGTCGGCCGGAGCGATGCCATCAATTACGTGTTTTACAAGATTGAACAGATCGCCGAAACCGACACAAACGTCTTGATTCTCGGGGAAACCGGAACCGGCAAGGAACTGGCTGCGCGCGCCATTCACGGCCTGAGCCTGCGCAAGGATCGCGCCCTGGTCAAAATGAACTGCGCCGCGCTCCCTTCCAACCTGATCGAAAGCGAACTCTTCGGCCATGAGAAAGGCGCTTTCACCGGCGCGCAAGCCAGACGACTGGGGCGCTTTGAAATCGCCGACGGAGCCACCCTGTTTTTGG
>Ga0209270_1001089_pt1 | contig 43220 bp, 39 predicted proteins | sample MTBAKSrepl1MetaG_FD_187456 | JGI IMG/M metagenome (GOLD analysis project Ga0209270, IMG submission 187456) | Enrichment culture microbial communities from Arthur Kill intertidal strait, New Jersey, USA, that are MTBE-degrading - MTBE-AKS1... | ecosystem: Environmental > Aquatic > Marine >... | reverse complement strand
TAAGTGTTGATACCTGCAGAACTGTCAGGTTTTCATGTTTTGTCTTTATTGACATAATTCTCCTGGTCTATTAAATTGTAAATTTTTTTCAGAGATGCCTGGAGGGTAATGATCAGGTATGACTGAATGGTAAGATTTATTAGACTGTTTATACTAATATAAAAATGTGGCAAATTACAACTATATCCTTGAAACTTTGTGGCCTCGAATTAAATAAATTTTCCTCTCGATCACCTCAACGGGAATCAGTTCTTTAACCCGAAAACTGCATTTATCGGAGGCAAGGTTGTCTGAAAAGTCTTTTGTCCCGACAAAAGTCGGGATTGAAATTAAAAGACTTTGAAGGCGGCTTTGCCTCCGATTCAATAATCAATTGCATTTTTCGGGTTAAATGATATTTATTATCTTTCCTCTTACGCCAGAGTTGTGTGTTAGCAGGTGGCCTGAAAAAAGGGGGGATACAATTTCAGCAGGCAGAAAGGATAAATCCCAAAACAAACATGAAAAAAGCTGCTATGCTGACAACGATTCCGACAGCCGGCACCCATTTATTTGTTCCCCCGAGTTCTGACAAGGTTTTTAGAATGTCACCAAATGGTTGAAGTGTCTTCACCCTAAGTATCTCTCTTTTTGCATGTCTGTAATAAAGATAATTCCCTGATATTGGTAAGGTTATCCAGGCAGCAACATTTGCATAAGGTATCATAACTAAAATGAAGTAAACGATAGCCCAGAGATACATTTTCCGGTACAATAGCCACCAGAAACCAACGAGGAAGGCAGGCCAATGCCATGTTGCTGAAAATCGATCAATCCCATCAACAGAAAATTTTCTGAACTTCAAAAGATATTTCTGTGTCTTTGGTCCGATGAATGCAGCAAACTCATCTTCGGTAACAGTTAACTGCAATCGGTTATCTTTCATAGTTCAAACTCACGTATTTGATTGTAAAAGAGAACCTTAGGAGCAAGTCTTGAAATATTAGTAATCGATAAAGCACTCTTATAGTCCACCTGCCCTCTATATGGGTACTACTGAACGTTTTCAGGCATTCTGAAATTTTGTCGATTCACATACAATTCGTTTAAATGAGGGGTGTCGGGAAATAAACGAATTGTGGTTTAAAGCTAGTACAACGATTTTATGGTAACCCCACAGCAGAGACTGTGGGGTATTGAAAATTTAATAAATAGTTTGTCAATATTCTTATATGCAAGGGGTCCTTTCCATTGGCTGCATGCACGGTGAGAATCAACGTGCACCTTATCTCTCGAAAAGGTTATTAAAAAGCGCACGTTACAAAAATATTTATAGCCAAATCCAGCGATAAGGATCATTGCGAGTGAAACGTTCTCCTCAGGCGGATCCGCCCAGGCAAAAAGCCATTGAGATTTAATGCTGCACGGTTTCTGGTTCTATGTGCACGATAATATCCACGATACAGGGGAACTCTTTTTTCAACCTTTTTTCAACCCTCTCTGCAATTCCGTGTGCCTGCTCCGCTGACAGGTCTTTACCAACAAGGACGTGAAGATCCAGATAGACAGTATTAACAGGTCCCCGTGTCCGTATCTCATGGCATCCCTTTACCCCGTCAACACTGTTCACGACACCTGCAATCGAGGATGTATCTATGCATACCGAATCAACAAGGACATCGGACGCCTCTTTCAAAATCTTGTAGCCGATCCGGGCAATAAAACCGATGATGATGATTCCTACAACGACATCGGCATAATAATAACCCGCCCTCGTGAAAATAAGACTTACGATGACAGCGCTTGATGCATAGATATCAGTTTTTGTATGCAGTGCATCTGCTATCAGGAAATTGCTTCCGAGTTGTTTGCCTTTCTTCGATTCATAGAGCATCACAAAAATATTCACTCCCATTGTCGCGAGCATGATAATGAAACTGGTGTGCGTAACGACTGTCCCGTGATCTTCTGTAAACGAGAAATATACTTTCCTGAGTATCTGAAAACATGTTGCGAATATCATGACGGCAATGACGACCGTAAAGAGTGTTTCAAATTTCCTGTGACCGTACGGATGTCCCTCATCAGGCGGGTGCGATGCTATCCAGATGCCAACGAGCCCGATGACATTTGATATACCGTCAAAAAAAGAATGAAACCCATCGGACGTCATTGCTATTGAATTCGTATAGTAGCCATAAAAAACCTTCGCGAGTGCGACAATGGTATTTAAGACCAATGTAAAGACAAGGACTCTTCTTACTTGGATTGTATAATCTTTCCTTATGGCAGTATCACTTCCCATCTTTTTTTAAAAGATTGAAACGTACCTTCTCTGATAGATTTTCGCATATCTCTGAAGAAATGAAAATAGAAATACAGGTTGTGTATCGTATTCAAGCGCATGGAGAGTATCTCCTTTGAAAGAAAGATATGTCTCAGATATCCCCGTGAATAATGCTTACACGTGTAACATGTACAGTCAGGATCAAGAGGCCGCCTGTCAGCTTTGAATTCTTCGCGCTTAATACTAATTTTCCCTTTACTGGTAAAGAGCGTACCGTTCCTTGCATTACGTGTAGGCATGACACAGTCAAACATGTCAAATCCTGCTTCAACGCCCGCAATCACATCCTTAAGGTCACCGATACCCATGAGATATCTCGGCCTGTCATTAGGGAGCATAGGTGCCGTAACATATATCATTTCATGCATCTCTTCCCGGGGTTCGCCCACGCTCAACCCGCCTGCTGCATAGCCATCAAAACCGATATCGATAAGATCTTCAGCACTTCTCTTGCGGAGATCCTTATACAGGCTCCCCTGAACAATACCGAATAAATATTGATCTAATTCACGATTTACCATACCTGACAAATAATTCGGGAATCCCCCCTCGCCTTCCTTTAACAAAGGGGGGTTAGGGGGAATTTGTTTTTCATCGTGCATCCTCCTGTGATGTTCTTTACACTGCGCTGCCCATCGAGTCGTCCTCTTGAGCGATTCCAGTGCGTATTCGTATGGAGATGGATAAGGCGGGCAGTCATCAAGTACCATTGCGATATCGGAACCGAGAGATGACTGTATCTCCATTGCCTCTCTCGGCCCGATAAAATGCATAGACCCATCAAGATGGGATTTAAAATGAACACCGGCTTCCTCTATCTTTCTCAGTGCTGAGAGGCTGAAAACCTGAAAACCACCGCTATCTGACAGGATGGTGCGATTCCAGTTCATGAAACTGTGGATACCACCGAGTGATGATATCACGCTATGGCCGGGTCTTAAGTAGAGATGATAGGTATTACAGAGAATTATTTCTGCTCCTATATCCTCTAATTCTTCAGGTGCCATGGCCTTGACTGTCCCGAGAGTCCCGACAGGGAGAAAAGCAGGGGTGTTTACCTGTCCTCTCCGTGTTTCCATAAGACAAACACGTGCATTGCCATCGGTCTTGATAAGAGTGTATTGCATGTAATGTTAGTCCCCATCGAAACTGCACTTTTCACATCATATGTATGTCCAAAAGTATACCATTGGGAGACAGGCACAAGGAACAGATTACGTTATGCGGATTTTGTATTCTTTAATTTTTGACCGCAGTGTATTTCTATTAATACCGAGAATCTTTGCAGCTTTCATCTGGTTTCCCTCAGTCTCATTCAGGACAATTATAAAAAGAGATTTTTCTACCTCTGTCAACACAGTTTCATAGAGATAACAGTTATCAAGTTTTTTCATGGCTTTTAAGTAGCGTTTCAGTTTCTCTTCCAGAAATTCCCTTATGGAGTACGCTCCGATATTCTCAACAAGGAGGTCTTTTTTCCTGATAACAGAACTGTTAGAAAGCACCGTCGCTTTCTTTATCGTATTCTCCAACTCACGTATATTACCCGGCCAGTTATATTTTAAGAGAAAACTTCGTGCATCTTTAGAAAATTCCTTCTGACCGGTGTCGAATTTCTCAGTTGATTCGTTAAGTAAATGCTGTGCAAGAGGAAGGATGTCTTCTTTTATCTCTCTGAGAGAAGGGACGCTAATCTGCAAGACCTTTAACACATCATAGAGACCTTCCGGAATTTTTTCCTTTGCTTGAGCATACTTGAGGTTCATCGTTGTCCCTGCAATAATCCTTACGTCTGACTTGTAGGATTTATTGCTGTTTGCCGGTTTAAATTCCTTTTCGCGGATAAAATTTAGGAGAGCTTCCTGAATCTTTATATCCATGGCAGATATCTCATCTATAAAAAGTGTCCCCTTGTCAGCCTCTTCAATTTTACCGATCTTTCTTTCAGTTATTCCTTTTGAAGTTACTTTTTCATAACCAAATAATTCTGCTGCGATTGAATCCTCGGGGACAGATGTTAAACACACTACAATAAAAGGACCCTTGGAACGTATACTATGTACATGGATAGCATGTGCAATAAGTTCCTTATATGTTCCCTGCTCACCTGATATAAGGACGGGAAGGTCTTTCGGGGCAACTCTCTTCAAATCCTTGAAGACCTTGAGCATTTTAGGGCTTCTTCCTAAAGACTGGTGAGGCCGACTGTAATAATTGTTATCCACAGACAATACAACTCCATGCAATTTTCATATATGATGAGAAGGAATACTATTTTTCAGATAAAAAAATGTCTTAGAATTATAAATGAATGTATCATAAGATGTCCATTGTTTCAATAAGGAATTTTACTACTGATGCAGTGGGGGAATCCTTGAGAGCATGGTATAGAGTGCGTCTAACAGCAAATTTCGATTTGTCCATGACTCGTTAGAGGAAAGGTTTTTACGCATATATGCCTGACAGTAATTACATTTTTCGGGTCAAGGATATAATGTGGTTAGGTGGGCAGAAAATAAAAAAGGGCAGGAAGACCCTGCCCTTTTTATCATGTTATGTTGATTACATGAGTTTTGCGCCGAAAGGATCCACAAACAGGAGAATGAGTGCGACGACGAGGGCGTAGATGGTAAGAGACTCAATCATGGCGAGACCGATAATGAGAGAGGTCGTAATTTTACCTGAGGCGCCTGGGTTCCGTGCGATACCTTCGCAAGCCCTTGCTGTACCAAGGCCCTGACCAATTCCGCAGCCGAGGGCACCGATTCCTACCCCTAAACCAGCAGCAATTGCAGCAAGAGCATAATAAAAGATGTTCGAGCTCTTTGCACCGGCCTCTGCTTCTTCAGCAGCGAAGACAAAGGATGCTGATAACAGCACAACTGCGAAGATGAGTAGAATTGCAACAGCTGATTTCTTCATTATTTACTCCTCCTTTCCCAAATATTGAAATTAATGTGCCTCTTCAACGGCACCAGCAAGATACAGCGTAGATAAAAGCGTAAAGACAAACGCCTGAACAACACTGACAAGGAGACCGAGTGCTAGTATGAGACCGGGAATCAATAAAGGAGCAAGGATAGCGAGAACGAGCAGTAAGATATGTTTTGCTACCATGTTCCCGAATAACCTGACGGTCAGTGTCAAAGGTCTGGCAATGTGACCAATCAACTCGATAACGAACATGAGGAGCATGAGAACGATTGCTGCAGGGGAACGAATAGGGCCAAGAAAATGGTTAATATATTTGATGCCATGAACTCTTATACCATAAAAGTGAGTTGCAAGAAATACGGGGATAGCCATCCCGGCATTCGTATTGACATTCGCAGTAGAAGCAGTAAATCCCGGAATGAGGCCCATGAGGTTAGAGACAAGGATATACATGAATATCGTGCATATGAAGGGGAAGAGCTGTTTCCCCCATTTATGGCCTATATTCTCCTCAACAAGACTTAACATCGCCTGAACGACTACCTCAAGGAAATTCTGAAAACCTCTTGGCACCAGGCGCAGAGACCCTCTTACGGCTAAAGCCGCAACTATCAAGATTACTGACGAGAGGATGCCGTAGCTTACGAAGTGCGGTACGACCTCGGGACTGACAAATGCGTCCATCAAAAGAACTTCATGCATACCTTCCATGGGAACCTCCTCAGGGGAAAAATCGCAAGTATATTACATCAGTGTTATATAAATGTCAAGGGATAAAAACGTGTTAAAAACTAGTCAAAATTGAGGTCGCTTGGGCTTTCCCTGAGATCCCATATAGAGGTAGGGGGTGCAAATTGCCTCGGCTCGGTTCCCTCCTTGAAATATACGGTAATACCGGTTGTTTCATCCTTTGTTAAGAGCCCGGTGACAGGGTCTACGGTACAGCTGACTATGCCCTCAGGTGCAGTGAATTCCTCAGGTTCCGGTTCATCCTTCAAAACATCTTTCATAAACGACACCCAGATGGGCGATGCTGCACGTGCACCGGTCTCCTGTGGGCCGAGAGGCCTCATATCATCAAAACCTACCCAGACAACAGCGGCCAAATCCGGCGTATAGCCGATAAACCATGCGTCCCTGTATTCGTTTGTCGTACCTGTCTTTCCGGCAACAGGCCTCCCGAGCGATTTAGCCCTCCAGCCGGTACCATTTTTAACAACCTCTTCCATCATGGAGGTTATGAGAAAGGCAGTCTGGGGACTGATCACCTCTTCTGCTTCGGGTTCGTTGCTTTCCAGAATCCTTCCTTTGGAATCTGTGATATATTTGATCGCGATCGGCTTTGCTTTCATGCCGGCATTGGCAAATACGCTGTAACAAAGGGCAAGTTCAAACGGGGTCACCGAGAGCGAACCGAGTGCAAGTGTCAAGTCATGAGGCATCTTGTCCTGAATGCCTATTTTCCTGGCAAATTCTAAAATATTATTGATCCCGACTTCCTCGACTAACTTAACAGTAACAACATTTCTTGAATAGGCTAATGCCTCGCGCAGGCTTGTCGGGCCATAAAATTTGTGGTCGTAATTTTCGGGTGTCCATTTGCCCTTCGGTCCTCCATAGTAGGTTATGGGCTCATCTATGATGACACTTGCAGGGGTAAAGCCGTTGTCAAGAGCTGCAGCGTATATAATCGGTTTAAAAGCAGAACCAGGTTGTCTCTTTGCATAGAGGGCCCTGTTATATTCACTCTTTATGAAATCGTATCCTCCTACAAGTGTCCTGATAAACCCAGTGCCTGGTTCAAGGGCAACGACTGCTCCCTGTACATCCGGATCCTGCTCAAGGGCAAAGCGAACATCATTTTTATGGACGCTTTTAATACGCACTTTGATGATATCTCCGGGCTTCATTATCTGCGTTAATGTAAAATTTTTTAGAATCTTCCTTTTCCCGGTCTGCGAATCGATTGTGGTCGAAGCCCATTGAGCATCCTTGATGGACAGTTTCCCGATAATCCCCCTTGCTTTAATAATTGCTTCGTTTTTGCTGACCTCCAGAACAAGACCTGATACGATTTCATTCGCTTCTGATACAACCGAACTTGCAGGCTCACTTTTCTCTTTTTCTCTCTCGATGTCAACGTCTTCTTTATGGTCTATAGGTCCACGCCATCCTCTTCTTTTATCAAGCTCCTGAAGTCCCTCCTGAAGTGCCTTTGCTGCTGACATTTGTGATTTTTTGTTCATTGTCGTATAGACGTTTAAACTTTTCCGGTACACTGTTTCTTCGCCGAATTTTTCTACGAGATATTTTCTTATATACTCAATAAAATAGCTGTTGATCTCGATATCTCTCCTCCTGCTGGAGAGATTGATAGGCTGTTCGAGGGCCTTTTCCTTTTCGGACCTCTTAATAAAGCCTTCTTCTTCCATGCGAGAAAGAACAATCAGTTGTCTCTCCCGAGCCCGTGTGATGTTGTTATAGGGAGAATACACTGAAGGAGCCCTAATAAGACCCGCAATGATAGCTGCTTCAGAGAGGGTCAAATCCTTTACTGATTTCCCAAAATATATCCTCGATGCCATTTCAACGCCATACGCACCATGGCCGAAATATATTTTATTAAGGTAGAGCTCCATGATTTCTTTCTTGTCAAGATTTTTTTCAATCTTTATAGCGAGTGCCGCTTCTCTCACTTTTCTCTTTAACGTTTTTTCAGGAGTTAGAAACATCACCTTGGCAAGTTGCTGAGTAATCGTGCTCCCGCCTTCCTTAAGCTCGCCATAGAAAATATCCTTCGTAATCGCCCTGCCAATGGCGAGGTAGTCAATGCCCTTGTGCCTCCAGAACCGGCTGTCTTCAACTGCTATCACTGCATTAATCAACTGTTCAGGGATATTCTGTACCGGTACGAATATGCCCTTCTCGATCTTCAACTCATCGATAAGGGAATCTTCATCATCATATACCTTTGTTCCGGCGAGAGGCCTGTACTCACTTACTTCCTTGATTGAGGGGATACCTCTGTTAATCGCAAGATATCCACCAAAGGTAATTCCGAATATGATCGAAAAAGCAGCGATGATAACTATATATTTTAACCTCATGTAAAAATTATACCCTTCACTGAAAAGACCTGTCAAAGGCAGTCCTGTTTTGTTGACTTGAAATAAGGCATAAGGTTAATATGTGTTTATGTATCAACATTCGGACTATGTTCCCCTCCATCTGCATAGCGAATACAGTCTTCTTGATGGCGCAATACGGATTAAAGAACTTGTCGAACAAGCCACTGCCTATAAGATGCCAGCCGTCGCTCTCACGGATCATGGCAACCTCTTCGGTGCTATAGAGTTTTACCGGAAAACGACAAAAGCAGGGATAAAACCGATTATCGGCTGCGAGGTATATGTAGCACCACGAAACCGTTTCGAAAAGAGGCCTGTCACAGAAGCAGAAGAGACAGCCCACCATCTTATACTTCTCGCGAAGGATAACATGGGGTACCGAAACCTTGTCTCACTTGTTACAAAGGCTTATACCGAGGGTTTCTACTACAAACCGAGAATTGACAAGGACTTGCTCGGTGAATATGGCAAAGGCTTAATCGGACTTACATCGTGTCTGAAAGGAGAAGTGCCGTATTATCTACAGCGGGGAATGTTCGATATTGCACGAGAAAAAGCACTTGAATACAGAGATATCCTTGGCCCGGAAAATTTTTATTTTGAACTCCAGAACAATGACCTGTCAGAACAGGAAGAGGTAAACCGCCGGCTCATCGACCTTGCGCGGGAACTGCAAATAGAAGTCGTTGCCACGAATGATTGCCATTATATGAGAAAGGAAGATGCAAAGGCACATGACATACTCCTGTGTATACAGACAGGCAAAACGGTACGTGACAACGACCGCCTCCATTTCAACTCAGATGGATTCTATTTTAAATCAACCGAGGAGATGAAACATGCCTTCAAAGAGATTCCGGAGGCTGTCCTGAACACAAGGGCCATTGCTGAGCGCTGTAATGTTGAATTTACGCTCGGTGCCAACATGCTCCCGGTCTATAGAATCGAAACTGGTCAAACACCCGATGCAATGCTTGAGAAACTCGCATATGAAGGTCTCAATCAGAAATTAGGACCACACCCTGAGCCTATCTACAAAGAAAGGCTCAAGAAAGAGATCGATACGATTAAGAAAATGCGCTATTCGTCCTATTTCCTTATTGTATGGGATTTCATCAGTTACGCAAAAAAGCAAGGCATTCCCGTAGGACCCGGGAGAGGCTCGGCAGCAGGCAGTTTAGTATCATACTGCCTTGGTATTACTGATATTGACCCTGTTCAATTCAACCTCCTTTTTGAGCGGTTTCTCAATCCGGAACGGGTCAGTATGCCTGATATCGACGTTGATTTCTGCAAGGACAGACGATCAGAGGTCATTACCTATGTTGCGGAAAAATACGGGAAAGATCATGTTGCTCAAATAATAACGTTCGGAACAATGGCTGCGAAAGCAGCGATACGCGACGTCGGCAGGGCACTCGACTTCCCCTACGGAGAGGTAGACAAGATTGCAAAGTTGGTACCCAACACACTGAATATAACAATCGAAGACACGCTCAAAGCTGAACCGCAACTGAGACATCTCTACGACACAAATCCAAGGATAAAAGAATTACTCAATACAGCGATGAGACTTGAAGGACTCTGCAGGCATGCATCAACACACGCTGCAGGCGTTGTTATCTCTCCCACCCCGCTCACTGACTACTCCCCGCTGTATAAGAATCCTGCAGACGGAAGCATCATGACCCAGTTTGATATGGGTTCAATAGAAAAGATCGGCCTATTAAAATTCGATTTTTTAGGCCTCAAGACCCTTACCATAATAGAGAAAACCCTGCAATATATAAGGAATAGCGGTACAGATCTGTCGCTCAAGGATATTTCCCTGGAAGACAAAAAGACTTATGAACTCCTAAGCTCCGGAAACACAACAGGAATTTTTCAGCTCGAAAGTGCCGGGATGAGGGATCTTCTAGTAAAGATCTCACCAACCAGGTTTGAAGACTTAATTGCAATCGTTGCCCTTCACAGACCAGGTCCTATGGGGAGCGGCATGATAGATGATTTCATAAAAAGGAAGAAAGGCAAGATACCTGTAAAATACGAACTCCCTCAGCTCAAAGAGATTTTGGACAATACATACGGGGTTATACTATATCAGGAGCAGGTCATGAGAATAGCAAATGAGCTTGCCAATTTTACCATGGGACAGGCTGATATCTTAAGAAAGGCGATGGGTAAAAAACAACCGGAGGAAATGGATAAACAGAAAAAGGTATTCGTTGAAGGAGCCCGTGCAAACAATATATCCGAGAAAAAGGCCTCCAGGATTTTCGATCTGATGGCATTTTTTGCAGAATATGGATTTAACAAGTCGCATTCTGCAGCATACGCGTATCTTGCCTATCAGACAGCCTATCTCAAATCACACTTTCCCGTTGAATTCATGGCTGCTACGCTCAGTGCAGATATGGATAACACCGACAAGATATTAAAGTACTTATCGGGGTGTCGTGAGATGGGGATAACCATTCTCCCACCGGATATCAATCTCTCCGGGAAAGAATTCCAGGTAATCGGCAACTCAATTCGCTTCGGACTCGAAGCAGTAAAAGGGGTTGGCTCATCAACAATAGACTCCTTAATCGAATTACGGGAAACAGGCGGCTCTTTTACCTCTGTATCTAATTTCCTTGAACGGGTCGATCACAGGAAAGTTAATAAAAAAGCAGCAGAGAACCTTATAAAGGCAGGTGCTTTTGACTCGCTCGGCACAACGAGAGCAAAGGCGCAAGCCTTATTGAACGAGTTTCTTAACGGAAGTTCAAAGTTTTATTCTGCACGAGCTTATGGACAGCAGAGTATTTTTGACACCGTTGACGAAGAACCTCTTGAAGAGAAAGAATACTCTCAAGAAGACCTGTTACGGTACGAAAAAGAGGCGCTCGGTTTTTATATAACCGGTCACCCCCTCACAAAATACCATGCACAGCTCAATAAGCTTGGGACAAAAAAAACATCTGAGCTTGAAGAAATTCCCGATGGCCAGGAGGTCCTGTTAGGTGGTATACTGAGAAATATTAAAAAGATTCAGACAAAATCAACGTCGGAATTAATGGCATATTGTACACTTGAAGACCCGGGCGGTAACAGTGAGGTCATAGTTTTTCCCGATCTCTACAGGAAACGTCTTACCCTTCTCCAAAAAGACAACCTTCTCATGGTGAAGGGTACCATCGATAAAACTGAAAAAGGCATCAAAGTCATCGCTACCGATGTAACAAGTCTGGATGTACTCGAAACCGGAAAAGAACACAAGGCAGAGATATGCTTGCGACATCCGCTTCCGGAACGTATAGGTCTCCAGAAGCTGAGGTCCGTTGTGCTTTCGAATGGTGAAGGTAAATATCCTCTCTTTATAAGAATATTCCTCAAAGATGCCGAAACACTCATCGCCACAGGGACTAAGATATCCCCTGATGAGACCATGATAAAAAAGATAGAAGAAATAGCCGGTAAGGGGGCTTTGATTATTCAATGATCAGATATTACCTTGATTTTGAGAAACCTATCGAGGAGCTCGAGCTAAAAATCGAGGAACTGAAACGAATATCCGATGGGAAGGATATTGATATATCAAGTGAGGTAAAAAAACTTGAGAAGAAAGTAAAAGAACTCCGGTCAGAGATATTCTCCTCTCTTTCTCCCTGGCAGAAAACACAAATAGCCAGGCACCCCGACAGACCATATACACTCGATTATATCAATCTTATAGCAAGTGACTTTGTTGAATTGCATGGTGACAGAAGATTCTCAGATGACCCGGCTATCGTTGCCGGGTTAGGAAAGATACAAAATCTGCCGGTCGTCATCGCAGGGCATCAGAAAGGACGGGGAACAAAAGAAAGGATATTCCGTAATTTTGGACAACCCCATCCGGAAGGCTACAGAAAGGCACTCCGTCTCATGAAACTCGCTGAGAAATTTAAGAGACCGGTGATAACCTTCATTGACACACCAGGTGCATACCCGGGCATCGGTGCAGAGGAGAGAGGCCAGGCAGAAGCGATTGCCGTCAATCTGATGGAAATGTCAAGTCTGAAAACGCCCATCATCTCAATAGTCATTGGCGAAGGCGGGAGCGGGGGAGCCCTTGCCCTGAGCGTCGCTGACCGGCTCTTTATGCTTGAACACTCGATTTATTCTGTAATCTCTCCAGAGGGATGTGCTGCAATCCTCTGGAAGAAAAATGGTGACCTCAGTTCCGCCGACTATTCGAGAGCAGCCGAAACGCTCAGACTGACCGCACAAGACCTGTTACAGTTCAAGATTATTGATGGTATCATTCCAGAGCCTCTTGGAGGAGCGCATAGAGACCCTGAAGCTGCGGCGAAAAAGATATCCGAATATATCATGACTGCCATCGAAGAGCTCAGGCAAAAGACCCCGGGAAAACTTATTGAGGAACGTTACAAGAGGTACCGCAAGATAGGCAGCTTCAAATCAGAAACAGGGTAGCCCCTCAGGACTTGCGTAGTATTACAGGAATCAAACCATAGCTCTCTAAAAAAAGCCTGAGACACCGTTCATCCCAAAACACGAGACTCATTTTTCCTTCCGGATCGGGTACAAATACAAAATTATTCTCGAGTTCTGCAGGCACCATGAACACCCCGTTTTGCTCTATTACCTCTATTTCCCTTTCTTCCTTTATGGCATTTGCGTGTGGCATCATGGCCTCCCTTCAGCCCTTGGCTACTCCCTACATGAATTCTATGCAATAATAATGCCTGATTTTCTAATAATATTATGTTAATACCTTGAAATAAACCTCTCCGCCGCAGAGACGGCGGAGTATCATGAAATCTACCCTCCCGTAAGATCGTACTGTGTAAAAAATATCCCAAATTATTACAATAATTTCAGATTAAATAAAAGGAAAGGATTCGAGGATACCACAAACTGCTTTCGCGATCGTTCATCGGTTTATACCATAAGCAGGGCAAATCTGCTAAGATAAGAGAAAAAATAAAAGCCGGAGTTTAATATGCTGAAAACGTTATTCATAGCATTTTTACTATGTTGCACTCTCCTGGCAAATTGTCAGAAAAAAGAAGAGCAACCGGCCCAGACTCCTGTGCCTCCAGGTATTTTACAGATGAACCAGGAAGTGCAATTCCTTCAGGATGCTGCCAAACATGACCCGAACAATGTCGCAATCTGGATTAACCTTGGCAATCTCCTCATGGATAGCGCACGGTATCCTGAGGCAATAGATGCTTATGAGAAGGCCATTGAACTCGACCCAAAGAATGTGGACGTCCGGGTTGACATGGGAACGTGCTACAGGCGCGTTGGAAGGTCTGACAGAGCAGCTGAGGAATTCAGAAAGGCGATTGCCATAGATGCCCGTCACGCCTTTGCTCACAGAAATCTTGGTGTTGTCCTTGCATTCGACTTGCATGACAAAAAACAGGCGATTAAAGAGATCGAGGAATATATCAAACTATCTCCGGACACACCTGATTCCCAACAGATAAGGGATCTGGCAATTAAACTCAAATCAGAACCTGTCCAATAGTCATGCTCGACAAACTCTCGAGGGTTCCTTCAAAACCGGGTGTCTACCTTTTCAAGGATTTACAGCAACGCGTTCTCTATGTCGGTAAGGCGAAAAACCTGAAAAACCGTCTGAGGAGTTACCTTCAAAAGTCATCACGGCTGGATAACCGTAAAGCAGCAATGATGCGTGTTGTCAGAGATTTTACATATATCGTAACGGGCAACGAGCTCGAAGCCCTCATGCTTGAAGCAAATTTTATCAAGCAGTACAAACCAAAGTTTAATGTCATCCTGCGGGACGATAAGAATTATCCTTATCTGAAACTTACCGTTCATGAGGAGTGGCCGCATCTTGAAGTCGCAAGAAAAACCGGGAAGGACGGCGCATTATATTTTGGGCCGTATGTACCGGCAGGTTCTATGTGGGAGGTCCTTGCCTTTATCAGAAGGACCTTTCAGATCAGGGACTGTCGTTACTCACTGGATAAACCAAGACGACCCTGCATACAGTATCAGATGGGAAAATGTCTTGCCCCTTGTTCGGGTCTTGCCAGCAGGGAAGCATATATGAAGCTCGTTGAAGAGATAAAACTCTTTTTAGGTGGGAAAAAGAAGGATCTCGTGAATCGTCTCGAGCAAAAGATGGCACAGCTCTCCGATAATATGGAGTTTGAGGAGGCTGCCAAGATACGAGACAGGATCAAGGCACTTGAAAAGGCATGGGGATCACAGAAGATTATCGCCCCTGAACTTGGTGATATAGACGTGATCGGGTTTTATAAAGAAAAGAGCATCGCATCATTCGAAATCCTCTTCATAAGAAACGGGATGATGATCGGTTCAAAAGACCTCTTCATGAAGAACATTGAAAATGTTGAGGACAGTGAACTGATGTACACGTTCCTTATACAATTCTATTCAAAAGATATTATACCCCCTTCTCAGATACTCGTGCCGGTTTTTCCTCGGGAATCCCAGTCGCTTATACAGTGGCTCAGTCAACGGAGCGGATCTTCTGTGAAAATTATGTCTCCAAAGACAGGGAGGAAAAAGGAGCTTGTGCACATGGCATCTGAGAATGCGTTTTTTGCATACAGAAACAAAAAAGAACCCGAATCGGATTCCCTCATGCGAGACCTCCGGGAAAGACTGCACCTTCAAAAAACTCCTGAGGATATCGGTGCGTTTGATGTCTCTACAATCTCAGGGAAAGAATCGGTTGGCGCATTTGTATACTGGTCACAGGGCGCCTTCGAAAAGGATAAATACAGGCGCCTGAAGATTAAAACCGTACCTGGGATAGATGACTATTCGATGACTAAAGAAATTATTGAGCGGACCATTAAAAACCTCAACGGCAATCTGCCGGATCTCGTTATTGTTGATGGAGGTAAAGGACAACTCAATATAGCTCAAAAGGTTATCGATACGAACACAGCGTTAACCAGGAAACCACTATCCCTTATCGCAATAGCAAAAGACCCTGACAGGGCATTCCGCATAACATCCGATATACCCATAAGCCTTGATGACAAACGCAAATCCTCTCTCCTCTTGAAAAAATTACGTGATGAAGCACACAGGTTTGCGATCGGGTATCACAAAAAGTTACGGGGCAAGGGCATGTTAGAATCACCCCTTGAAGCGATACCCGGGATAGGTAAAAGCCGGCGGTTTGAACTTTTAAGGGTTTTTGGTAGTATAGAAGGTATACGAAATGCTTCTCAGGATGAGATCGCACGGTTAAAAGGGTTCAATAAAAAGATTGCTGAAAATCTTTTAAAGAGTTTACGGAGGCAGCCATGATTCAGATGATTTTATTAATTCTCATACTTTTACTTCCCGTTTCAACCGAAGCAGCTTACAAGATATATCTCAAGGATGGCTCGGTTATATCTGGTGTAGAATATTACAAAAAGAAAGGGAGCGATGTCGACCTCTTTTTCGAAAATGGATCGATGCTCGTATCGGAGGAAGACATTCTTAAAATAGAAGGAAAGGAATCTGCAGAAAGTTACATTTCTCCGGAAGATGCACAGGTAACAAAAGATGATATGTCTGTTACTGCACCCCAAGAACCGGCATCTGATATACCTGACAAAATTGCACGATTGAAAGCATTAAAGTCTGATGTAGACGCGTTAAATGAACAGATCAGGTCAGTTAATATCGAAGAGGCTCAACTAGTGACAACGATTAATGAAAAAAGAAATGAAAAACCAGTATGGAATAAATATCAAATGATGCAGATGGAAAACGAACTCAAGCCTCTTTCGGATGAATTGCACGCCGTTCAGCAAAAGAAAATAGAGCTCCTCGAAAAGAAGGGTGCTTTAGAAACTGAAATCAGTGAACTGAAAAAGTAGGAATGCATGTTCATTGTACATAGCTATACTTTATCCGGCAAAGCTGAAAAGATCATCTTTTTCATAAAAGACCCCTTTCCAGGGTTCATCGGATATTTATTCACGGCTGTACATCGCTGTTTGATTGAAGATTCCCTGTGGCAAGACCATGGGGAATAAGCTCGCTATACATTTAAAGATGTTATCGTGATTAAAAATAAAAAAGACGGTAAGCATATCTACGTTTCAGGATCAATAGCGTACGACAGGATTATGGACTTCCCTGGAAAGCTATCAGACCACATTTTACCTGATAAAATACATGTCCTTAATGTATGTTTCACGGTCAACGGCATGGTAGAAAAATTTGGCGGCACCGCAGGAAATATAGCTTACTCTCTGAGCCTTCTCAATGAGCGGCCTCTTATCCTTGCAACTATCGGAAAAGACTTTGGTACCTATTTCGACTGGCTGAAGAAAAACGATATTTCTGAAGAGGGGATAAAGATCATCCATGAAGAGTTTACTGCCGGTGCTTACATCATAACTGACAAAGCTGATAACCAGATAACAGGGTTCAATCCGGGTGCAATGAAATACCCATCCGAATATTTGTTTAAAAATACAGACTCAAAGAGTTCGATCGGCATAATCTCGCCAGGGAACCTTCAAGATATGATCGAATATGCAAAATCATACAAGGAAAAAGGAATACCTTTTATATGTGACCCCGGACAGTCGCTCACACAATGGGACAGCAAGGCACTCCGGGAGTGGCTTGCTGGTTCGCTGCTCTTAATCTCCAATGACTACGAACTTGAGATGATAAAAAAGATGACCGGTCTGGATAAGAGAGGGCTATTAAATCTGACAGGAACGATCATAACAACCCTTGGAGAAAAAGGTTCTCTGATAAGCACTGCTCGATCTGATCTGGATATCCCTCAGGCAAAAGTTCATAGCGTTGTGGACCCTACAGGCGCAGGTGACGGATACAGGGCAGGGCTGCTGAAAGGAATAGTTACGGGCAAAGACTTGGAAACCGCCGCAAAAATGGGGGCTGTTGTGGCAGCATATGCGGTAGAAAAATACGGGACGCAGGAGCACCGGTTTACATACGAAGAATTTTTCGAGCGATACAGTGAAAATTTTGGTGAACTGTAAATCAACATCAAAAAATGCAATTACACGCAGGGCATATATACGGAAAGACCTTTCCTCATACGAGTCATGGACAAATCGAAATGTGCTATTTTAAGAACTTTATCCTTTTTGTATGAAAATACACTGGTTTATACAATAACAAATGTATTACAAAGGAAGCGTCCGCCCCGGCGGATTCGCCGGGGAGAACGAGTCCCCCCGCCCCAGGCGGGTTCGCGGAGGAGAATGAGGAGACCGGGGCAAAATGGAAAATTTTTCCTGCAAACCTGTCCAGCTTTTAGTTTTTGTAACTGCTCATTACTTGTCCAGCAGTAATCAGAGGCTACAATGATTAATGAAGAAGCATTAAAAACATACCTGCTTGAAGAATTCCGCGGTGTAGATGAAGTTCATATCAGAAAACTCGGCTCAGGTGTCCAGGGTTCGGGCTTCCTTATCGAGATGAAAACCAGGGATGGGATCAAGCATTATGTTGTAAAGGCTCTCCTTCCCGAGCATTTTGGTCACGACTATCCTTCTGACAGGGCAGCTGTATTCCTCCTTGATCTCGATGAATATAAAACGTTACCTCAGCATGTTAAGGCTGTTGATGTGCTCTCTGAGACGGAGGACGGTTCGATAAAGTCCATCGGCGGAGGGAAAGAATATTACCTGCTCATGGAACGGGGTACGGGAAGGCATTATTTTCATGACCTTTCTGCTTTCTCCAGGAAAAGCGTACTTGAAATATCAGACATACGGAGGATAAAGTCATTGACTTCATATCTTGCTGAAATCCATGCTGTTAAAAAAGCATCCAGAACGCTTTACTGGAGGAAACTGAGAGACACTATTGGACACGGTGAATGTCTCATGGGAATTTTTGATACGTATCCTGACGGAACCCTTGGCTATGATGAAATAACAGCGATTATAAAAAAATCAGTCGACTGGATTTATAGACTAAAACCAAACTATAACAGGCTATCGCAGATACATGGAGATTTCCATCCGGGTAATATCTGGTTTACCCCTCCCTCACCCCCCCCTGGCAAAGGGGGAACGAAGGGAGCAGATTTTATCCTTCTCGATAGGAGCAGGGGGCCATGGGGGGAACCGGCAGATGATGTAACAGCGCTCACAATCAATTACATATTCTTTTCAGTTAAAAAATATGAAGACATAAGAGGTCCTTACCTGGAGGCGTTAAACCTGTTTTTTAAAGAATACATTAAATTAACTAATGATAGGGAACTGAGCTATGTCGTTGCACCCTTTTTCGCCTTTCGGGGCGTGGTCGTCGCAAACCCCGTCTTCTATCCCGAATTGACATCAAAACAGAGAAGGCTTCTCTTCAATTTTGTCAATAATGTCCTTACAGCTGACAGGTTTGAACTCGAACGGGTTAATGACTATTTGAAATGACGCATTATCAGATAACACAAATCAGAAAATCATGTTGAAATCAAAAGACTTTGAAGGCGGCTTTGCCCCCGATTCAACAATCAATCGCATTTTTTGGGTTAAACATATAAACGCCTTGCGGTGTATGCCATGCTTCCTGCGCTCTGTAAGCGTTTTTGTGTTGAGACCCCTTTATTTTTTGGCGGGCGGGAAACGAATATACTTTTCCCAGTATGTTAAAAGCTCACCTGTTGCCTTAAGGTCGCCGACACAGTATTTCGCTATATCGTAGTATCTTCCGGCCCTGAAAAGATCTTTCACCTCGTACCCGGTAATCCCATCTGCTTTGGGGCTTTTAATTCCAAATGTCCTGCACCACATATCGAGGCTAAATCTCCTTCGTGAGGCACCGAAGAATGTAAGCTGGTCCAGCAAATCAATATGCATATCAGAATATCTGTTAGGCATCAGGTCTTTCTTCGGTTGTATCTTATGGACTGCGGAGCGGATGAGTATAAAGGGGCAGTCAAAACCTCTCCCGTTGAAAGTTATGACCTGCTTATAATCTCTGACGGTATCCCAGAATTTCTTCAGTATCTCCTGTTCTGTTCCGGCCTCGTAGCGAATCCTGTCTTCTTCAAAGGGGAGCAGGGTATCGCCCGCATTCTGAAAAAAAACAAAGCCCCCCTGTGTATCAGGATCAAGCAATCCAATGGTAACTATCTCAGCTGTGAGGGGATAAAACGAGAGGCTGTCCCTGACCTCTTCCTTTTCGACTTCTGTATCAGCATACCGTAAAAGGTATTCCTGGATTGATTTTTCAAGTGTTTCAAAATCCCTGCCGACCGTTTCTATATCGAAAATAATTCTGGACATTTGTTAAAGGTAGACCCCTGTACTACAATAATAACTTGCAACAGGTACGAAAAAGAATGAGACGATCGTGTTATCTGTTACCGCCTTGTGCTGAGTGCATACTGTATGTTTCTTATGATGCCTTCGGTATTTCCCTAAAAACCTTCCATGTCTTCAGGAGGTCTATGGCCCTTTGCAGCTGCGTATCATTTTCCTCGTCTATCTTTATCGGGGTTATCTCATCAGTTTCAATTTCTTCAGGCATGAGTTCGCCCTGCTCAAGATGTCTTTCGAGATCTTTCTCTCTGATAATGGGGCGCCCTTGCTCTCCTTCCTTCAATACCTGTTTTACGGCAATATCAGGTGCGATCCCGGTTGCCTGTATTGATGTCCCCTTAGGGGTGTAATACATTGCTGTTGTAAGTCTGAGAGCAGAGCCGTCACTGAGAGGAACGACCGACTGAACAGAACCCTTACCAAAAGTCGGCGTACCGATAATAACAGCCCTGTGCCAGTCTTTCAATGCACCGGCAACTATCTCCGAAGCACTTGCGCTCCCCTCGTTAACCAATACGATCATAGGATATTCGTCTTCGGATCCGCCATCACCATTACTGCTGTATTCGATTTTCTTCTTATCCCTGTCTTCTATATATACGACTAACTTGCCGGCCGGCAGAAAAAAACTCGTTACGTCAACGGCACTGTTGAGGAGTCCTCCAGGATTATTCCTCATGTCAAGTATAAGTGAATTCATATGCTGTTGCGTCAGATTCTCTAACGCCCGGGAAAGATCCGATGAGGTCTGTTCCTGAAACTGTGTTAACTTGATATATCCTATGCCATCATCAAGCAGCTTCGATTTTACACTCTTTATCTTGATTATCTCTCTCACAATTGTAAAATCCCTGGTCTCTTTCCACCCCTCCCTTATTATGGTGATTTGAACAGATGTTGATGGGACCCCTCTCATCTTACTCACTGCGTCATGAAGACTCATGTCTTTTGTAAGCTCATCATTTATCTTCAATATTTTGTCGCCTGCCTTGATGCCTGCCCTGTACGCAGGTGTGTCCTCCAACGGAGCTATGACCGTGAGCATGCCGTCCTTTATTCCTATCTGAATGCCAAGACCTCCAAACTCTCCTCTTGTATCTACCTGCATTTCTCTGTACATATCAGGAGTCATGAAGCCGGAATGAGGATCAAGGGAATTCAGCATACCTTTAATGGAACTGTATACGAGATCCTTCTGTTTAACATCCTCGACGTAATTTTTCTTTACAAGGGTCAAAGCTTCAGTATAGATCTTCAGCTCTTCATATCCCTCTACTTCGGCGCCGACGTTCTGAAGAGTCCATCTTCCGACAAGAATACCGACCGATGCGACGGCACATATGAGTATCAATGTCACGATAAGCTTTTTCCCGTTTATTTCCTTCTTCATTTCAATGTCCCTCCGATTTCATCTCCTTTTCAACCATTGTAACGGATTGAGAGGTTTGCCCTTATATCTTAGTTCAAAATAAAGGCTTGGCGCATTCAGGACACCTGAATCTCCGACACGTCCTATTACCTGGTTTACTTTTATTATATCTCCAACTTTCGTAAAAATCTCGGAAAGGCTCCCGTAGAGAGTATGGTAACCTTCACCATGGTTTATAATAACAAGTTGGCCATATCCCTTGAACCATTCTGCAAAAACAACTTTCCCATGATATACCGCCTTGGCTGAGGTATCCTTTATCGGCTTGAAGTATGCACCACTCCTGAAAATTGGAGTATTAAATCTTGGATCCAGTTGAGAACCATACGGAATTGCAACTTTTCCCTCAAGAGGCCACGGGAGTTTACCTTTTAGCTTTGAAAATCCCGTGCCTGCAAATTTTTCCCGTTCCTCTGCTTCACGTATAATCTTGAGAATCCTTTTTGAGGCAGTTTTTAATTCCTCCAGCATCTTTGCATGAGAAGACTTTTCCTGTTTTATCGATACAAGGAGCATCTCTTTTTCCTTCTTGTTTGCTGCAAGTACCTCTTCTTCTTCTTTCACCTGTGCCCTCTGTTTCATGAGTCGTGCCCTTAATTCCGTAAGCCGTTTCTCCCTCATACGTAGTTGCGCGAGATTCTCTTTTAAGATATTCAATACCTTGTTTTCGTACAGCGTAACTTGCTGGAGTGCCTTCCCGCTCCTCATCAACTTTGATATATCGTCAGAGCTCAAAAATAACATGACCATATCCGGAGCCTGTCCGTGCTTATGCAAAACCCTCAGCTTTCTCTTGATCCAATCTCTATACTTTTCTATCGTTTTTTTATTCTCTGAAATTTCAGTTTCGACTCTCGCAACATTTTCCTCTGTATTTTTTAATTCCGCCTTGTATTTTCTCAGTCTGGATTCGACGATGTTAAGCTCTCTGTTGATTCTGTCGAGGTCAGTGAGAGTAGAAGATTCCCGTTTCTTTGCCCTATCGAGTTTTTTCTTCTGTTCTTTCATCCTTTTCTGAATGTCCCTATACTCTTCTTGCGGTGTAGCAGCGGCGACGGGAGAGACGATACACAGGGAAAGTATTATGGATATGACAGGGAGCATGATTGGCAAGAATAATCTCTTACTCATCAGATATATCTAACTCCCTGCAATAAGCCGCCAGTCAATATTTAATCCTCCCGATAGCTAAAAAAGCTCCTGTCAGTCCGATAAGAAGCCCTATGACGGGAAGGAGATAGCCCATATTAACGGGGAAGACAATTGTTTTAAAGAGAGGAATTGCAAAACTGAGCTTTAGGATAATCAAGTAATACAACGAGAGGATTCCGACAAGACTCAAGACCCCACTGCTTAACCCGACCGCAGCCCCTTCGATCATGAACGGTGCACGGATAAATCCTTTTGTAGCACCGAGTAGTTTATAGGTCTCTATCTCCGTGTTCCTTCGATAGAATAATATCTTAACCGTGCTGTAACAGACAAAGATCATTCCTACGCACATGATCACGATGAATAAAAATCCTATATTCTTTATCCCTACTTTCAGGGAATAAATCGATGAAAGGAACTTCTCACCGTACTCTATCTCCTCTATACCCCGGATCTTTTTAAACTTTGCTGTAAGCTCCTTTGCAGTTTCAGGGCCGACTGCTTCACTTTTCAGCTTCACCTCCACTGAATCAGATAAAGGATTTTCTTCTAACCCATCGAGTACATAAGCTATATCTTTAAAGGTGCTTTTCAATTCATTGAGTGCTCTTTCTTTTGGAATGTAAGTCGCCGATTTCACAGCATCGTTATTCTTGATATCATGTAAGATATCGCTTCTTTGTCCCTGTGAGAGATCATCCTTCAGATACACCATCATTGAAAACTTCTCCGGAAGCTTCCTTGTTGCCAAATCAATATTGTAGACTGAAAGAACAATAACGGTTGTTAAGAGGAGTCCCGCGGCAATGGTAAGGACAGATACAAGATTGATCCATTTCTCCCGTAAAATACTTTGCATTGCCAGCCTGAAGGGATACGATAAAGCCATCTATCCGATTTCCTCCCCGACAAAATCTCCGTTATGTAATTTAAAAACCCTTCTCCCCGTCTGTCTGATGAGCTCTTTGTTGTGTGTTGCGATCAAAATGGTTGCTCCTCGTGCGTTGATATCTTTAAAGGTATCCATTATCCCCCTGGAGGTTTCAGGGTCAACATTTCCGGTTGGCTCATCTGCAAGGATTATCGATGGTTCCGAAACAATAGCCCGTGCAATGGCAATTCTTTGCTGTTCTCCTCCTGAAAGCGTTTCAGGGAAACTATCTGCCCTATGTCTCAGGTTCACGATCTTGAGTGCATCGAATACCCGGGCCTTCAGATCCCTGTCGTTGAACCCCCGTATTCTCAATGAAAGTGCGACATTTTCAAAAACCTTCATGTTGCCCAGCAATCGAAAATCCTGGAAGACAACACCGATATTCCGCCTTAAGAGCGGTATCTTTGCCTCCTTCACTCTGTCAACAATCAAACCGGCTACTGAGATAGCGCCTTCATCAGGTTTTTCTGCAAGATAGATGAGCTTCAGGAGCGTTGTCTTGCCGGAGCCACTTGGTCCGGTTATGAAAACCATTTCACCTTTCTCAACAGAAAACGTTATCTTTCTTAACGCTGTGTGATTTTCGTAATGTTTTGAGACGTCATGGAACCGTATCATGTTTGCCTGAAAGGACAATTTGTGAGGATTATTACCGTTGCTTTCTTCGCAACTATGTATTTCCTAACGCTCACTTTCTTAACATTTTTATCATGATGTGTTTCCTCAGTCAATGCCGTAATGCATTTTTTATCGTTTTCACGATATTTTGAGCGGTGAGCCCGTGCAGATTTAACAATCCGTCAGGGGTTCCTGAACAGCCGAAATTGTCTCTTATCCCTATCCTTTTGATACTAATAGGGAAAGTCTCAGAGAGGTATTCAGCCACAGCACTGCCGAGCCCCCCGATAATTGAATGTTCTTCTGCGGTAACAATCAGCCTGCATGACTTTGCGGCCTTGAGAAGAGTTCTTGTGTCAAGTGGTTTTACAGTGGACATATTGATAACACCTGTCTCTATCCCGTAACGCTTAAGGATACCTGCTGCCTCGAGTGCCGCTGATACCATGATACCCATGGCTATTATGTTTACATCCTTTCCAATATGGAAAGGGTAAGCTCTCCCGAGTTTAAAAACATACGTATCAGGCATTACTATCGGGACATTTGCCCTTCCCAACCGCACATACACGGGGCCATAATAATCTGAAAGAGTATGGATAACTTGTTTTGTCTCGTGAGCATCTGCCGGCACAACTACAACCATATTGGGGAGCACCCTCATGAGAGCAACATCTTCGATTGACTGGTGAGAAGCTCCATCTTCACCAACGGTGATCCCACTGTGGGTTGCAACGAGCTTCACATTAAGGTGTGAGTAGCAGACTGTCTGTCTTATCTGTTCCCAAGCCCTTCCTGTCTCAAAAACTGCAAATGTCGAAGCAAACGGACGTTTTCCGGTCAGTGCCAACCCGCTTGCTGTTCCGATTAAATCTTGTTCTGAAACACCTACATTATAAAACCGGTCAGGGAATGCCTTTGCAAACTTTCCGGTCTTCGTAGAGCCTGAAAGGTCAGCATCAAGCACAACAACATCCTTTTTACTTTTCCCGAGTTCAAGGAGCGCTTCCCCATATGCATTTCTCGTTGCTGCCGGTTTCTTTTCGGCTGAGAACTGTTTCTCGATAGATCTTTTTTTCTTACCCGCTTTACCCATAATGCCCCAGTTCCTTTAAAGCACTCGAAAGTTCTTCCTGTGTTGGTGCAAGCCCGTGATATTCGACCTTTCCTTCAAAAAAAGACACCCCTTTCCCTTTTACCGTGCGTGCAACGACCATGGTGGGTCTCCCTGTTACGGACTCTGCCTCATCGAAAGCATCTACGATGGCTTCCATATCATGACCATCAATGTCGATGACATACCAGCCGAATGCCTCCCATTTCTCAACGATTGGTTCGATGGCCATCACATCACTGCAGTGTCCGTCAATCTGAAGGCCGTTATTATCGATAATTGCACAGAGGTTATCAAGCCTGTAATGTGAAGCTGTCATCGCAGCCTCCCATATCTGTCCCTCCTGAATCTCACCGTCTCCGATAAGACAATAGACACGTGAAGGTAATCGGTCCAGTTTCAATCCCATCGCAATCCCATTTGCAATAGATAATCCCTGTCCCAACGAGCCGGTTGAGATCTCGACCCCTTGAAGTTTCTTTGAACATGGATGGCCTTGCAGCGGACTCCCGAGTTTGCGTAGCGTTGATAGCAGTGGTTTCTCAAAATACCCTGAAAGTGCAAGGGCTGCATAGAGAACAGGTGCTGCATGGCCCTTTGAAAGAATAAATCTGTCACGTTCTCTCCATTTTGGGTCTCGCGGCTTGTGTCGCATCTTATAAAAATAAAGTGCTGCAACAATATCAGCTGCCGACAGGGAACCACCGGTATGACCGGAACCGGCTTCAGTGAGCATCTTGAGGATTTCCACTCTGAGGTCCCTTGCCTTCTTTTTCAGAAAAACAATATCTCTAGACGTCCGGGCACGCTTCATACATTCACTTTCTCTTGATAATATAGTTCAGCAATATATCATCGAGGCTTTCGGATATCTGGTTTTTATTAACAGGGGGTGCTTCTGTTGGTTCATGCGGTTCACTCTCTTCCTCACCTGTAACATATCCCCCTGTGTATCTCCCGGACAAAAGCTCCTTTATCATAGTCCTGTGCTGCTGCTTCATAAGTTCTTTGATCTTTTCTTTACAGTCCGGATCATCCACCATATGCGCGTAGCTGGTCTTTTTTGATGTCAGTATCGCACCCTTTACATAGAGAAGCGTGACAACGACAGGATTCTTCAAGCCGCTGTCCTCGGTCTGGATATGATAGGTATTACCCTTGTATGTAATATTCGTATTGTAACCAGTAAGCATCACTTATAATTATATATAGCTACAGCGAAAAAAGGAAAGGGTGAGGCTCGTGTCCCTTTTTTAAGAAAAAGATCATATAACGCTCAATAACAGGGGACTTGATTTTCAACCAGAGAACGTCTAATCTGTACTCAATATGTCCGGCATTGCGCTCTGGATAACTGGACGCCCGGGAAGCGGGAAAAGCACGCTCGCTGATGAACTGAAAAAGGCTCATCCGGAATTCACTATGCTCAGGATGGATGAGTTCAGGAAGATCGTGACACCGAACCCAACCTATTCTGATCCCGAAAGAGATATCGTATACAGGTCACTTGTCTATATTTCTAAGATGCTGACGGAACGTGGGCATGACGTTATCATCGATGCTACCGGGAACCTCAGGAGATGGCGTGACCTGGCAAGGCAGCTCATCCCCAGATATCTTGAAGTATACCTCAGATGCCCTATTGAATTATGTATCGAAAGAGAGACATCTCGGCCAGAGACTCATGCGGCTCCCCGTGAAATATATAAAAAAGGAGCTGCCGGTTGGCCTGTACCCGGGATAGGTGTTCCTTATGAGGAACCGCTTCATCCGGAAATTGTCATTGATACAGAGAGCACTTCAATAGAAAATGCCGTCGGAAAAATCACGGCTGAGATTGAACGACTGAGATCTTAAAGTACTCCGGTTATGCCTTTCAGGTCAAACATCACTACTCCGGTAAAATCTCCGGGTCTTTTATAAAATTCCATGTAGATTCCCCAGCACTTTTGATCATACCTCATGTTAACGGCGATTTCCCGAACTTCCCGCTCTTCAGCATCATACCAGACCCTTCCTCCGAGACTTACTGTTTTAAAAGGATTTACCCCAACCCCCGCAACAAAGGTAGAAATATCATCACTCCTGTTATATCTCTGTCCAACTGAAAGTCTTGCCCGGGAGACCTTTACGAAGAGATCAGAATTGATACTTGCGAGTTCCCCTTTATGCACGTCATAACTCGCATCAAAGCGAAGTGAGAGGGGCCTTTTTATGCCGACCTGAAGCTTCAGGGGAAGAAAAGGCCTCCCGTGAAGATATGTGTCATAAGCCTGTGAAACTTTCATGACCATAAATTCCCCTCTCTCATCGATAAACCTGTTAAAAAGAGAAAGCTCTATTTCTGATGTCTTGTGGAGCAGTTCAGTTGAATCAAAAAGCGGGGCTTCATCACTATCTGATATGAAGTGATAGCTGATCGAAGGTTCCAGAATATGTGTGAAAGACGCGTATTTTTTAAATAGCCTTGTGTTGGCAACTGCCGTATAGTCAAGATTTTCCCTATGGAGAAAGTCATCTTCACTCCTGTGCAAAGAATATGCTGACCCGCGTACGCCGAGATTCTGTGTAACGACAACATCCTTTCCGAACATATAAAGTATCTGTGGATGGATATCAAGCCTCTGGCCGAACACCCCTTCATCTCTCCAGAAATTGGAGAATGCTGCTGTCGCAGAAACCCAGAAATCTCCCAGACTTGTCGGGTGTACGACAAAGCCGGCTTCAGGTAATTTCTGCAGCGGCGGGTTAATTTCTTTTTTTAGATCAACCCGATGTTGTGCTAAGAGGTAAAGGCGTGAGTTAGTAAGGGGAAGTGATATCTCGCCCGTTGATTCAAGAAACCGGTTTGAGCGTGTTTCGAGTTCAAGCTCAAATTCTCTGAAAAAGTCCTTTTCATTGACATAATTTATATTGAGATACCCCCCGAGACCGCTTGAGTTCCTCTGCTCATGGGAAGCCTTCATTTCAAAAAAATCTTTCTTGAGGCTCGTGTCCCTGATATGATAAAGCCACACTGTACCAGTAATATCCTCAGGCTTGATGTACCTGTATTCCATCCCTTGTCCGATACCTCTTTTTGAATAAAAATCCAATAGAAAGCTTGCATCTCTGTCATGTGAGATCGCCCAGAAAAAAGGTACACGCACAGAGGCTCCCCTTGTATTGCTGTATTTGAGAGAAGGGATGAGGAATCCTGTCTGTCTTTCGGACAGCAACGGTGCCTTCATATACGGGATATGCAGTACGGGGACATCCTTGATGCGGAAGGATACATCCCTCGCCTTTATCTCTTTACCAACGATGAGATTGATATCTTTCCCTTTGAAACACCATGCAGGGACCGGTCCATCGCATGTTGTGAAACTTGCCTCAGGACTAACGTAATATGTGTCCCCCCTTTTTTCTATTATTCTGCCGGAAATATGGTAATTATCTTCTGCGAATAGAATCTCTGCATCGTAGAGCTGTCCTGTTTTTGTGTTGATGTTTAACTCTGCCCTGCTTGCCTGAATCGAAACAGAGGGTTCGGTGTACTTTACAGACCCTATGGCAGTAACATCGCCTGTCTGCTCATTGTATATCATCTCGTCAGCATTGATAGTCACACCATCTCTCTGAACCTTCACATTTCCTGTAGCAACATATGTCGAAGTCTTATTGCTGTATTCAAGGGTGTCAGACGTTATGACGGTCTCTTCCCCTGCAAGGCATGGAGAAGCTGGAATAAGGCTGTACAAGGCAAGAAAAATCAGAAAAATTTGACAGGTTATTAATCTCGCTCTCACCCCCCATTACCTCCCCTTTTTAAGGGGGAGATGGGGGGGGGTTTACTTATGCCGGTCACCCTCATTCCCTTAGCCTCGAAAGTATTCCCTTTGTCCCAATAACTTCTTTTGCTTCTCCAATCGTGTAGAAAGAGCCTGTGATTATAATGAGTGGTACCTTATTCTGCTCCGCCTCAGGCGGACAAGAACCATTATTCGATTTACCGCTTCTCGATATGCGTACTGCAATTGACTTTGCCATATCAATGGCATCCTTTACTGTTCGTGCTATCCTTACATTAAAAAAACCCAGCGATGCAGCAACTCCGGAAAGGTTTTCAGGTGTTGCAGCCCTGCTGTAAGCAGGAGCAGTCAGGATGATTTCCGACGCAAGGGGCAAGAGCGGTTCCATAATACCTCTTACGTCTTTATCCCCCATAATGCCGAGAACAAGAATTATGCCTCTATAACGGGCTAAAAAAATCCCCTGCAACACCTTGGCCAGCGCACGGGCTGCGGCCGGATTATGTGCACCATCGATCACGATTGGCGGACTTTCATGGATCATCTCGAGCCTTCCCGGCCACTGTGTTGCAGCAAGACCGTCTCTTATCACCGATATGACACGATCTGTTTGAGCCTGACCCATACCGAACTGAAGACGGTCAAGAGCAATCGTCGCCGACTTTATTGCAACGGAGGCATTTTGCATCTGGTGCTCCCCGGCAAGCGGAAGCACTATTTCGCTAATCACTAACGAATTCCTGGTGTTATAATCAAAGCAAATTTCTGATATTGTCTCTTTCTTCAGGCAAGACCAGAATTCCACTCCGAAGGTATAAAGTCCTGCATTGTTTTCACGGGCACTGTTACTGATAACCTCCATAGCTTCATGCTCCTGCGATGATGTGACGACCGGTACACCGGGCTTGATAATGCCCGCCTTCTCCCAGGCTATTTTCTTCAAAGTATCACCAAGAAATTCCTTGTGATCGTAATTGATATTCGTGATGACAGAAACGAGGGGGGTAATAATATTAGTCGCGTCAAATCTCCCTCCCATCCCAACCTCGAAGACAGCAAGATCCACCTGCTTTCTTTCGAAAAAGAGCATTGCCATCATGACAACAACCTCAAAGAAAGTGGGAGAAAAATCTTCACTGCGTACGACAACATCTCTCACAACCCCGGCAAGTTCCATAACCTCATGCTCGTCTATTTCTTCTCCGTTCACCTTGATCCTCTCAGTAAAACTGACAAGATGAGGAGATGTGAAAAGCCCGACTTTGAAACCGGCATGTTTTAAAATTGATGCGATAATAGCTGATGTCGACCCTTTACCGTTCGTACCACCAACATGGATTGAGCCATATGAGGTATGGGGCTGATTGAATGCACTGGTGAGTCTTCGAATATTATCCAGCCCGAATTTGATCCCGTATTTTTGAAGACTGTAGAGATACTGGATCGTCTCGGAATAGCTCATAGGAGAAGTTCAAAGAGCTTGGCAAGCATGTCCTTTAAGTGTTGCCTTCCTACAACGATATCTATTAACCCGTGTCCAAGGAGGAAATCAGCCCGCTGGAAATTTTCCGGGAGTGGCTGTTTAATAGTCTGTTCAATCACTGATGCCCCTGCAAAGCCAATACGGCTTCCGGGTTCGGCAATAATAATATCCCCTATTGAAGCAAAGCTTGCGGTTACACCACCAAATGTTGGATCACTCAGAATTGATATAAAAAGAATCCCGCTGTCTTTCAGCCTGCCAATAGCGGCAGAGACCTTTACCATCTGCATAAGCGAAAAAATCCCCTCTTGCATTCTTGCACCACCAGATGAAGAAACAGTTATGAGTGGCTGCTTCTTTTCACAGGCCCTCTCTGCTGCCCTTGATACCTTTTCCCCTACAACAGAGCCCATACTTCCACCTATAAATGAAAAATCCATAATCACCAGGCTTACAGGATAGCCCTTTATCAATGCATCTCCCGAGATCACTGCCTCTTTCAGTCCGGTCGCGTCCTGTTTCTCTTTCAATTTATCCTTATATGAAACCTTGTCCTTAAAGTTCAGTGGATCAACAGACAAGAGCGTTTCATCTGTTTCAACAAAGCTTCCATCATCGACAAGCAGTTTCAGTCGTTCACGGGCGCTTATCTGTACATGATAATTACATTTAGGACATACCTTGAGATTCCTGTCTATTTCTTTCTTATAAACAATCTCCTTACAGCCCTCGCATTTTACCCAGAGGCCTTCTGGTATTTTGCCCTTCTTATCAGTCTTTATGTCTTTTGTTTTCTTAAACCAAGCCATGTCAGTTTCTTCTATATAGTATAGATTTTGCCATCCTTTAAAAAAGTAAGATGTTTCAAAGGTAGGCTTTTAATCTCGCGTCTGATCTGTCTGAGATACAGTGGTTTTGGGTGGGTAATAAAGATCTTCTTTGGAGGGCACCCCATCTTTCTAACCTCTCTCAGGAGTAGCTCTGGTGTGAGATGTCCTGTCTTCATAGCCATTTGCTTCATGTTATTCGGGAAAGAAACTTCTATAATAGCACAGCTTATATGCTGTGCGGCTTTCCACAGCACCTCTGTCGGACCTGTATCCCCTGAATAGAGGAGGCGCTTTCCTTCCGGATCTTCAACGATATAACCAACAGCAGGGACAGAATGATTAACTTTATATGCGGTTATTGTATAGCCATGGATTTTAAGAGGCTTCCCCGGTGAAAGAGCCTTCAATAAGAGAACCGGCCGGGAGGCAGCCGATATGATGGTAAAATCCGGCCATATCCTGTTATTGAGCAGGTTTCTCTTTAATGCCGTGAGAACGCTTTGCATGCTTATTACGGTGACGCTGTGTGCCTTGTTCTTTATAACTAGGTTATCTGCCAGAAATGGTATTCCCTTTATGTGATCGAGATGCGCATGGGTTATCAATATGGTTCGAATTCTCCATTGGGAAGGTTCATTCAAAATTGCACCTATGGTACCTGCGTCAAGGAGCATTTTGTCATCGATAAGGAATGCTGAAAGATTGTGACCTGGGGACTCGCCGCCTGAACTTCCGATAACCTTGAGTTTCACTCTGCGCCCTCTTTCTCGCTTACGAGGTTGACGAATACATGCACGATGTCCTCGTCGAACTGAACCCCTGCATGTATTCTTAATTCTTCGAACGCTTCCTCTTTGCTCATTGCTTTCCGGTAAGGCCTGTCCGTCGTCATCGCGTCAAACGCATCTGCCACGGCGATAATCTTCGCCATACCAGGGATATCCTTGCCATTTAGTTTGTCCGGGTATCCTGAACCATCGATTCTCTCATGGTGGCTCCGTACAGATGGGATGATATCTTTCAGCTGTTTTACGTGACTAAGTATTTCAGCCCCGTATCTTGGATGCAAATGCATCTGTTCTGCCTCTTCAGGGCTGAGTTTTTCCTTTTTTAGAAGGATGTTATCACTCACTCCGATCTTGCCCACATCATGGAGTATCGCTGCGAGTTTCAGATTCTCAAGCTCTTTTTTTGAAAGCCCTAATGTTTGACCAACTCTATAGCTATAATGAAGTACCCGCTTTGTATGTCCACCAGTATAGGGGTCTCTTTTTTCGATAGTCTCAGCGAGTGCCTCTGCTGTAGCATGGAATGTATTTATGAGTTCCTCATAGAGATTTGCATTCTCGATTGCTATCGCTACCTGGTTCGCAAGTGACATAAGTGCCTCCTCGTCGTCTTTATCAAAGACACCGTGCCTCTTGTTGAGCGCTTCAAGCACCCCGAGAATCTTGTCCTTTGATTTTACAGGAACACAGAGGATACTCTTTGTCATAAAGGCACTATATTTATCGGCAGATTTGAAAAATCTCCGGTCTGATTGCACATCGTGGACTATGAGTGCTTCTCCTTTTTCAGCTACCCATCCAGCTATCCCTTCGCCCTTTTTCAATCGAACCTCTTTTACTTTATCACCCTTATCGCCGAGGGCTACCTCAAAGAACAAATCCCCTGTTTCCTGGTCAACGAGAATGAGACTGCCGGCATCTGCCCCGAGAAGCCTCACTGCTGCTTCAATAGCACGCTTTCTTATCTCACCGGTATCAAGTGTTGAATTGACCAGTGCAGAAAGCTCCACGAGCATATTCAACTGTTCAATCCTTTTCATGATATTGCTCATGCTATCGCTTTCCTGAGACTGCTGAGATACTGTTTCAATTCATCGGGAGAATTCTGAAGTCTTTTCACAATGGCACTCCCGACTATAACACCGTCAGAAAGCCTTGCAACTGCGGATGCCTCTTCAGGGGTCGAGACCCCGAAACCAACTGCTATTGGTTTGTCAGTATGCTTTCTAATCTTTGCTAACAAAACTTCCATTGATCCATCAAGCGAAAGGGCCGACCCTGTTATGCCGGTTATTGAAACATAGTATATAAACCCTGTTGATGCCCTTACCACCTTTTCTATCCTGTCATTGTTCGAAGTAGGGGCGAGGAGAAAGATGGTATTGAGGTGAGCCTTATGAGCAGGTCTTATGAATTCAGCTGCTTCATCCGGTGGGAGATCAGGGATGATAACCCCGTCGACTCCTGCGTCCCGGGCATCAGAAACAAATAGATCCAACCCGTATTTAAATAGAGGATTGTAATAGGTCATGAGAACAATGGGTATCCTGATTTCCTGACTGAAGCTCCTGACATATGCAATGACTTTCCGGAGTGTAACACCGTTCTGCAAAGCCCTTTCAGAGGCTCGCTGAATTGTAGGTCCGTCAGCCAAAGGATCCGAAAAAGGAACCCCGAGTTCGACAATATCTGCTCCGCATTCCTCAAATAAACGTACAAAGCTTCTCGTTCTCTCAAGATCAGGGTCTCCTGCCATAACATAGGGGATAAAGGCCTTTTTCCCCTCCTTCCGTAATCTCCTGAACGTTTCTTTAATCGTTGACTTCACAGTTCTATTCCCTTGATTCTGGCAACATGCTGAACGTCCTTATCACCCCGTCCCGAGAGGTTAACGATAATAATCTGATCTTGAGAAAGGACCGGGGAGAGCTTCACAATCTCGGCAATCGCATGCGCAGACTCGAGTGCAGGTATAATCCCTTCAGTCCTTGACAGGAGTTCAAAGGCAGAGAGTGCCTCTTCATCTGTTGCATAGGTATAGCGAACACGTCCTGAATCCCTCAGATACGGGTGTTCAGGACCTATGGATGCATAATCAAGGCCGGCAGAAACAGAATGTGTTCCGAGAACATTGCCGTCATCGTCCTGTAAGAGATAACTTTTGCAACCCTGGAAGATACCTAAAGAGCCCCCGGCAAATCGCGCTGCGTGCTGTCCCGTATCTATACCTCTGCCACCTGCTTCTACGCCGATCATCTGTGCATCAGTTTCAAGGAATTCATAGAAGAGCCCCATGGCATTACTTCCGCCACCGACACAGGCTACAAGATAATCAGGAAGTTTCTTTTCAGCTTCCATGATCTGCTTTTTTGCTTCCTTGCCGATGACTGCCTGGAAAGTTCTGACCATGACAGGGAAGGGATGGGGTCCGAATACGGTGCCCAATACGTAGTGCGTTGTTCGGACGTTTGTTGTCCAGTCGCGTAATGCTTCATTAATGGCGTCCTTCAATGTCCTCGACCCGGTCGTCACCTCTGTAACCTTTGCGCCCAGGAGTTTCATCCTGAACACATTCAATGCCTGTCTTTCCATGTCCTCGGTGCCCATATAAATTTCGCATTCCAGTCCCACCAGTGCTGCTCCCGTTGCAGTTGCCACCCCATGCTGTCCGGCACCTGTCTCTGCGATCACTCTTTTTTTCCCCATTTTCTTTGCAAGGAGAGACTGGCCAACAGCATTGTTGATTTTATGAGCACCGGTATGTGCAAGGTCTTCCCGTTTCAGGTATATCTTTGGTCCGCCGAGGTGTTCTGTAAGGCGACTGGCAAAATAGAGCGGGGTGGGTCTTCCTATATATGTCTTATGCAGATGCCTGAGTTCTCTCTGAAAACCCTTATCCTTCCTGGCAGAAAAAAATGCCTCTTCAAGCTCCTTGAGAGCAGGCATTAGGGTCTCAGGGACAAACCGTCCGCCATAAGGACCAAAATAACCCTTCCTGTTAGGCAAGTGAATAATAATGTACCCCTTTCTTTTAGAAAAGTATTATAGACATATTGTATTAAACCTGTCCAACTTTTAACCCGAAAAATGCAATTGATTATTGAACCGGAGGCAAAGTCGCCTTCAAAGTCTTTTAATTTCAATCCCGACTTTTGTCGGGACAAAAGACTTTTCAGACAACATTGCCTCCGATAAATGGATAGCGAGCGTATTCCCCGTGGTCTTGCCACGGGGTTTAGCGAGCGAATAGAAAGAATAAAGAATTCCTTACATTAAGATTCCCTGCGGTCTTGCCGCAGGAAGTCTTCAATGCAGTTTTTGGGTTAAGGAGGACAGGTTTATGAATAAGTATAGCATCAAATATAGGAGGTTACACTGTTAGGTTCTTGACTAATTAGAGTCTGGGTATAAACCAATATGCATTGTATTTTGTTATTTCGGGTTATTAGTGACTGTACAGGAATACCGGGAAGCCCTGCTAAGGATGCACTTGTTGGCCGGAGAACAACGGACCCACCTGATTGATAACAGTTATAGAACTATTGAATGCATCTTCACAGTCGTCTAAAAGAAAGAGAGTCACTGTCGTATCTGATGCTATAGAGTTATCAACAGCATCAACAGTATACGTATAGCCCGATATTACACCGGAATTGGGAATCACCAGGGTATTGCTGGTAGTAATAGTGAAAGGCGCTACCCCTGATAGAGTAAGCATTTGTGTCTCGGTACCGGCAGGACATGTGTTATCATTTTCACATATTGATGCGCCGGTCGGACTGAATGATGCGCCGGGTTTCATTATGCTTATACTCGCAACAACAGTTGCTTCCAGAGAATCTGTAACAGTTAAGGTTACATTAGCTGCAGCACAGGTTGAATCCGGATCAACAGTAAATGTATTGCCTGCAACCGCGCCAGGACTTGTAATGAGCGCTATATTACTTGAAGTCACATTATAAGGCGGTATTCCACCTGAGATTGTAAACGTTATATTATCTGCAGTAAGACCATCCGGGTTTGTAAGGGCATCCACTGACGTAGAAGACGGTGAGATGACAAGGGCCGGCCCTGTTGTAAAGCTCCACATATAGTCTGCGGCCATTGCATTCCCTGCAAGGTCTTTTACCCCGGGAGTAATTGTGCCCGTATAAGTAGTGCTGTAGGCAAGAGGTGATGACGGAGTGAATTTTGCTGTTGTTCCAGTATATGAAACCGCACCGTCTATTGAGTTATTATCATTGTCCTTCAAGGTAAATGTAGATGTGTTCATTGTTGAGCTATCAATCGCCTCGCTGAATGTTGCTGTGAGGGTAGAGGCTATAGATACATCTGTAGCTCCGTCTCCGGGACTTACCGCAGTTACTGTCGGTGGTGTTGTGTCAGGCTCTTGCCCTGTTGTAAAGCTCCACATATAGTCTGCAGCCATTGCATTCCCTGTAAGGTCTTTTACCCCGGTAGTAATTGTGCCCGTATAAGTAGTGCTGTAGGCAAGAGGTGATGACGGAGTGAATGTAACCACTGCGCCGCTGACGTTTATTGTGCCTGCAACACTATTCCCGCTATTACTCAAGATAAACGTATTTGAATTAAAAGTTGAGGGATCTATTGTTTCGCTGAAAGTTATGACTATGACTGACGTGACAGGTACCCCTGTTGTACTGCTTGCAGGGCTGGTAGATACAACAGTCGGTGATACTGTATCCAGAGCAGTCATATAAATATACACGGTAACAGGTTCCCCGCTGAGATTTACAGTTGTGGACCCCCGATATAAAACAATTTCACCGGAAATATCTTTGGCTTCAACAAGGATATACCAGTCATTACCGTTTGGAATAGAAAAGGTCTCTGTTATTGTCGACCGTCCTGCAACAAGAACATCCTTTGTTATAGTGGACATGCCGGGGGCCGCAATGGTGAAAAAGATTTTATAGACATTTGATGGTATTGATGAATTTGCAATGTCAGGCATTATTTCCTTAAAAAATGAACTCGAAGCCTGCCCGCTTTCACTCCCGCCTATGGTTACCTTTACAAACGATGTCTCAGCACCACCACTTAAACCATCTCCTCCACCACAGTTCATGCTTACGGCAAGTAATCCAAGCAGTGCTATTATCAATATCTTCTTCATAGTTAAACCCCTGTTACTCCGGGAAAATTACATTAATATCGACCGGCGTTGTTGCCTGTGTCGGTGGCTGCTGGTCTACAGGCGGAGCTTGCGGCGGCAGCATTCCGGCCGGCTCAATCAGTACCTCAGCCGGGCCAACGAATACTTCAGCAGGCCCTGGAATTGATACCTCATAATCACTATCCGTGGCGTTCTGTAGTCTCTCGATCTCTGCAATCGGTGCCGGTGACGGACCTGTTGGGAAAGGTTCCCCTTCGATATACATAAGCATCGTGCCGGCAGTAAGTGTTACCGGTCCCCCCAAACCCGGATCCAAAGGACTTACAACGAATTGCCCCTCAACACAGATCATGATCGTGAAATGCCTTCCGTCCTCCGTTATGCCTGTCTCAGTAAGAATGACGGTGCCCCTTGCTGCAGCTACTGCTGTTGGCGTATGAACCTCGAACCGGGTCTTTCCCACTACAGACCTCATTTTCCCCTCAACAAGACTGAAAACGGAACGACCCATCTTGTGTCTGCTGTAAACAACTTCTTTTACAATAACCCGGGAATTCTCCCCTATGGTTAGAACACTGTCGTCTATGAAAAGCATCTTTGCCCTCGATGCCTCCTTTGTCGACACTATATCGTTCATGAGAAGACCATCCTTCACCCCTGCCTCAAAAGAAGTATCATCCCTCTCTATAAATGCCTTTCCCCGGATAGCAACAATGGTCCCAACATCATCCGCTGCTAATACAGTTCCCGCCAAACCAACGAATGATAAAGATAAAAATAAAAGAATTACCGCCAATCTGACATTTCTCATTTAAAACCTCACATTGACAAAAAGACTCGGGATTGTACGTTCATAGTCAAAGAGTTCAATATTTGAGTCATTGTTCGTATAATACAGTCCTATTGAGACACTGAACCTGTCTGACAAAAACTTCGTGCCTGAAAAAGTACCCGTCCAGATCTGATCATGTCGTTCAGTGTCCGTTCCCGGGTATACGCCCCGGTAAGCTTTATCATAATAGTGGCCGTAAATGTCTATGAATATCCTGTTAGGCAGGGTAAATTTCAGCTCGGCTAATCCCTTGTTCCCTCTGTAATTCCAATAGTCTATCTGAGCCTTATCCACGTCGTAAGAATAACCTACCCGCAAAATTGCAGCGTCAGAAAGCGGGACGTTCTGCGTAATTTTGAAAAGGTTATTGAAGCCTGTCCGAAGCGAATTTTCATGGAAAAGTTCTGAATCTTTAAAATCTGCATCCCTGTGAATGTATTGAATTTCTGTTGAAAAACCTTGCCCTTCTATAATAACCAAGGTGGGGGACAGGTTGTGTGCATAATCGTACTTATCTCCTCCTACCAGTATATACTCAAACCAGTATTCTCCCTTGAGAGTTAAGTTCGGCGATACATGGTATGCAAGACGGAGGTCGAACTGGTTACTCGTAACATTGAAATCATCAAGTTTTGCATAAAAACTCTGATAGAAACTGTACGAAGCCGAACCCTGCAGCTTTTTCTGCGAGAATAAACTGTAGCTCCCTTTCAAATAGAATACCGCTGCCCAGTCCGATCTCCTCGTGATTCCTTCAGGCAGCGGGTTATCGCCTGAGCCAAGAACAACGTTGCTGTCAAACATACCACCGACAGACCAGTCCACGGACCACCGCTTCTTTATACCTTCCTCCGTTATGAGCCTGAGATATTCCATGGCCTTTTCTGCATACACCGAGTCCGATGCAAGTCGTATGGTATTGTCAAAGTAATCTTTTGCTTCAACATTAATACCTTCCCGGTAATAATAAATGCCAAGTTCAAGGTTTGTCCTGGGATTGCCGGGGTTCAACAACAGTGCCTTCTTGAGTATTCCTTCTGCCTGCCTGTCTCCTGAACGGCTCAGCGCTATACCAAGATAAAGTGTTGCGAGTTCATCCTCCGGCTTTGTTTTCAGGATGTCTTGAAGGATCTGTACAGCCACTTCGAAGTCATTACTCTCTATCTTATTGACAGCCTTGGCTAAAGCTATTTCATATGCTGAATCTATTGTTTCAGCGTGTACAACAAAAACTAAACCGATAACGATCACGAATGTAAAACAGGAAGTTGAGAGAGCTCTGAAGAAAGACCGGGGAGAAATCCGATTCTTTAGCATAAGCTTACCCCCTTGTGCATCATAAGTTACAGGAATTTTTAATATGATGTCAAGATAAATCACAAAGAACATGCCGTTTGACAACATTTGAAAGATGCTTTTATACTTAAGTCTATGTTAAAGATTGCTGTGGTTGATGGCCAGGGCGGTGGGATCGGAAGTCTTATCGTCAAGAGGTTAAAGGATGAGTTCGGAGACACGATTGAGATCCTTGCACTCGGCACCAATGCTGCTGCTACATCAGCCATGATGAAATCAAAGTCAAACAAAGGTGCTTCAGGAGAAAATGCAATTTCATGGAATGCCGACAAAGTGGATATGATCATTGGCTCCCTGAGCATTGTTATCCCGAATGCAATGCTAGGGGAATTAACCCATAAGATGGCAGAGGTTATCGTATCATCTCATGCGAAAAAAATCCTTCTCCCCCTCAACCAGGAAGGCATCGATATCGTTGGTGTCGTAAAAGAGCCTCTTCCCCATATGGTAGAAAAAATCATTGAGATCGTGAGGAAAGAGACAGGAAAGGAGACATAACATGTGTGAAGCAAATGCCTATATCTACAAGAATGGAAAAGAAGAACTCTACCTTGAGAATGTTGATATCATGCGACCTGAGGAAGGAAAAATCTTTCTCAAGAATCTCTTTGGTGAACAAAAGGTATTTGACGGCTATATAAAAGAGATATCACTCGTGAAGCATAAGATTGTCCTTGAAAAGAAATAAAAATAAATAATGCAGTGAATTTTTCCTGGCAAGTCAGTATTTAAGCTTTCATGTTAGAGAAGCATAACGAGCATCGAACGGCAAGCAAATGATTTTCCGTTAGTCTTTTTAAGTGCCGTTTCGTATGCCTTTCTGATCTTTTTCATCCTGACTCCAAGAAGCATACCGAGCTCAAAACAAACCTTATAAAGAGAGTCTGCTTCCAATGGAATAATTTTAAGATTTTGAAACTTCACCTTATACTTTTCATATGTCTCTGACAACAACCACTTACCCCTTTCGTCGCCTGTATCTGTAACCTCAAAAATAGGCATGATGGTAAGTGTATCAGGGGCAAGATCAGGCCCTCCGAGGCTGACAACGGATTTCTTCCCGATCTTATCAAAAAAAGTCTTGAAAAATTTTGATTCAATCCCTTCATCAGTAATATTGTTCAGGACTACATTTATCACATTTTTCTTTTTGGTAAGAATGTATCCACCGAGTCTCCCTGTCTTTTCTTCAAACTGAGTTCTGATCAGCTTCTTTAAATCCCTCAGATATTGTTTACTCGGCGACTTTATCTTCTGTAATGACCTCTTTCCGTAGAGACCCACAGCACTGTAAAAGAAATCTCCTTTCATGAGATTTTTCAGTATGGTTCCCCAAGAATAAAAACCAGCCATGGCTTTAAGGGTTTCCGTATGCAGCTCAAATGGAGTCATAAGTTTCGGTTCAAATACAGCATGGTGGGCATCATATTTGGCCCAGTCAGTATGGAGTAACCGGCCCTGCTGTCTGAAATCTTCAAAAACGGGTGTCCCCGGGAGGGGAGTAAGCATGAGGAATTGTACAGAATGTATACCAAGGCGTTTGGCAAATTTCTTGGTACTCCTGATAGTCTCGATATCGTCGGTATCTCCACCCAGAACAAACATCCCGTGGATATTGATTGAGGCCTTTTTGAAGGTCTCGATGCATTTGACAATATCATCCACTTTCTGCTGCTTATTATAGAGAGCCAGGGTTCGTGGATTTATAGACTCAAAACCGACAAATACGCCGAAACAACCTGTTTGAGTCATAAGGTTAATGAGTTCACTGTCATTTGCAATATCTGTGCGTACCTGTGCAGACCACTCTATATGTATGCCTTCTGCCATCATTCTTTTTAGAAGGACCTTCGTCTGTTTCTTGTTTGCTGCAAAGTTATCATCTATAAAAAAGATATGATGCACGCTTTCTGAAGCAACGGCTTTGATCTCCTTTATAATCCTATCAACGGATTTAAAACGGTACTTTCTCCCAAACATCTGGATAACGGAACAGAATCTGCACCCGAATGGACAGCCTCTCGATGTCGCAAGAGGGATCGTATGTCTTCTTTTCCAGTTATGGACAACGCTCAAATCCGGTATCGGTACAGCATCTAAATCTTTAAGGAGCGGCCGGTCAGGATTATGGATGAAGGCATCGCCTTCCTTGTAAGATAGCCCATGGATGTCTCTCAGGTCCTTTCCGGATTCAAGATGTTCAATAAGTTCAACGATTGTTTCCTCACCCTCCCCCCTTACAATATAATCAGCATATCCCAGGCTTTCCTCTGGCAGGAATGTTGAGTGCGGGCCTCCCATGACAATAGGTATACCTTTGGAGCGGAACCTGCCTGCAAGTTTAAACGCCCTCGGCGCTGTGGATGTAATTGAGGAGATACCGATAAGATCTGCCTTTTCCAACTCCTTCCAGTCAGGCTCTGATATGTCCTCAATGAAGGTCTTTGCATTGTATCCTTTCTCCTTCAGTATGGTAGATAAGATAATCGTACCCAACCTGGGGAGTGCAGTCCTACTGTAAATATGGGCTCCCGGTGACTTCGCCTCTATGAAATAAATATTTTTAATGAATACCTCCTTACGCTACAGCTAATTAATTTAACATAGCAGTATAACATAAAAGCATATTAAAAGTTATTTTTTATGGTTTCCCTTCTACCGTCTTCTGTAAAGTCCGATAATATGTGCATGTTCTATAGTGTGCCCCCTCATTGACTTTTCCAGGTCTGCCTTTGTTGCATTGGCAGGCAATATGAGAGTTGTGTCAAGGGCATAGAGTTTGAAGAAATAACGGTGGGTCCCGGCAGGAGGGCATGGGCCACTATAGGTCTTTTGTCTGAAGTCGTTCAGCCCTTGTTGTGCACCTTTCGGGACAGAGTCTTCTTTTATCTCTTTCATTGTTGGATCGATGTTCCACAAGACCCAGTGCACCCATGAACCTGATGGTGCATCCGGGTCATCAACAATAAGTGCCAAAGACTTCGTTCCGGCTGGGACATGTCCAATTAAAACCGGCGGACTTACATTTACTCCATCACATGTATATTTTGCAGGAATGGTACCATTATGCTCGAAAACCGGACTTGATAACGTTAGCGTATCTTTTTTTAACGGCTCCTCACCCGCCACAACATTGGGGGCAAAAAGAACAGAATATATGACAAACATGAAACAGATTACATTGCAGTTCATGCTCTCCCCCTCCCTTTTGAAAATCATGCAAAATCGCACTATTAACAGTCTCGAAATAGTATGCACATGATTATCAGAAAATCCTGCCTTCAACCTGTGGAGTAAGCTTCACTACTCAACAGGGTTAACCTCCCTTTGCCTTTGCCCCGGCGAATCCGCCTGAGTGCAGAAAAGGGAGGATTTACCCCTCAATCCTGCCCGCAGACTCACCAGAAAGTCGCGGACTCTTTCACCAGAACCCTGCTGAACTTACAAATGTCTTTATAGATAATCCGTCTTATATATTACTTCTTTGAAGATTTCTTTTTTGCAGCGGGTTTCTTTTTCTTGACAGTCTTCTTTTTTGATACCTTCTTTGGTCCTTTTTTCACTGTCTTTTCCCTGGCCTTTTTCGCCTCTTTCTTAACAGAAGAAACCTGCGTAACCTCCATGCCACAGCAATATATGGGGCTCAGCCTGCTTTCACCGGTACCGGTAACAACAACCTCTGACCCGCATAGTTCGCACTCATATGTTACTATCGTTGCATTTGCCATAATCATGCCTCCTTTATTTTAAATCTTTAATACCAAATTATATAACTTTTAAACCCTTTGTCAAATCTGATCAGCATGATATTTTTTTATAATCTCAAACTGCGCAACCTGAGGAGAATCTAGAAATTTCCATTCTCCTTTCACCCCATAATGAAATGCGGCAAGCTCGATGTGCAGCATTGCAATGCCGCAGTCTAACCGTTTTGAGATGTTTAATGTGTCTTTGAGACTATCCACAGAAATGGTTATACTGTTCTCTCCTGTTGTAAACCGCCATGGCTGGCGATTTATTGCTGAAGGAGCAACCCTGGCTGCCTCAAGAGCGGTCTTA
>Ga0209270_1001084_pt1 | contig 43310 bp, 45 predicted proteins | sample MTBAKSrepl1MetaG_FD_187456 | JGI IMG/M metagenome (GOLD analysis project Ga0209270, IMG submission 187456) | Enrichment culture microbial communities from Arthur Kill intertidal strait, New Jersey, USA, that are MTBE-degrading - MTBE-AKS1... | ecosystem: Environmental > Aquatic > Marine >... | reverse complement strand
CTTTTGTTTCCTGGCTCAGCTCAACCGGTGGTATTGGGCGTCCAATTGTCATAATTACTCCTGCTTTTAAAGGTTGCAGGAGCATAGCATGATTTATAGATAAAGTCATTATTTTTATAAGTTATTTCTGGGACACGACACTAGAAGCTGTTTCAAAACCCTGGATCCGGTTTGAGGGCAAGGCGCAGATTGACGAAAAAGCGGAGCATACCCGGCAGGTTGTGAGCATTTGGAGGAAACCTGCAACGCAGCCATCGGGCCTCTGACAAAGTTTTGAAATGGCTTCTCATCATTTAGATTCTTATAATATCACACATTGCAAAAATCACGTATGGTTTTAATGAAACGCCGGCATCACGATTCTTTCCAGTACAGGATCCTTTGACAGTAAGGACAAAATTTTAAACTATCCAGCCTCTGTAGTTCGTTATACATTTGAGGGGGGATATTCATATGACACCCCAGGCAGATCGAATTTCTTACGATCGCCATAGCGGTTCCGCTGCGGTTCATGGTTTTCGCTGTTCTGAATTTATCCAGTAAATCCGATGAAAGCTGGCTTGCGACATCATCCCAGCACTGTTTCAGCTGAGCGATTCTTTCCCTGCCCTCTTCTGATTCGGCTTTAATCTTTTCCTTTTCCTGCCGAACCTCTTCGCAAAGCGTTACATACTCCTTTCGTTTCAAATCGAGATTTTTTTCTGTTTCTTCAATATGTTCCAGTGATTCTATCATTTCTTCTTCTATACGGTCGATGATCGCTTTAAGATCTTCGATTTCCTTGAGCGAGGATTGGTATTCTTTATTCGTTTTTACCGATCGGAGTTTCTGTTCGCTTTTTTTAACTTTGTCAGCGACCAACTGAATCTCCGATTCCTTTGACCGATACAGCTTTCTTAAGTCGTCCAACTTCGATTCGTCGTCTTGAACGAACTTCTCAAATTCCCGGAGACGGGTCTCCAGGCCGGTCAATTTTTCCGCAACGCAATCCAACACCAGCGAGATCTTGGAGCATTCTGCTTCGATTTCCTGAAGTCTCAATAAGTTTTCCAACTGGTTTTTATCAATTTTCAACATGCTGTCATCCGAATCGTATGTAAGATATTGTGGTTATGATCGCCAGCCGCTATCTTATCCTGCAAGACAGTTGATGATGAGAGTAAAGACAATTGTCTTCAACAGGTTTTGAAATGGCTTCTATTATAAAACTATAAACGGATCCGTTTCAAGTTCACAACCCTCCACATTCGAGTCAAACCCGGCCTCCGTTAATTTTTTACTGATGATTTCGGCAAGCGACTCGATAACCAACCGCTCCGAGTGAAAATGTCCGATATCGACAAGACATTTGTTTGTATCTTCCACCGACCTTGCGTCGTGATAGCGCAAATCACCGCTGATAAAAACCTGCGCATCGGATTTCATGAATGTATTCAACAAACTTGAACCGCTTCCACCGCAGACGGCTACACGTTTTACGGACAATCGACAGGACCCTGCCACCCTAACATGCTTTAATCCAAAATTTCGTTTGATCGTCCGCAGAAAGGATTTAATCGGCATCGACTGTTCCAGCTCCCCGATTCTACCAAGGCCTACCGGACTTTGTGGCGAATAAAGAGGATAGAGTCGGTTATCGAACGGAGTTTCTTCGAGTAACTGTATGTTCTTAAGACCGACTCTGGCCGCAAGAACATCATTTACACCCCCTTTTGCCCTGTCAAGGTTGGTATGCGCCGCATAGATACTCAATCGATGATTGGCGGCGCTTTGGATGATCTTTCCGATTTGTGTACAAAAATCTATGGATGTTACCGGGTTAAATAGGAGAGGATGGTGACTGATCAGAAGATCAACATTCTGAGCGCAGGCGTTTGCAACAACTTTGAGAGAGGGATCCAGTGAAACCCAAATTTTTTTTGCGGTCCATCCTTTTTCACCGATTTGCAAACCGACGTTATCCCCCTTTTCCGCGTATTGAGGCGGGGCGATGTCTTCAATGATACGTATGATATCAGAGACTGTAGCCGTCATTTGCAAATGAGTTAAAATGCTCTTTCATAACATACAAAGAAATAATGAAAAATGGGCCCACCTGGGATCGAACCAGGGACCTACCGGTTATGAGCCGGTGGCTCTACCAGTTGAGCTATGGGCCCATAAAAAAAATTAAAACTCGCCACCGCTCCGCTCAGGCACTTAACAGTGAAACTTTCTTCGAAAAAAGCGCCAGACCGTCGCCGTACGATCCTTTTTTCGAAGCGCTAAACCCGGATGGCTTATAAACAGTATATACTTCTATGTAATTTTCAACCAGGTATTTTTTTTTGTCAAGGCATAGCTGAGATTCAATCAATTTTCAATAAAACTCTTCAGTTTTCGGCTCCTGGTCGGATGTCTGAGTTTCCTCAATGCTTTTGCTTCTATCTGCCGTATACGTTCCCGAGTAACGGCAAAATCCTGCCCAACCTCCTCGAGAGTATGATCCGCCTTTTCTCCGATTCCAAACCGCATCCTCAGCACTTTCTCTTCTCTGGGAGTCAATGTAGCGAGGACCTTTCGTGTTTGTTCGGCGAGGTTGAAATTTACTGCGGCATCCGATGGAAGCATAAACTTTTTGTCTTCTATAAAATCTCCAAGGTGACTGTCTTCCTCCTCTCCGATGGGTGTTTCCAGTGAAATCGGTTCCCTGGCGATTTTAAGAACTTTTCTGACTTTTTCGATTGGAATTTCCATTTTTTGAGCGATCTCTTCCGGCGTAGGCTCCCGCCCGAGTTCCTGAACCAGATATCTGGAGGTTCTAATGAGCTTGTTTATTGTTTCAATCATATGTACCGGAATTCTTATGGTTCTAGCCTGATCCGCAATGGCCCGGGTAATCGCCTGCCGTATCCACCACGTCGCATAGGTACTGAATTTGTACCCACGCCGGTATTCAAACTTGTCAACGGCTTTCATTAGGCCGATGTTTCCTTCCTGAATTAAATCCAAAAACTGGAGTCCGCGATTGGTGTATTTTTTGGCAATGCTTACGACAAGACGTAAATTCGATTTTATGAGCTCGCTCTTTGCCATTTTTGCCTTTTGATGGCCCGCTTCGACCTCCACCATGGTGCGTTTCAAGGAGCGCACATCGGCCTTTATCGATTTCTCTTTTTCCGAAATTCCTTTTTCTATTTCTAAGATTTTGCAGTACAGTGTCTTTAATTCATCCTTTGGGATGTTACATCGAGATTTCCCCCATTTTAGGAATTGTTCTTCGCATTCCAGCTGGCTGTGAAGATCGGATGTCGATGTACCGAGTTTTTCTGCATAGACGTTATATGCGTTGCTCTTTTCCTCAAAAGCATGCATTTCGTCTTTGATCTTTTTTTCCACCTTCTCAATAATACCACCTTCAAATCGCCAGTCCTTCAGAAGATTAAATATTTTGCTGTTTCTTCTTGCGATGCACCGACGGATTTTCTTTCTTTCGCCTGCGTCCAAAGAATCTGAAAAAAGTTTCTCCCGGTATTGTTCCTTTTCCTGATGTATTTCTTTGATTGCCTGAATTGTGTTCAAAAAGCTTTCGATTTGAAACATTTCATCAATATAGGTATCGCCTTCATCAAGATCCCGAAGAACATTTTTCGGACGAAGCACACCGGCTTCAATCTGTTCTCCAAGTTCCATGATGTGATTCAAACCGATGGTCGTATCCAAAAGGGCCTTTAGGACTTCCTGTTCACCAGCTTCTATCTTCTTTGCAATTTCTACCTCCCCCTCTCTGCTAAGAAGATTCACGAGACCCATCTCTCTCAAGTACATTTTTACCGGATCGGTTACCGTACCGAAGTCGGAAATTTCAAATTCACTCTGCCTGCTTTCTTCGGCCTTCTTGAGTGTCTCTTCTTCCTTGGCTTTTTTTTCACCCACAACCTCGATATCAAAATCATCGAAAATCATCAGGGTTTCATCGATCTGGCTTGATGAAAGCATATCCTCCGGTAACGCCTCGTTGATCTGGTCATATGTTACATAACCCTGTTTTTTCCCCTCTGCGACAAGAGCCTTCAGGTCTTTCTGAATAGTTTTTCTGTTTTGTTCATTTGACTTAGCAGATTTTTTTGCCATACACTCAAGCCTCCTGAAAACTGCATTAATTTAATATCTTTTTTTTGCAATCTCTTGTTTTTTTCGCAATAGCTCTAAAAGCAGATCATCATCTCCGTCTTTTTCAGCCGTTCTTATTTTTTCCAGAAGCGAGTTTTCACGCCTGGACCTGCTGAGTTCATATTGCGAGATCAATCGGAAGCAACCGTTCAGATCCCAGACGTCTTCCTGAATTGCAAGCTGAACGATCATTTCTCTCTGCTCGTCACATCGGGCAAAAGCAAGCATATCCGAAACGCCCTGGCAGGCGTTGTCGCAAAGTTCCAGAACCAGTTCACCGATTGCTTTCAATTTCCCGTTCTCAAACCCATCGAGAAGATGCCGCTTTCTTATCTCGGGAAGTATTTCCGGAAACTGAACCATCATGGCGACAATTTGTTTCTCCAACCTGTTTTCTTTTCCTCCCGGCACAGCAGCATCGTTCGTTTTTCTAAACTCTGACTCGAAACTTGTATCCAGCGCCGATTTCCTGTATCCGCCTGGATTTTTTGCTGCTGAAGGTTTGGATGATATTTCTCTTACTTTTTCGAGAATCGCCGATTCATCTACGTCGATACGCTCGGAAATTTCTTTGATACACAAAGAACGTACAACCGGATCATGGATCGTTCCGAGAAATCCGTTTAAATCGGATACAATCCGCATTTTTCCTTCAATGGTAAGACCATGCTTTTTTATCGACGCATGGATTAAAAAGGTCAGCAAGCCAAGGGCCCGGCCTGAAATTTTCAAAAACGCATCGGCACCGAATTCAAAAAGGAATGTATCTGGATCGTAACCTTCCGGCAAAACAATAATCCTCGCGTCGGAATTGGATTCAATAAACATGGCGATGCTTCGCTCGGCCGACTTGATTCCGGCCTCATCCGAATCAAAAACAAGATTCAGTCTGCCGGCATAACCTTTGATGGCCCTCAGGTGATCCGCCGTAAAAGCGGTGCCCAGCGTGGCTACAGCGTTTTTAATGCCGTGCTGGTGCAACGCAAGCACGTCAAAATAACCTTCAACGATATAAACGGATCCGATCTGTCTGCAATCCGACCTGGATAGATTGAGACCGTACAGTGTGCGGCCTTTATTGAATAATGGGGAGTCCGGTGAATTGAGATATTTCGGCAACGAGTCGTCTAAAACCCTGCCTCCGAAACCAACAACCTGATCCCTCAAGTCAAAGATCGGAAATAGGATACGGTCTCTGAAACGGTCATAATAACCGTTTTTGTTCCCCCTTTGAATGATCAGGCCGGACTTTTCCACCCGGGTTAAAGGAATTTTCTTTTTTTGAAAGAACGTTGTTAAAGAATCCCATTTGGGTGGCGCGTATCCGAGTTGAAAACATTCGATCGTTTCTTTTGAAATCCTCCGCTTTTGCAAATAGGATAGACCTTTTTCGCCTTCAGGGCTTTTTAACAATAAATTGTGAAAAAAAGACATTGCCGCCCTGTTTATTTTCACCAACTCTTCTTTTTCGGATATACGGCCCTCTTGTTCGAAAGACATTTCCTTTTCGGCGATTGTTATACCGCATCGCCTTGCAAGGGCCCTCGCCGCTTCCGGAAAAGAAAGGCCCTCCTGTTTCATTAAAAACGTAAAGACGTTTCCACCCGTCCCACATCCAAAACAGTGAAAAATCTGTTTTTCCGGGCTTACTGTGAATGAAGGGGTTTTTTCGGAATGAAATGGACAAAGTCCGATATAATTCCTACCGGCTTTTTTTAGAAGAACAACATCTGAAATCACTTCGACGATATCCGCCGCTTTCCGGATTTCAGAAATTTTATCTTCAGGGATATGGCCTGCCAAGAAGAGTCCCCCCAAAAAATGGAAAAGGGAAAATGACGCTTAAAATAGATATTCCGGAAGGAACTGTAATGGGAATGATAGTTAGTTCGCCCTCTGTTTTTCAACTTCACAAAAATACGCCTTTGCCATTGCATCAGACGATTCTTTTGAAGAACAGTAGTGTTAAACTTAAATTATAATACTTAATTATATTATTGTCAATAGTTCCCTTTTTAACTTATGAACAAGGCATCGTGTCGGTTCAATTGCAGCGCTATTAATAAAAATCCTCCGACACCACAGGAGGGTTACCAATAGACTGTTACCGATATTTTATTGGGTAGCGGTTTTGATGGCTTCTCTGAGGCTTAACGTACCGGAATAAAGCGCTCTTCCTATGATCACACCAGAGATGCCGACCGACTCCAGCGGCAATAATCGTTTGATATCATCAATACTTGATACACCTCCGGAAGCAAAGACGGGAACATCTACGGCCTCTGCTAGACGCTTCGTTTCTTCAATATTCAGACCTGTCTGCATGCCGTCACGATGAATATCGGTAAAGTTTATCGCTGTTATACCAAAATGTTGAAATGCTTTTGCCAGATCTACGGCGCTAAGTTTTGTAGTCTGGGTCCACCCTTCAATTGCTACCAGCCCATTTCGTGCATCTATTCCCAATACAATTCGACCCGGAAACGCTTTACAGGCTTCCATAACCAGCTCTGGGTTCCGAATGGCTTCTGTTCCAATCACAATGCGCCTTACACCCAACTCCAGATACATCTCAATCGCGGCTCGATTCCGTATACCGCCACCGACCTGAACATCGATTTTGACATTCCTTACAATTCTTTCAATAACATCTTTGTTTCGGGGCCGCTGCTCAACCGCTCCATCAAGGTCGACTACATGAAGAATTTCAGCGCCTTCCTGCTCCCAACGCGTCGCCATGGCTTCAGGTTCATCAGAAAAAACGGTTTTTGCATCCATACGCCCCTGGAGAAGCCGAACGCACATACCGTCTTTTATGTCAATGGCTGGTACGATGATCATATTTTTTATGGAAGTGTCTGTATCAACTCTTCAAGGCTGGACAGGGCCATTTCCTCCGCGGTGACCCATCGTCCTTTACGCTTTAAAAAAGCACCCAGGTTAAGGATGTTTTCACTCAAAGAACGCTGCGTCTCATCCATATGACCTTCCCAAATCACCCGGCCTTCTTTTATATCAAGAAAAAGTACTTCAAAGGCAACAGAAGCAGGAGACTCGATTGCATAACGGGTTCCTGAACGCTGTTTAAAACGATAAACATATCCCACCATCACGCCCTCCGCACCCAACAGATTACCTACTTTCAATGCAACGTTCTTTTCTGAAATCGCGGATTCATCATACCGAACTTTGGAAAGCGCGACCTCCACCCCTCCGGCCGGAATCACTTCCAATTCGTCACGTTTCTTCAAAAGAAGGGATAACTGGTCGGAAAGCAAGTCGCATGCGTTTTCCATGATGCTTCCTGTCAGAAATATTTTGCCCGAAATAGGAGAGCGAACGTTAATTCCTTCACCAAAAGATTGAGACAAGTCCTTGAATGGCAATACCGCAACACGTAGAGGTTTTTTGCTTACCTGTTCCTCAACCATTCCCTGGGAGTGGCATGCGTACAAAGCCATCAGAAGGGCACAGCAAAACACCCAGGAAATGGCAATCGATTTTTTAAAAACCTGGATCATCCCCCAAGTACCCCTTGTTGTCAAAAGATCCTTTGTACCTGCATTCATGCCGGGCAGCAGCCATCGAACATGATATTATAGCATGCCTTTTGTGGAACAAACCCCTTGAATCCGTTCATCAACAGCGGTAGCCTGATCGAGTGCGCGCCCTGTCGCCTTAAATATGGATTCGAGAATGTGGTGTTCATTCTCACCATAAAAAACATTGATGTGCAGGTTCATGCCGCATCGGGTTGCAAAAGCCCTAAAAAATTCTTTTGCAAGCCCGATATCAAACAAACCCGGTGCCGTCGCGATTCGAGGTGTATTATATACCAGGTAGGGACGCTTGGACAGATCAACGGCAACCAAAGCCAAAGAATCGTCCATCGGTATTGTCGCTTGACCGTATCGCCGGATCCCTTTTCTTTCTCCCAAAGCCTTGTCAAAAGCTTCGCCCAGTACCAAGCCGACATCCTCAACCGTATGGTGAAAATCGACTTCCAGATCCCCGTGCGCTTTTATCAAAAGATCAAAAAAACCGTGGGCGCTGAAAAGAAAAAGCATATGGTCGAAAAAGGGAATCCCGGTAGAGATATCCTGTTTTCCTTCCCCATCGATGGTTAATTTTATTGTAACTTCCGTTTCCTTTGTTTTTCTATACACTTCTGACATTCGCAGCATCTGTCTTTACCTTACCTTGTCTGTCTGAGACGGATTTTACAGAAATCTGAAATGGATAAGCTTTTTTATAGCCTTTTTTGAAACAAATCAAGCGGATTGGCAGCTTTTCAGAAATTCTCTGTAAATAGAGATCGGGAGACGGATCATCTGGCGTCAAGGGGGATAGTCGTACAAGCGCATCAACCAAACGTTAAATCCAGCAACATAAAGGGGTTATAAGGTTCGGCGTACTCATACGCTTTTCCTATTCATCCTTTTCCGGACAAAAAAATCCCCCCTATTTTCCTTGTTGCCATTTTGTACAAAAAGGTGTTGAAATGATTTTTACATTGAGGAGTTAACGATTCGTAATGTCAAACTCTAAAGAAGTAACGAATGATGTTTTCTGGGAGACGCATCGTGCAGAATGAAAAATAATCCGATCCGTTCGGTGTTTTTTTTCGATTCATGGAGTAATGGTGGAGATGAGGGGGATCGAACCCCTGACCTCGGCATTGCGAACGCCGCGCTCTCCCGGCTGAGCTACATCCCCACATAAAGTTATACAATCAGTACCAGAAACAACCTGGCGCGTCAAATTAAAAATACAGAAAAGCCTGAAACAGGAGTAGATCAAAAGTTCCGGAGAAAACATGTCAAGCATCATTGTCTTAAAAGACGCCTTCAAACAGTTTACCCTAGATCAGGATAAAATTCTTCCACCCGAAGAAACTGTCAAAAACTTCAAAAAAAAACTGAAAAAAGTAAAACTTGATATTTTGGATACGACCGCAAGAATCGACGGCGGGCGCCTGGATATACCGGTATTCATGAGCAGGTGTGGTCGGGATGCAATCAAAACCATCGGAACAAAAAAACAGATGGGAAAAGGGGGAACGCCCGAACAGGCCGAGGCAAGCGCGGTTATGGAACTGGTCGAGCGATACAGTTTTTTTAAATTCAGGGAAAATCCAGAAAATTTCCTTGTCGATACCTTCACCAATCTTGCGACGAGATCCATCCCTTTTGACATGATCGCAAAATCGGTTCACGATGAAACAGAAGAACTCGAAATAATCCGACCGATCTTTCATAATTTGCCGCTCAGGTGGACCCGGGCATTTAACTTAACCAGGCAGGAAGAAATCTTCATTCCCTTTGACTGGTTTTATATGATCAACGAATTCAACGGTTCTTCCGCAGGCAACTGTTTGGAAGAGGCAGTCCTTCAATCCGTTTGCGAGGTGGTCGAACGTAATGTATCCTCATTAATAAGCGCAAACAGAATGGAGGTCCCTTTGATAAAACCGGATTCCGCTACGGATCCGATGGCCGTGGAAATGATAACCAAATACCGAAAGGCGGGAATAACCTTTTACCTATCGGATTTTTCACTCGACATGGGCATACCCACGGTTGCGATGATGGCCTATGACATCTCCACGTTTCCCGAAAAAAGCGAAATCATATGGACGGCCGGAACGAGCCCTCATCCCCAAAAAGCATTAAATCGCGCTCTGTCAGAGGTTGCCCAGCTTGCGGGTGACTTCAACACCGGTTCCAGATACGTCGCAAGCGGTCTTCCGAAACTGAAAACCATTTCAGAAACCCGATTCATCGCCAATGGAAAGCAAAAAATCCCGATAACCCAGCTTCCGGATATCTCGAATTTAAACCTAAAAGTTGAAATAGAAAACTGTGTCCTTGCACTTAAGAAAAAGGGGTTGGACGTCATTGTGGTAAATATTACCGAGCCGGTTTTGAATGTACCGTCGATTTACGCCATCATTCCCGGAGCTCATTTCAGGGAAAGAGCCGCCTGCTCCAGTGTGGGGATGTTCTCGGCCAAATTGATTTCTGAAAATCTAACACCCGAAGCGGCTATTCGGGAGCTGAAAAAAATGGAGTCTGTTTTACCTGAAAAATATTACATTAAGTTCTTTTTAGGCCGTTGTTTTCTTTCTCTTCAGAAACCTGAGAGAGCCTATGAATATTTTCGGCAGGCACTTCGGATGGACCCGAAAGACCAGGATATTCCCAGTATTTACTCATATATGGGGATCTCCCTGAAAGATATGAACAGGTACAGCGAAGCGATTGAGGTCCTTGAAACTGGAACGACCTACGATGAGGAAAGAACGGACATATATAACTTGCTGGGGTTTTGTTATTTCAAACAAAAACTGCATGAAAAGGCCATTGCATCTTTTAAAAAAGTCCTGGAGTTGAATCCGGGCTCGGCTATTGATTATGCGAATATCGCGTCCAACTATCGGGAACTGGGCGATACGGAGAAAGCCATTACCTACTATGAAAGGGCTCTTTCCCTGGATCCCGGCATACACTTTGCTCTGGAAAACCTCCTGAAACTTAAACAATAAACAACATGCAGCCAGGAGCTACCGGAACCCAAAGCCGGGCGCCCGGAAGGCACGATGAGTCAAACTATGGGATCCTGGCAGAGCCGGGGGTTTACCCGATTAATTACGAACGCGCAGGTTTAGCCATTTTCATGATTTCTTCAGCCAAATTCATATAATCGACCGATCCGGGACTGCTGTTTCTATAGAAAATTACCGGTTTGGCGAAATCCGCACTGTCTGCAATTGTCGTATTGATTCTGATAACCGTCTTCAATAGAAAATCTTTATATCTGTCGTCCTTTTGAAGTTTATCTAGAATTCGGTGGCTCACCCGCGTGCGTTTGTCAAACATGGTTGCCACAATGCCGATAATTTTCAGGTTCGGATTGATTTCCCTGTTGACCGCGGAAATCGTGTCAAAAAGTTCATCCAGCGCTTCAAATGCATAAGGATGTGTTTGACAAGGAATCAAGACCTCTTTTGCGAATGCGAACACGTTTACCGTCAGCAATGAGAGGCTAGGGGGAGTGTCCAGAATAATGAAGTCATAATCCCCATAAAGATCATCGAGGGCATCCGACAGCCTGTTTTCTCTTCCCTCCACATCAATGAGCTCTATTTCGGCCCCGGCAAGATCGATGTGTGAAGGGATGATGTCAAGATTCCGCCAGCGGGAGTGTGCGACAACGCCCCTTTCCCGAACCCCCTCGCCGCCAACCAGCATATCATAAACCGTCGCCGCCCCGTCGGATAGAGTAACCCCGAGCCCTCTGGTTGCATTGGCCTGGGGATCCATATCTACAATAAGCACGTTAAAGTCCATTTTTGCGAGGGCTGCTCCGAGATTGATAACCGTCACGGTTTTCCCCACACCGCCTTTTTCGTTTGCAACCGCAATGATTCTGGGTTCCTTTTGATCCATCATGAAGATCTCCTGTTTCTCTCCGGACCCCATTCCGGTGATGTGTCTTTGTTTGCCATGTCATGCCTCGCACTGCAAGAGCATTTCATCTATTTTTTCCCTCACCGAGTGGATCTTTCTTTCTATGCGATCAGAGGCCACCGCCATGTCTTTTAGGGCAGCCGCATCCTTATCGTAGTCGAACTGCTTTTCCGAAATCCGATCGACAGTCATTCCCAGATCCGCTGCATAGGCTTGAAACCTGTCCATAAGTTGCTGATGCAGGTGGTTGGACGCCCCGTCGACCAGCTTGAAAATATATTGAAACTTGACATTCTCTTTGTAGTCCTTGAAATGGGAGGCGATCGATTTTTCCGTTTCACGCTTCATGCGTTTGATCCCGTCTTTTAGGGCTTGAATCTCTTGTTCGCGCTTATTTCGAATCGGCTTTCTTAGTATCCTTTTAAACAGGTTCAGGGCGGAATAAAATCCCAAACGGATCACAGCTTCAGTTTTTATCTTCGCATTATAGCGCATCGTTGCGTCTGAAGGAGGCAGCTTCAATCCGATCAAAAGTTTGATGGAATCAAAATCGGTCGGATTTCTTTTTCTTTCATATGGCGATGTTTCCGCAATACTAAATTTTTCAAACGTATTTTCAGATTCCGACACCGCTTCCTGCACGATAGATTCGTAGGGAATAAGAACCGAATCTAAAAATAATTGGATTCGCTGTTCCTCTTCTTTTATAAACTGGATAATCTTGGGATTGGTCTCCTCGGCCATGAACGAATCGACATGCTGTTTAAAATCCTGAAACAACAGATACAGCGTGGCGGAGAAATTGGATGTCTTATTTTTTTGAAACTCGTCAAAGTCGATATGGTAATTTCTTATGAAGCCGACAATATCTCCCAAAACATTGCCGGACCGCAAATCAAAAAACCGGTCCACATCGGTTTTCAACTCGTTTTTTATTTTCTGAACCGCACCGTCAAGCGTACTTCTGATCATGGATTTTATTTGATTCATTCGCGCCTGATTCTGTTTTATTTTATCAACCAGTTCCCTCGCACCATCCGTGTCCCTGGCAAGAATATCCTGATGGATCTGAATCCATTGACGAAGCCCGGACGAAACAATCCCTAAACGTTCGACGTGATTTCTCAGCATCAGCGAAGAGCGCTCCAGGGTGAGCTTTTTTCTGAAATCCGATTCGAACCGGCCGGTTTCTTTATCCGAATACGCTACAAGAGCACTTTCCCTTTGCCATTGGGACAGTCGCAGCCGATCCTTTTCAGATATACTTTCTCTTTGTTGATTAAATAGATTATACAGAGCGGAAAGGGTATATATCCTCGGGGCTTGCTTGATTAACAGCAGCTCTTCATCGATTTTTTTAACAAGGGCGAGCAGATCGTCGAGAGATCCGTGCTCGTTGAAATCACAATTGACGATAAAGAGAATATTATCCAAAATTCCCATTTTTTTTATCATTGTCAGGAACTTGATGTCGGCCTGACGCAATCCGATTCTGCTGCTTATCACATAGATAACAAGATGGGTTAAAAGAAGATAATCCTGTATTTTGGCAATATGCAGCGGGTTTGGAGAATCACTTCCCTGACAATCGGCTATCTCAATGTTTTCACTCAGACCGTCGGAATCAATCTCAAGCTGGATATCTTTCAAATAGACCGACAGAGAATCGTCCCCCACAAATTGTTTATGTTCTGAAAAATGGCTCTCATCATAGTCGGTAGTGAGCGTATCACTGGAAATAAGCGCTCTCATCCGATCATATCCTTTCAGATACGATAGCAGTAGAACACTGTTGATATTGCGGGTTTCATTGGTAAGCAGCTTTTCTGCGTCCAGATGATTCAAAGCATTTTGCAAAGTCTCTCTCTCTTTTTCGCGCCTGATTTCAAATGGATCGGCATCAGAGCGCCAGTTGCGGGACGGAAAAAGCACAACCGCCTGATTAATATCCGAATTCACTTCATCCCAAAACTTAAAGAAAAGTTTCGCCCGCAGGGAAGGCCCTCTTCTGATCCTGGTCACAATGGAAGTGACGACACCGGCACCTCGCTTCAGATAATCACCGCCGAGAAGCGAATTCACAAACGTGCTCTTGCCGGATTTTATTGGCCCTACGACAGCGACCCGTATGATATCTTCCTGGAGCTGCCTGGAAATAATCCGACACGTACTCTCCCATCCGTCAAAGGAATGATTTGCCAGATCAGAACATGTTCCATCCCGAGCGAATAAAGTTAAGATATCCTCGACGATTTGAACGATATTATCTCTTAATATTGAATATTCATCCATCGAATTACTTTCATAACACATTGGAATAATATATTTTTATATGCTTTCTTTTACAACGTGGCCGCTGGTTTGTCAAAACGATTTATGCAAGCGCGGCACCGGAGGCAGAAACCACCGTCGACAATTCAGCACATAATGTCTTGTGATTTTTTCCCGATTAGGAAAAATCCGCCTGCGGCAGATTGAACCCTTTTAACTCATCAACTCTTTTAGAGATGATCCTGTCTTGTTAATTTTGCGGTTTTATGATAGGAAAATCTTTGCTTGTTATTATTACGGGAAAGGTACATTCTTTTATGTCGGAAAAAAATCCTGAATGCCCATTATATAATCCATTGAATTGTAAAGAATACTATAATCCAAAGCTCTGCGCCTTTGTCAGAAAGGACAGGGTCTGTCTGAAAAAAAAGAAGCCCAAAAAAAAGGCAAAGACACCCACCAAGGCATCAAAGAGTTCATAATGCCTGATTGTCGAATCCCTGTATATCAGGCGTGACCGGGTTTATTCGAAAGCAATGAAGGATTGATTCCCATTTTTTTTACAGCTTCATCCCATCGATGCGCTAAAGGGATTTCGAAAAGGATCCCCTCATCGATCGGACATGTAAGCCAAGAATTCTGTTTGATTTCAGATTCCAACTGACCGCTTCCCCACCCCGCACATCCTAGGGCGATAATAAACGATTTCGGACCACATTCCTTTGCAATCGCCTCCAAAATATCAAGGGAATTGCTCATCGCAAGAAAAGGCGTAATCATCATACAACTTGTCCAAGTGAAAGGGTGCCCGTGTATGATAAAAATCTCTCCGAGATGAACGGGACCGCCGAGATAAACCGGCAGGCGGCCGGCCCTGGGGGTACAATGGATGCGAAGCTCTTCAAAGATCGAATGGGTATGGAGTTCTGGATGAATACGGTTGACCACTATCCCCACGGCGCCGGCCTCGGTGTGCTCTGATAGGCATGTAACGGTCTGGTAGAAGTTCGGGTCCATGAGGCCTGGCATGGCCACGAGGAACTGTCCTTTAAGGGAGGCGGAATAGTTGGTTCCCATACGTTCTCCTCTCTGCCGTTCTATATTGAGCGTTCACCGGCTCCGATTGGACCGTTCAGGGCTGCCTTGTTGTACAGTGGTTTTTGTATCACATAACTTCCGACATCGCATCCCATATGCCATGCTACCACAGGGCATTTGGCTCTGAGAAGAAAAAATATTCTATTGTCGGCTTCCGAGAGCGTCTCGTAATTTGCCTGTCCTTTTGCGATAATCATATCGGCCCGTGCATATTCACTCTGAAACCTCTCGGAACAGTCCGACAAAAGGGTTCCTGGAGCGTCTGACCCATTGTCGATCACCCGAACAACATCTGTCATGCCTGTCGAAACAGCATCCGACATGGTCGCATCGTTGATAATCGGACCTCCTTTCACGACATAGGTTATTTTTTCACGAGGCAACCGTTCAATCAGCAATCTGTCAAAAACGATTTCACCGGCATTGTCGCCGAGATAAAGAATCGACTCGGCAGCAGACAGCGCATCAATAAATCCGTCGACTCTTCCGAACAAAGGCGCTGACAGTGCCTGCAGGACGCAGTGGTTCAAATCAAGCCGATTTTCATCTATTGGAGCACCAAAATCAATAATATTACCCGCGATCGCCAAGCGAACCGCGGTTTCTGTGGACCTCTGGGCCGATTCTATCCGCTGTTTTAATCCGAAATAAAGATTCAATGCAAGCCGGTTATACCGATCTTTAAGGGCTCTGTAAGGATCCGTGTTGCCGGATAGATCCCGTATCAGACGGTGAACCACTTGGGCCATCTCCGGCGGCGATTTTTCAAAATCCATCGTGCTGACCGTGGCCAGTATCCTTCTGATCACTGAAACATGAACATTGTCATCGCAGGTGGCAAGCCGAACCGCTTTCAGAGCCTGCCGTGTAAGACATGGAATACACTCAAGATATGCTTTCATTATCGATAGTCACCCAGCCGTTGTCTCGAAGGATCGGAGTTTTTTTCTTATCTGAACCACTCTCGTCTATTCCATCTCATTTGTCATGGATGCCCCTGCATCGAGTCCAGGGGCATCCAGAAGATATGGGCTTGAGTTCCAGAGAGCCTGGATTCCCGCTCCCGCTCCGGACCCCGACCGGGATTCGCGGGAATGAAAAAATCAGGCTATCTGGTCGCAAGAGCGCTTTATGCCCCATCATTATCAGCTTTGAAACTCTAAAAATCCGTTTTGGACAGCAGCGACAAAGTACATTAATTTTCCGGGAAAAAAAAGAAAAGTGTTTTTTCGATTCATCTGTTTAAAAAAATGGTTGCTAAAAAGTCTTGAGCTTGCGATTTTACAGCGGTCAGATGACGGAACATGCTTACACCGGTAGAAGCCGTTTCAAAACCTCGCCTGAGGCCCGATGGTCCGCCGCGGCGGATTGCAGGTTTCCTCAAGATGCTCACAACCTACCGGGTATGCTCCGCTTTTTCGTCAACCTGCGCCTTGCCCTCAAACCGAATCCAGGATTTTGAAACAGCTTCTAAATAGATTTTTGTTGATTCTGGGTTCCCGTATTCTGCTGTCCGACGGGAAAAGATATTGGCCGTCGTGATTCAAGGAGTGTCGAAACGATTATGCGCGCGGTCGTCCAGCGTGTGAAAGAATGCACCGTGTCTACGGATTTTGCGATCACCGGAAAAATCGGCCGGGGGCTTTTGGTCCTTCTGGGAATTGCGAAATCCGATCAGCGAAAGGATGCCGATTATCTGGCCGACAAGGTTGTGAATTTGCGTATTTTCGAGGACGCAGATGGGAGAATGAACCGGTCTCTTATCGATGTAAAGGGTGAAATGCTCGTGGTTTCCCAATTTACTCTCTTGGGGGACTGTCGCAAAGGCAGGCGGCCCTCTTTTATCGATGCCGCCGAACCTGAAAAGGCAAAAGAAATGTATGATTACTTTATCGAAACAATTCTTCGAATGGGCGTTTCCGTGGAAACCGGGCGTTTTCGTGCCAAGATGGACGTGGCGTTGATAAACGAAGGCCCTGTAACGATACTAGTGGAAAGCAGATAGATGTCGTTCATTCGCCGTCGACCTTGTTCGGCAGTTGCAACCGCTCTTTTCTTCTCCGCGGTCATTCTTGTTGTGGGGGGGCAGCAGGTTGCAGCATCGGAATTTTCATCCATCGATCAAGCGATCGGAACCGAAGACGCCGTACTCGTCAGCGACAATGACGGTCGGGTGCTTTTTTCAAAGCATGCAGGCAAGAAACTCGTGCCGGCTTCAACCCTGAAAATCCTAACATCCCTTGCGGCGCTGAATCTCCTGGGGCCTGATTATCGATTCCCGACGGAGTTCTATCTGGATAAGGACGACAACCTGAGGGTAAAAGGGTTCGGGGATCCGCTTTTGATATCGGAAGCCCTCGACGAGATCGCATCGAAACTCCGGGGAAAAATAACTCATTATAAAGATCTCGTTCTGGATATTTCTTTTTTCGAGCATCCGCTTTCCGTTCCGGGCGTCTCCCCTTCTTTCGAACCGTATGACGCCCCCAATGGCGCACTTTGCGTAAATTTCAATACAGTGGGTTTTAAACAAACAAAGGATGGTCACCTGGTCAGCGCAGAACCTCAAACACCGCTTCTTCCTTTTGTAATAAAGAGGATTAAATCCTCGGGCCTGCGGCAGGGACGGATTATTCTTTCCGCCGAAAAAAATGAATTTATCCGGTATGCCGGACATCTTTTGGCGTATTTTTTAAAAAAGCGGGGCATAATTTCAGAAGGGAGTATCCGCATCAAAAGCAATTTTACCGGAAATGACGCGCCGATTCTCACATACCATTCCGGATTTTCTTTGAAGAATATCGTCGCCAGACTGATGATAAGTTCCAACAACTTCATGGCCAATCAGCTTTTCCTTGCCTTGGGCGCTCATGTATACGATCCTCCGGGAAGTCTGCAAAAAGGAATCCGTGCCGTATCCACTTATGCCTCTGGTCGATTGGGTTTTGGCGCCATCCAGATCGTTGAGGGCTCCGGAATCTCTCGGGCCAACAGGCTTTCGGCCGAGGAACTGGATCGCATGCTTGAGGCGTTTGAGCCATACTATAAATTTCTTCGTTGCAAAGATAGAATGTATTACAAAACAGGAACACTGAACGGAATTCGGACGCAGGCAGGCTATATCGTTTCGAAAAACGGTAAAATGTATCGATTTGTTATTCTGCTGAATACACCGGAGAAAACAATTCAGCCGATCGTTGACGGCATCCAGCGTGTGATCGAAAAAAAGGAACGGCGCTCTTCTTTGGAATAAAGGAATACCCCATGGCTCTCAATTGCTGACGATATAGGCATAAGCGCTGTGGTTATGGATGGATTCAAAATTTTCCGCGCTTACGGAAAACCACGTTATATTGCTGTCTTTTTTCAATTTTTCTGCAATATCCCGAACGATATCTTCCACGAACTTCGGATTTTTGTATCCGCTTTCTGTTACAAACTTTTCATCCACACGTTTGAGCACGGAGTAAACATCACACGAAGCGCATGATTCGATCAGCTCGATCATGTCTTCCATCCATATAAATTTGTTAAACCGGGTACTCAGACGGACCTCTCCACGCTGGTTGTGGGCACCCGCGTCGCTGATTTCTTTTGAGCAGGGACAAACAGAGGATATAGGCACGATCACTTCCGAAATAAGATCGATTTTTCCATCCGGATGGCTGGTACCGATGATACGGCAGGTATAGTCCATCAAACCGATACTCTTGCTGACCGGCGCCTTTTTTTCGATAAAATAGGGGAAGGTCATTTCGATATGCGCCGAAGCCGCATTCAAATGGATTTTCATGTTGTTAAGAATGACCGAAAACTTTTTGAGCGAAACTTCCGGCCGGATTTTATGAAGAATTTCAACGAACCTGCTCATGTGGGTTCCCTTGTATTTATGGGGAAGATCCACATACATGTTAATTATCGCAACGGTGTGCTGGAAACCGCCCTTTCGGTCTCGAACTTTTATCGGATACCGAAAATTTTTAACCCCCACCTTGTCAATCGGGATATTCCGGTGATCACGTTCATTCTGTATGTCTTTCATTGGATGTGATGGTCTCGATTTGGAAGTTTTGAATCCTCAACCTTTGACCCTCTGAACCCGTAAATGCGGACTTTCAGACGGAATAAACGCCTATCTTAGAAGATACTCTCGGTTTACATGGCTCATCGATTTGAAAATATTGCCTTTTATTTTGGAATTGCCAAGGTAAAGCCGGCTCAACATCTCTTTTATCTCCCGCCGCTTGGACCTTCCTGCCGTCGGGCACGGATTGACAAATTCCGGGAGTCCTTCTTCGGATGCAAAACGCCGGATTACGTCTGCTTCCGCAAAAGCCAGCGGACGAATAAGCACAAATTTTCCTCCAAAAAAGGGTTGTAAAGGAATCATGGTGCTGATTTCACCTGAGTAAAAGATATTTAAAAACAGGGTTTCTATGATATCATCCTTGTTATGGCCTAAAGCCATCTTGTTGCAACCCATCTCATCGGCAACCTCGAAAAGGCGCTTTCTTCGGAGTCGGGAACATAAAAAGCAGGGATTCTCACGATTTCTAGAACTGTGCCCGAGTATGCCATGATCGGTATATTCAATTCTGAACTGATATCCCAGGCGTTCGAAATATGTCTGCAACGGTTTTCCAAAACCGTCTTTGAAGCCTGGATCAAGGTACACAGGATAAAGGTCATAGACTACGGGCGACCGCAATCTACGTTCATGTAAAACCCACAACAAAACAAGACTATCCGTTCCTCCGGATACCCCGACTGCGATCTGATCGCCATTGGATATCATGCCATACTGGTGCAGCGCTTTTCCTACCGCCCGGTTCAAGACCCTATAAGTATGACTCGGCATCGCTCGACAGGTCACTTCGCTGCAGGTACCTCTTCCCCCTTCACCTCTTCTCTTTTAATCCGAACTTTTCCTGCCGCGACTTCTCTGAGGGATACGACAATATCCTCATTTTTTGGAGAGCTTACCAGATATTCATATCCATCACGAATCTGTCGGACCCGTTTCGCAGCCATATGGACCAGCAAAAAACGGTTGGGAACCTTTTTTAAGCAATCTTCTATTGTAATCCGAGCCAATTTAAAACCTCCACATTTATTTGTTGTAACCGTGTTGTGCACGGAAAATCCTCTATCCTTAGACCGATGTTGTGCCAAATGCGGGTTATCGGATCTCGATCAATTCATAGTTTCTTTTTCCGCCAGGAGCCTGCACAACGATCTCTTCACCGATTTTTTTACCAACCAGGGATTTGCCCAAAGGCGATGAGATGGAAATACGCCCCTGACCGACATCCGATTCATCCGGACCTACCAGTTGGTACTTGGCGCTCTCGCCGGTGTCCATATTTTCGATAACGATGGTGCATCCAAATATTGCCCGATCCTTCGGAAGAGTAGACGGATCAATCACCTCGGCACACGAGAGCTTGTATTCAAGATCCTTCATGCGAAGATCAATAAAGGCCTGCCGTTCTTTTGCAGCTTCGTATTCTGCGTTTTCACTCAAATCACCGTGGGATCTGGCTTCTTCGATGGCAAGAATGTTTTTGGGCCTTTCAACGGTTCTCAAATATTCGAGTTCTTTTTTCAAGGCTTCATAGCCTTTTTTTGTCATCGGTATTCTTTCCAAAATCAAAACTCCTTACAGATATTCCTTTTCGAGGACTTCCGCTATCTGGATCGCATTGGTAGCGGCACCTTTTCTGATGTTGTCGGCCACAATCCACATGTTAATCCCGTTGGGAATCGATTCGTCTTCTCTTATACGACCGACAAGTATGAGATCTTGACCCGCCGCGTCCGTTGCAAGCGGATAGATGCTTTTTTGCGGATCATCAACAAGTTTGACACCGGGTGTCCCTTCAAGCAGCGTTTTTACCTTCTCTGCCGTAATATGCTCATGTGTTTCGATGTTCACCGACTCGGAATGACCGAAAAATACCGGAACTCGTACGGTGGTGGCCGTAACTCCGATGGAAGGGGCTTCCAGAATCTTTCGGGTCTCGTTCACCATTTTCATCTCTTCTTTGGTGTAGCCGTTATCCAGAAATACATCAATATGCGGCAGACAATTGAACGCTATCCGGTGGGGATACACTTTTATCTTATAATCCAGAAAGTTGATAATGGAACGGGTTTGGTCCAATAGTTCATCAATGGCTTTTTTCCCGGTTCCGGAGACGGCCTGGTACGTCGAAACAACAATCCTCTTTACCCCGACTTCTTTATGAATGGCACTGATCGGAACCACCAGTTGAATGGTCGAACAATTCGGATTGGCAATGATCCCTTTCTTTTTGTAACCGGCGATGGCGTGTGAATTGACCTCCGGAACCACAAGCGGAACTTCCGGGTCCATTCTCCATGCGCTCGAGTTGTCGACCACAACACATCCGGCCTTTACGGCAATCGGGGCAAACGTCTTGCTTGTCCCCGCACCTGCAGAAAAAACGGCGATATGGACCCCTTGAAATGAATTCTCCGTCAGCTCTTCCACGGGAACGGAATCTCCCTTGAACCTCAGAATACGTCCCGCCGACCGTGCGGATGCAAGCAGTTTCAAAGATTGTAATGGGAAATTCCTTTCGGCAAGGCAGCCGATCATTTGATTACCGACAGCGCCCGTGGCTCCGACAACGGCTAGATTTATGTTACTCCCCGGCATATTCATACCTCCTGTGAAACGAAACCGCTTTGGATTGACCTTATCGTGAAATCGGACTTGCCAAATGTTCTTCTTCTTTGGCGGGATCGGTTTTTTGCAGTCTATGTTTTCGATATCTCCAAATGAACGAGAAGGGACCCGAAACCACATAGGTAACCCCTATGAGAAACAGGGCGACGGACGGCTGTGCGGCAATAAAAATCAGGATCAATATAACGGCAACCAGAACGTTAAAATTCATTTTTTTTAATAGTTCCGGCTTCTTAAAACTGTTATACCTGATTGTACTTACCATCAAAAACGACAGGAAATACAGCATCAACAAAACGATAATCGGATGGATCCCTGCTGAAAGGTTCAGTGATTGAAAAAATAGTACCGTTACGGCATTCATACCCGCTGCAGCCGGGATGGGAAGCCCGATAAAATAGTCACTGCTTATTCTGCCGAATTGCGTATTAAAACGGGCCAGCCGGAGCGCCCCGCAAGCCATAAACAGAAACGCAGCCAGCCATCCGATCCTGCCCAGCGGTTTGAGTGCCCACAGGTACATCATCACGCCCGGTGCAATGCCAAAAGAAACAAGATCCGACAGAGAATCGTACTCCACACCGAATTTGCTCGTGGTGTTGGTTGCCCGGGCTATTTTTCCGTCCAGCCAGTCGAAAATACCCGCGATGACTATGCCTACCGCCCCGGAAAAAAATTTTCCTTCAATCGAAGCGATAATCGAGTAAAAACCGCAGAAAAGGTTCAATGTGGTAAAAATATTCGGCAGAACATAAATGCCTCGCCGAAACTTGTCTTTTTCAAAAGTGTGTTTCCTTGTCATGACAGATACCCCAAAATGGAAGCGCCGGCTTTTACCTTATCGCCCACAGCCACGGTGGGCATTGTGTTCAAAGGCAAATACACGTCAACCCGCGACCCGAAACAAATCAAGCCGATTCGCTGCCCCCGCTTCACATTATCTCCCGGTTGAACAAGGCAGATGATTCTTCTGGCAATTAATCCGGCAATTTGAACAATGCAGAATTCAATCCCTCTTTTCGTTTGCAAAATCAAAGCGTTTTGCTCATTGATGGTTGAGGCTTTTTCGCGATTTGCCGCAAGAAATTTTCCGGGAAAATAGCTGATTTTCTTTATGTCCCCTTCGAAAGGGCTGCGGTTGATATGAACGTCAAACAATGACATGAAAATGCCGATTTTCAAAAACTCACCCTCAATAAACGGATTGCTGTTTACGCGCGTTATCACGATGATCTTGCCGTCTGCCGGTGAAACCACCATGTCATCGCCCTTTGGCACCAGCCGATCCGGATCCCTGAAAAAATAACAAATGAAAAAAGTCGCCGCAAGGCCGATAAGAGCCGGGATCATCAACTTCAGAATGGCAAACACGGATGTGGCAAAAGCAGCGGCCATTATGAAAGGATATCCGGCTTTAGCTATGGGAAATGCGGTTTTACCGGGTTCTTCGGCCCGGACATACCGCTCTGTATCAAAAAGAGGTTGTTCCTTGTCTCGCATCATGCAAACGGATCCATTGCTGAAATATAATTTTTTAAGCGTATAAAATTTTTTATATATTGTCAATATTTACCGTTATTTTTCAGCATCCGATCTTCTGATATAACTCGGAGTGAATCCAGCGACATCGATTTGATCTCCTGCGGAGAATCGTTTCTCGGCAAGAAGGGCTACAGTAACCGCATGGATCATATTCTGGCAGTCCGGGGCAAACCGCGCATACCTTCCGATTTCCATCTCGATCATCTCCTTGTAAAGCACGGCTCCGTCTCCGATAAACAGGCAAGGCTCGGCAATTCCTCTGACCGCCGAGCAGGGATCGGAAACACTTTCAGGACGCTCCTGGACCAGTTGTCTTCCATCGAATCTGTAACGACTTGAATACACTTCTCCTTTTCGGGCATCCAGAAGCGGGCAGATAAGAGATCGCGTACCCGCACCCTGCATGGCAAGCGTTTGAAGGCTGGAAATCCCCACAAAAGGTTTTTGAACCGCGACGACAAGACCTTTTATGGTGCTGATGCCGATGCGCAGCCCGGTAAAACTTCCCGGACCTTTGGTTACCGCAAATCCGTCTATATCGGAAATGCGAAGACCGCTTATCTCAAGCACCTTTCGGATCTGTTCCGGCAAATGTTTGGAATGGGTTTGACCCGTTGCAATGAATATTTCAACAATCGGTTTCGAGCAATGGATCAGGCCGACGCTGCAACTTCGGGTCGCCGTGTCAACTGCTAGTATTTTCAAGGTCTTGAGGGGTCCTTTTTCTGCTTCTGGCTTTCCTTTTGCATTGCGGTGCGGAAGGATTTTCAAGCAGAGCGATCGGGATGACCTCATCCATATGGCTTACGGGTATGAATTTGATCTTTCTTTTGACGTTGAGAGGAATTTCAGTTAGATCCTTCCTGTTCTTTTCGGGAATAACGATTGTCCGGATTCCCGCCCTGATGGCTCCCAGGGATTTCTCTTTCAAACCGCCGATGGGCAATATTCTCCCTCTAAGCGTGATTTCACCCGTCATGGCGATATCCTTATTGACCGGTCGATTGGTAAGGGCGGAGATCAGGGCTGTAGCCATGGCAATTCCAGCCGAAGGACCGTCTTTTGGAATAGCACCGGCCGGAACGTGAATATGGACATCCATATTTTCGAAAAAGTTCTCCTTGATATGAAAAGCGCTGAGGTTTGATCTGGCGTAGCTGACGGCAGCCCGGGCGGATTCCTGCATGACCTCTCCGAGTTGTCCCGTTATATTCAATTCCCCTTTTCCGCTGAACAAAGACGCCTCGACATACAGCACCTCTCCCCCCACCTGAGTCCATGCAAGTCCGGTAGAAAGGCCGACTTGACTGGGTTCCTGATCCATCTCGGGAATATATTTGGCAACGCCGAGGTAATGGGCAAGATTTTTTCTGGTAATTAAAAACGGACCCTTGGCCCCTTCCGCGATCTCGCGCGCCACCTTCCTGCATAATGAGCCGATTTCCCGTTCTAAATTTCTAAGACCCGCTTCACATGTGTAATCCGTGATAATCTGTTGGATGGCACCGGAACTGATGGTCAGGGTTTTCGCCTTCAATCCGTTTTCCTTGATCTGTCTTGGTATCAAATGCCTTCGGGCGATGATCTCTTTTTCTTCTTCGGTGTATCCTGAAATGGAAATAATCTCCATCCGGTCGAGAAGTGCATGGGGTATTGTATCGGTAAAATTGGCCGTCAGTATAAACATCACCCGTGAGAGATCAAAAGGCAAATTGAGATAATGATCACTGAATGATGAATTTTGTTCCGGATCAAGCGCCTCCAAAAGGGCTGAGGACGGATCCCCTCGAAAATCAACCCCGAGTTTATCGATTTCATCCATCATGAACAAAGGATTGCTGCTTCCGCATTGTTTCAGACCCTGGAGAATGCGGCCGGGCATGGCCCCGATATAGGTGCGCCTGTGCCCACGAATCTCCGCTTCATCCCGTATACCGCCGAGGGAAACCCGGACGAATTTACGGTAAGTCGCTTCGGCGATGGCTTTCCCGAGGGATGTTTTACCCACACCGGGAGGACCTACAAAGCACAGAATAGGACCTTTCATCTTTGGATTCAGTTTTTTGACGCTCAGGTATTCGAGCACGCGATCTTTTACCTTATCGAGGCCGTAATGTTCTTCATCCAGCACCGACTTGGCCTTCTTGATATCGATATGATCCTTCGTCGTCTTGTTCCAGGGAAGATCGACCAGCCAATCCAGATAGTTTCGAACCACCGAGGCTTCCGCCGAGTCCGGATGCATCTGTTCCAGGCGCTTTAGCTGCCTCCATGCCTCTTCTTCGGCTTCGTTGGACATCTTGGCGCGCTTAATTTTCTTTTTGTAATCGCCTATTTCCTGGGCTCTGTCGTCCGTTTCCCCCAGCTCCCGGTTAATGGCGCGCATCTGTTCACGCAGAAAGTAATCCCGCTGACTCTTTGAGATTTCATCTTTTACATCGGACTGTATTTTGGCCTGCATGGCCGACAGCTGAAGTTCCCGAGAAAGCAGATCATTGACTTTCCTCAACCGGTCGACCGGATCTATGGTTTCGAGGAGCTGCTGAGACTCCTCGATTTTCAGTTTCAGGTTGGAAGCGACCAGGTCGGCGAGTTTTCCCGGATCTTCAATACCCTCCAGGATGCTGCCGACATCTCCCGTCAGTTCCCCCCGTAAGGCAAGAATCTTTTCCGACTGTTCTCGAACATTCCTCATCAGCGCTTCAATTTCAAGACCGACACGTTCAACGGGCTTTTCGGAAATAACCTCGATTTTTACACGAAACATCCCGCTTTTTCTGAGATATCCGGTGATTCGCGCTTTCGTAACCCCCTGAACCAGTGCCTTTACCCGCCCATCCGGCAACTTTAAAACCCGAAGAATCCGCCCCACCGTCCCGACCTGATATATATTTTCAGGTTTTGGATTTTCTATGATCGGGTCTTTTTGTGTCGATAAAAACAGATACCGGTCTTTTCCCACCGCCTCCTCAACCGCACGAACGGATTTTTCCCGCCCCACGAAAAGAGGCAGAAGCATATCGGTAAAAATCACCACATCGCGAACCGGCAACAACGGCAATGTTGTCGGGATGTTGGCCGGTTCGCCGTCATCTTCCAGAATACTGATCAAATCATCTTTATCTGATTCGGCCATGTTATCCTTTTATAGCCCCCTAAATCCAATTTACCCCATGAAAAGAACATTCGATGCAAGGCGGTTGGGAAATGATTTGCTTCGCCCGGTGCATTTGAAACTTAAAAAATGAGCTTTATAATATAATTCATAATTTGTCGATAACAAGAATCTTGATTTTCAATCAAAATCTATCTACCCTATCATCATCCTACCACCATCGTGTGCATCAACACAGGGAATTATTAGGGAAAAACAGGATGTTAAAATACCATCTCATCGATATTTATACATTTATTTTTGGAATGTGCATCGGAAGCTTCGTTAATGTTTGCATCTGCCGCCTGCCGGAATCGACTTCCATCATTCGTCCTGGATCCAGGTGTCCCAAGTGCCACATCCCCATCAAATGGTACGACAACATACCGGTCTTCAGCTATCTGTGGCTGAGAGGCAAATGCAGAGGCTGCAGGTCAGCTATATCTTTACGATACCCTGTCGTGGAGATCCTGAGCGGGTCGTTTGCGCTTGGCGTCTATGTCACCTTCGGGTTTAGCATCGAGGCGATGATCGTATTTCTATTCATCTGCACACTGCTTGTCGTCACATTCATCGATATCGATCATCGGATTATTCCCGACCTCATTACCCTGCCGGGCATTCCGATCTGTTTTATCGCATCGCTTGTCCTCGGAAAGATCACGCCACTTGCCTCTCTGGGGGGAATCCTTCTGGGCGGTGGAAGCCTCTGGACCGTGGCCTGGGGCTACAGCCTGCTCACCGGAAAAGAAGGAATGGGCGGCGGAGACATCAAACTGCTGGCCATGATCGGTGCACTCATTGGATGGAAAGGTGTTTTGTTCACTATTTTTATCTCCTCGGCGGTAGGAACCATCACGGGGATCATCGTCATGATCGGAAGTCGCCAGCGGGGAAAGCTGGCCGTTCCCTTCGGTCCCTTTCTTTCCATCGGCGCAATGCTGTATATTTTTTTCGGAGACCTCATTATTCGCTGGTACCTGGGTTTGACCATGTACGGATAGCCGAAACCAAAGGGGCATGCCATGAGGATTGCGGTCATCTCGGATATCCACGGCAACCTGGATGCATTGCAGGCTGTGCTGTCCGACATCGACCGCTCCGACATCGACGCGACGGTTTGTCTCGGCGATACCATCGGCTACGGCCCGGAACCGAGAGAAGTGATCGATGCGATCCGGCGCCGTAACATCCCCTGCGTATTGGGAAACCATGAGCTTGCCGTCATTGACCGAAAGCTGCTGAGCTGGTTTAATCCGGACGCCCAAAAATCCATTCTGTGCACCATCGAACTGCTTTCCGACGATTCCATGCGCTTTATTCTCGGCCTTCGCACCTCGCTCATCGATTTCGGATGTCGCTTCGTCCATGGATTTCCACCCGATTCCGCCTTTCTCTATCTATTTCAAGTATCGGAAGGCAAGCTGCGCCGCACCTTCGAACAAATACAGGAGCGGATCTGCTTTGTCGGCCATACCCATGAACTGGCGATCATCGAATTCGACGGTCATCAAGTGACGGCCGGACTACTCAGCCGGGGAATCACCTGCCTGAATGAACAAAGTCGTTACATCATCAACGTCGGCAGCGTCGGTCAGCCAAGAGACGGCAACAACCGAGCGAAATATATCATACTGGATACATCGAAAAACACCATCGATGTCCACTATATCCCGTATGACATCGCCAGGGTCGCCGACAAGATCATTGCGGCCGGATTTCCTGAAATCCATGCCTTGCGATTGTGGTAGAAGAACAGCCGAACCGGCATATTGCGGAGCTGCTCATACAAAATATCGAGGAGCCGGAGAAATGAAAAAAATCGGCAAATACACTGTCCGCGGCTTGCTCGGCAGAGGAGGGATGAGCAAAGTCTATAAGGTCGAAATCCCCGTTATCGGAAAAATTTGCGCCCTTAAAATCTTTTCTCCCAATCCCCTGTTGGTCGAGGCAATGGGAATCAAAAAGCTCAAGGATCTTTTCGTTTCCGAGGCGATCCTCATGGCCAGATTGAGGCATCCGAACCTTGTGGATATCTGGGATTTCGACCGGACAGGCGACGATCCCTTTTATCTCATGGACTACTACTGCAACAATCTGGGCGTCATGATCGGTGAAACGTATCTGACCGACAGGCCTTCGCGCATCATCGCCGTCGACAAGGCGCTGCGGTACATACGCCAGATCCTGACAGGAGCCGCTGCCATGCACCACGCCGGCATCATCCACCGGGACATAAAGCCCTTTAATATCCTCATCACGGACCAGGATACGATAAAAATCAGCGATTTTGGACTGTCGGTCCTGCGCGGGGAAAAATGGGAGGGACCGAAAAACATTCATGTCGGTTCTCCATGGTACGCTGCCCCGGAGCAGGAAATCGATCCAAACAACGTGGAATTTTCCGCCGATCTTTTTCCGATAGGCATTATGCTCTACCGCATGCTGACGGGAAATCTGCCCGCAGCGCCCATGGCCCCCGCCAGCAAATGGAACCCGGATCTCGATGCGGACTGGGATGGATTCCTTGAAAAAGCCACGGCGGCGAATCCACGTGAACGCTTCACCGGCGCTGCTGAAATGCTTCATGCGCTCGATGGTCTTCATATATCCTGGAACCAAAAAAAAGAGCGGATCTGTGAACTCCAAGCAGAGGGAAAACCACCTGAAAGCCTTTCAAAACAACAAACCATAAGGCCCAGGAAAAAATCGCTCAAGGTAGGACCGCGCCAGGCAAAGGCGGCCTTTCCGATAGATGAGCTGTGGCGTCCGGCTTTTTATGTCGCCAACCGTTTAAAGACAAAAAAAGACGGAACCATCGCCGATGAGACGACCGGTCTTCTCTGGCAAAGGTCGGGCTCCGAATACCCGGTGAACTGGAACATGGCCAATCAATACGTAGATCAATTGAACGGGAAAACATTCGCAGGCCGCACCGAATGGCGGATGCCGACCGTAGAGGAGCTGCTCTCGCTGGTGACAGAGCCGCCCTCCGGTGAGGACTTTTGCATCGAACCGGTGTTCGATCGAACCCAGAAAACGCTGTGGAGCTGCGACAGGCGGTCGTTTACGTCGGCGTGGTATGTGAGCCTGGATCTGGGGTTTGTCTCCTGGCAGGATTTCACATGCACCTGCTATGTACGGGCGGTTTGTGACGACTGACGCCGGTAAAGCCCTGTTTCAGAGCACGTCAAACTCATACCCCGCCGCTTTTAAGACTTCCACCAGACGCTCCCCATGGGTCGGCCCCCGGGTTTCAAGCTCCATCTCCACCCGGGTGATCAGCATCGGCAGATCTTTTGCGCTTCGGTCGTGGTAAATGTGGAGAACATTCGCTTTCAGCTCGGCCACCAGGCCCAGAAGGCATGCTAGAGAACCGGGTTTATCCTCCAGTTTGACCTTCAAGCGGATTAACCGCCCGTTTTTTAACAAGCCCTGATGAATGATTCTTCCCAGAAGCGGACTGTCCACGTTGCCGCCGCTGACGACAACAACCGTCCTGCTTCCTTCGGGAATGCCGACCAAGCCGCTGAGCACAGCGGCAAGGCCGACCGCGCCGGCCCCTTCCGCCAGAATTTTCTTTCTTTCCAACAGAAACAGCATGGCCGAGGCAATTTGTTCTTCTTCCACCAGAACCATCTGATCGACGAATCGGGTGAAAATCTCAAAGGGAAGTTCTCCGACCTGCTTGACGCTGATCCCATCGGCAAGTGAAGATGCCGCTTCACTCTTTATAACCTTTCCCTGTTTGAAGGAATCGTATGCCGCCCGGCACGCGCTCGCCTGAACCCCGACGATACGGATGGAGGGCCTGATCTGTTTGGCCGCAGCTGAAATACCCGCTGCGAGACCTCCCCCGCCTACCGGAATGACGATCCTATCGGTATCCTTCAGGTCACTGAGGATCTCCAGGGCGATAGTTCCCTGGCCGGCAATGATATCCGGATCATCGAAAGGGTGAATGAAAAGCCGCCCCTCGCCTGCCAGATCGATGGCTTTGGTTACGGAATCTTCCAGGCTTTGGCCGGAAATGACCACCTGACCGCCATAGCTCCGTGTGGCCTCCTGTTTGGAAATGGATGCCCACTGCGGCATCACGATGGTGGAAGGGATGCCCGATTCCTGAGCCGCAAGCGCAACACCCTGGGCGTGGTTTCCCGCCGATGCGGCGACTACCCCCAGAGCCGGTATCTTTTCACGTGAGCCAAGCACCTTGTTCATTGCCCCGCGGATCTTGAATGAACCCGTTTTCTGCAGATTTTCCAGTTTAAGATAAACCTCTCCCTGAAACATACGGCTCAGGGTCGATGACTCGACAAGCGGCGTTTTAAAAATGCTTTTTTCGACTCGACTTAAAGCATGTTGAAAGGTTTCCAGTGGTATCATCTGCGGAATCATCCTTTCACAGATCATAAAATTTTTGACGCGCTCTTAAAAAAATCGCCGGGCGTTCCTTCAAAATCCTTAGCCGTTACAAACTCAGAAATCAAGCAGATGATAGCGTCGGTATTCCCCGGTCCTGATCCCATTTCCGAATTCTTTTCACAGGATGTGGCGATAAAAAAGTCAACCTCCATCGGCTAAAGCCGAAGATGCTCTTCATATTTCGACTGTAACGCCGAAGGGGTAGCCAGCATGTGGAATCCTCTATTTTTCTCATAACTTTTAAATTGATATGATATACGGAATGAAGAAAATAAATGGTTGCGAAATGCATGCCAAAAGATTTATATATTCTATGGATTGATTGAGATTGAAATAAATTCCAATATTGGAATGATATTGGGAATCATTCCTGGAATTGGAGGAGCGATTCCTTTCATAGTGCATAAAATTATTTTTAAGGCCCCTGATCACTTCACTTTGCCCATATCTAATGCAATAATATTTTTAAATATTTTATCTGGAATCAGTTTTTTGTTTTTATCAGTACGTTTCTTTGCCTAACATCAATTTGCTGGACCGGATGCCGCGTCGTGTGCAAGCAAGCTTGCCCCCGCTCTGGCACCGGTCAGCACCGCGAAACGTTGGGCATTACCATCAACAGTTGAAAGGAGAAGTTCATGGAAAAGTATGGTGCAGAGTTCTTCGGGACATTCTGGCTGGTTCTTGGTGGGTGTGGCAGTGCTGTTTTAGCCGCTGCGTTTCCAAATGTTGGCATCGGCTTGCTTGGCGTAGCACTGGCATTTGGTTTGACCGTGCTTACAATGGCCTTTGCCATCGGGCATATATCAGGCTGTCATCTCAATCCGGCTGTTTCTATCGGTCTCTGGGCCGGCGGCCGTTTTCCAGCAAAAGATCTGCTGCCCTACATTGTTTCGCAGGTATTGGGCGGCATTGCAGCAGGTGGTGTTCTGTATCTGATTGCGACCGGTAAAGCGGGTTTCGATTTATCCGCAGGCTTTGCTTCAAACGGCTACGGCGCCCATTCGCCGGGCGGGTATGGTTTGCTGGCCGCCCTGATAACTGAAGTGGTCATGACCATGATGTTTCTCCTTGTCATTCTTGGTGCCACTGACAAACGGGCGCCACAGGGTTTCGCCCCGATTGCAATTGGCTTGTGTTTGACTCTCATCCATTTGATTAGCATCCCGGTTACAAACACGTCCGTGAATCCTGCGCGCAGTACGGGCGTTGCAGTGTTTGTAGGGGATTGGGCGATTTCACAGCTTTGGCTTTTCTGGGTGGCCCCAATTATTGGCGCTCTCATTGGCGCGGCGATCTATCGCTTCATTGGCAGTGAAAAGAACTAACAGGGGAAATGCCTGCACCCGTGCCGTCATCAGCATCATGGCAATCGATCAAATGGGATTCAGCGGTGCTGATGTCGCCAGAGCGCTGAATTTATTAACCCCATCGGCGATGAGCAAGCTTGTTTTCCATGCACGAAATGACCCGGCTTTAATAAACGATGTTAATGATGTACTTAATGCGCTATAAAAATTTCGGCATGAGGATAAGATGGAAAACATGTCAACTTTTCACCATCCCCTATATTTCTGGGGCTGGAGGAGGTCACCGCGGATGAACTCTCGGCGTAGGCAGCAAGTGGGAGGATGCGGCATCGCGCTGGTAGCCGCTTGCCTTACCAGTTGGAACTGATACACCGTTGTGACCTGGGGCTACTTCTATCGCAGGGCAAGCCTCTTCCTCCCAGCGGTGTTCATTCTCGGGATTGCCTTGGCTCTGTTCCCGGGATACAAAGAGGAGCGGCTCGCTCGGGGTGGTGAGGACCTTTCTAACTTGCACGGCTGGAGGCTCATCATGCCGCGTTGGTGGGCTATCTTGGCCGTGGCTTTGGCCGCGGCTGCTGCGAACGCGGTGCTGACGGCCTCGCGCTAGCGAAACCGCCGAACTAGCGGCCGCACCCGATGGCCCACGTTTAGGCGCGCCCTGTCGACTTTCGCCGAGTTAGCGCGGGCCGCGGGTGAGCCGCAGCATCCATTAATATAATTGACAAAACCACATCGATCGTGGTATCGTAAGACAAAATAGATCGATGGGGGTGTTGGCATGCAATCGGTAACCGTATCACCAAAATATCAAATCGTTATACCAAAATCAGTAAGGGAAGCATTAAACCTTCGTCCAGGCCAAAAAATGCAGGTTGTCGAATATGCTGGACGTATTGAACTTATACCGGAACGCGATATCAAAGAACTCCGTGGATTTCTCAAGGGCATCAATACGGAATTCAAACGAGAGGAAGATAGAGTATGAATATCGTAGATTCCTCCGGATGGCTATCATACTTCGCAGATGAACCTAATGCCGACCATTTCCTGACCCCGCTGAGCGATTCGGCTTTGCTTGTTGTCCCAACGGTAACGATATACGAAGTGTTCAAGGTTATCCTCCGGGAGTCCGGCGAGAATGAAGCACTTCAGGCGGTCGTTGCTATGCAAAAAGGAACGGTTGTTGATCTGAGCGCACCATTGGCAATCGCCGCTTCAAAGCTAAGTTTAGAGCACAATCTTCCAATGGCCGACAGTATCATTCTCGCAACGGCGCAGGAATTCAAAGCCATCGTCTGGACTCAGGATTCAGATTTTGAGAGTTTAAGTAATGTGAAATATTTTCCCAAGAAATAAGAAATGGCCAACCAATAAACCCACAGGACGCTCGTTCCTCGCGCCAGTGATTTTTACGTTCCGTGCGACTGCGCCGCGATTCGCCAACCCGAAGACCCGGTCAGATGCCGTGAAAATTGAGCAATTAAGAATCGAAAGGATTTTAAATGAATTCAAAGACAAAGATTGGAATAATTATCTGCGATCGCTACCGCCGCTGTGCGGGAGGGAAGTGTTTCCGAGCGATGAGGAACAAGGAAGGGGCTTTCAGCATATACACGGACACTGAAGTTGAGTTGGTTGGTTTTACAACTTGCGATGGTTGTCCTGGCGGCAATATAGAATATGCAGGTGAAGAGATGGTAAAAAATGGCGCAGAAGTAATTCATTTAGCTACCGGCCTTGTGGTTGGTTATCCCCCCTGTCCCTATATCGATACATTCAAAGCCTTCCTTGAAAAACGATACGAAGTTAAGGTCGTTATAGGAACGCACCCCATACCGAAAAAGTATCTTGACTTGCATACTTCTCTTGGAACATGGGAGAACTCCGCATGGAGACCTATTATCGCGCCGACAATGAGTAATGAAGTGACACGGGCAAGTTATGATTAAGAACCGTCACTGAATGCTCTTTTGAGCGTCTTGATACTTTTCAATACAACGCGGCAATCACAGTAAAACAGCTGACAGCGTACCGCTGGTTATAAGCCCATTCGCGCGGAATGAGAGCAATGGAAATCCGAGAGATCAAATCCGATGAATTCTCTTTGGCCTGGCCGATTTTCCGGACCGTGGTCGAGGGGGGTGATACCTACGCATATAATCCGGATATATCTTTTGAGGAAGCGCGGGCCTTGTGGGCCACAGCACCCGCCCGCACCTTCATCGCCTCTGTCGACGGGAAAGTCGTCGGCTGCTACATGCTCAAGCCCAATCAGCCCGGTCTGGGCAGCCACGTCGCCAACGCGGGCTACATGGTCGCACCGGACGCCCGGCGAAAAGGCATCGCGGGCAGGATGTGCGAGCACTCCCTGGAGGTGGCAAGGCAGGCAGGTTTTTTGGCCATGCAGTTTAATTTCGTGGTGAGCAACAACGAAGTCGCCGTTCGTCTCTGGATGCGGCATGGCTTTGAAATCGTCGGTCGCGTTCCGCAGGCGTTTCGCCACTCCCGTTTGGGGCTCACGGACGTGTTCATCATGCACCGAATCCTATGAGGGTTGGGCGATATCGGAGACGGGTATTGATAGGCGGCAGACAGGGTTTTTGAAGCTGCAAGGCATGACGGCGGCGCATTTGCCGCACACATGCGTGGTTTCGGGCAAATCCGTGAAGTAGTCCAGCGTACGCAGGTTCTCATTCAAACGTTCCCAGCAAAGATGTCTTTTAAAATCGTCTTCCTTAAGGGCTTCCACGGGGCAAGCCTCCATGCACTTTCCACATTTTTGACCCGACTTGAAAAGACACGCTTCTTCAGTTTCTATTAGGGGGTGTTCCCCGAGATCCGCTTCCGTGACCAGGCTTCCCAGCCGACCGGCACAGCCCGCAGGCGTGATCAACATCCGATGAACACCGAACCGGCCCAATCCGGCCAGATAGCCGAGGTGCTTGTGAGACCAGCGGGCCATGAGGGCGGTTTCGTCAAAGTTGTGAGTGGCCGGCGTAAGAGCTGATTTGAAACCATGTTCCGACAAAAATTTGCCGAGCGCATGGCTCAGCCGGCCGATGAGATCGTTGGTCTGAACGTAGGCCAGTCCCCAGTTTCGGCACGGCCTGCTCCCATACCTGTTCTCCTTGACCAGTTCTTTGCGGAAAGGGATGAAAAACACTACCACTGATCTGGCCGTGGAAAGAAGTTCCCGGGGAAGGAGATGCTCATGAAAGGCGAGCCTGGGAAGCTGTTCGAAACGCTCGTCGACAGGAGCGACAGTGAGGAGCGGCCTTTGCCGCCACCATCCCCCCGTGCCCAACCGTGCCGATTCATTTTCAACAAAGCCTTCCGCAAACTCTCTCAGCTTTCCGATAGCAATCTTGTTTTCCATACTCACCCCTCCCGGTGTCCGGTCCGATAAAGGTCAACATTGAAACAACGTCCCGTTGTTTGTTTGGATTTGCGTGCCGGCTTTTCCTTCCATGGCCTTTTCGATGTCATTGATGGACGCGATTATTGCTCTTTTGCCCCGATTTTGTATAAATCGGACGGCCGCCTCTATTTTGGGTCCCATGGATCCCGCCGGAAAACAGCCGCCCTTTAAGTATTCGACAGCTTCAGAAACCGTGACGGTTCGCAGCAGTTGTTGAGCAGGTTCACCGTAATGTAGATAAGCGCCGTCCACGTCGGTGGCGATGAGAAAAAAGTCGGCGCCCACCTCTTCCGCCAGCTTCGCGCTGGCCAGATCTTTATCGATCACCGCATTGACTCCGGAAAACCTTCTGCCTTCCCGTATGACGGGAATTCCTCCACCGCCGCAGCATATAACGATAAAATCCATTTCGATAAGCTCCTGGATTTCCCGCTTTTCCACTATGGTGACCGGTTTTGGTGACACGACTACCCGCCGGTATCCTTTGGGAGTTTTGATCACGGGAAACGAAAAATCCCCTGGAAACCGCTGGCGCCGGTCAGCCAGTTCCATCTCGGTATACGCCGGCCCGATCGGTTTCGAAGGCTGCCTAAAAGCCGGATCACGTTCATCCACCACCACATAACTGATGAGACTGACAAAGCGCTGGTCGGCATGAACCCCCATCTGCATGAGTTCACTGTCGAGGGTCGACTCAATCATATAGCCGATCTGCCCCTGGGTTTGGGCCACCAGAATTTCAAGCGGCATCCTGGGGACCGCGTCGCAGGATTCCTGCTGAAGCAACAGATTCCCCACCTGGGGACCGTTTCCATGGGTGATGATGATCCGATAGCGCCTGGAGAGCCGTGCAATCTGGCGGATGGGGGCTTTCAAATTTTCAAACTGCTGCGCGATCGTTCCTGTCTGGCCCTTTCGGATAAGGGCATTTCCGCCCAGCGCAACCAGGAGTATCTCTCTTTTTCCGCTGTGTTTCATTTTAAGATGCCCTATCGACCGGCCGACTGTTCACGCCATCCGGCGCAAAAGTGCCTCCTGTAACGCGGGAGACCCATGATCCCTGTAATCGTATCGAACCCGAAGAGTCGGTTTGCGAATCGACAGTATCCGCGAAAGCTGCATCGGTGTCGCAAAAAGCACCAGGTCACAATCCGTATTGTCTATGGTCTGCTGGAGATCGCAAATCTGCTCCCTGCTGTATCCCATCGCCGGAAGAACCTCTGCGAGGTGGGGATATCGACGATAGGTTTCCGCGATAGTTCCTACCGCATAGGGACGGGGGTCGACAATCCGCGCGGCATTGAAAGTTTTTGCGGCGATAATCCCGGCACCGTATGGCATCCCGCCGTGCGTGAGCGTAGGCCCGTCCTCGACGACGAGAACACGCTTTCCCTGAATCAGTTTCGGCTGGCGGACAATAACCGGTGATTCCGCCAAAACGATTTCCGCTTTTGGCGCATGGGTACGGATATTTTTTTGCACCTGCGCTACGTTGTCGGCAGGCGCTGAATCGACCTTGTTGATAATCGCGATATCGGCCATCAGCAGGTTTGTCTCACCCGGATAGTACAGCAGCTCATGGCCTGGCCGATGGGGATCCAACAGCACGATGTGCACATTTGGAAAGTAAAAAGGCGTATCATTGTTACCGCCGTCCCAGACGATAACGTCGGCTTCCTGCTGTGCGGCGTTTAAAATTGCACCATAATCAATTCCGGCGTACACGACGATCCCCATATCCACCAGAGGCTCGTATTCCTCCCTTTCTTCAATGGTGCACTGGTGCAGGTCAAAATCCCGATAATTCGAAAAACGCTGGACAGCCTGTTTCTTTAAGTCGCCGTACGGCATGGGATGGCGTACCACGACCACGTGCCTTCCGCTGTTCCGCAAGATTTCACTGACCTTGCGCGTTGTCTGGGATTTTCCGCATCCGGTTCTGACCGCACATACCGCCACAACCGGTTTCTTTGCCCTGAGCATGGTATACGTAGCGCCTATCAGGATAAAGTCGGCTCCTTCGGCCATGCAAACCGATGCCTTGTGCATGACTTCCGTATGCGGCACATCGCTGTAGGAAAAAGCCACCAGGTCCACTTTGTGTTCCCGGATCAGTTCGACCAAAAGCGTCTCGGGATAAATCCGAATACCCTGCGGATATTGGTTTCCGCAAAGCTCCGGCGGATACAGGCGCCCCTCGATATCGGGAATCTGCGCGGCCGTAAAGGCGACGACCCGGTATCTGGGATTATCGCGAAAGTACACATTGAAATTATGAAAATCCCTCCCGGCCGCCCCCATGATAAGCACCTTTTCAACCATTCTGTCCCCTTTCCCCTGTGTTTCAGCGCTTAAGTATGTGATCTCGGTGCCTCTATGGTGAAAGAGTCCCAAGAAAACCGTCATTGGTTTTACGAACCGTGCTACTAAGTGTTTATCTACCGGATCCGCTCTTTTTTCACACGTTGAGCGGCCTGAGGTGTTTGCGGTTTTCAAACGCATCACGTATACAGCATCTCGCCGATGAATTCAACAAGGCCCCCGGCATTTCCTAAAGCTTACCGATGGGTGATTGACACCGCCGCGGGGCATCCTGTATTAGATGATTATGGATTTTTTTGGCCGCAATCAGCTCAATATGTCATCAAACACAAGGGGGGAACAACATGCTTAAAGATGGTGAAAAAGGAGCGATTCTCCAGCGCGACAAGGAAACATACGCCATTGCGCCGCATCTTCCCTGCGGCGTGGTTACGCCCGAAGGACTCCGAAAACTGGCCGATGTCGCCGAAAAATACGGCGCAGCCGCCATCAAAGTCACCAGCGCGGCTCGAATTGCGCTTGTCGGCATCCAAGGCAAAGATATCGATACCGTATGGGAGGAGCTTGGAATCCCTGCCGGACACGCAGTCGGGATGTGCGTCAGAAGCATTAAAGCCTGCCCCGGTACCACATTTTGCCGCCTCGGGCTGCAGGACAGTCTCGGAATGGGAATGAAGCTGGATGAAAAGTATCATGGGATGGAGCTGCCCGGAAAGGCGAAAATGGGCGTCAGCGGATGCATGAACCAGTGCGCGGAAACCTGCATCAAGGATATCGCCCTGGTCGGAAAGAAAAACGGCTGGACGGTCCTGGTGGGCGGTTGCGGCACCGGCAAACCCCGGCTTGCGGACATTCTTGCGGAAGACGTCGGCTCAGACGAGGCAGTATCTCTTATCGACCGGATTATCGCGTACTATAAACAAAACGCCAGCGGCAAAGAGCGCATCGGGCGGATGATCGACCGGATCGGCCTGGAAACGCTGAAAGCCGCCGTGCTTTCATGAACCGGTGGCCGAATCACCGATCGAGGACGCCGAATATGCAATCCATACAGTGTACCGGCTTCACGGCGGCCGGCGTTGCGGCAGGGCTGAAAAAAAACGGCAGCAAGGATCTGGGGCTTATTTATTCGACCGTGCCGGCTTCGGCCGCCGGCGTATTTACCAGAAACCGGGTGCAGGCGGCGCCGGTTATTTTGGACAGGCAGCGGCTTCGAGCGGGCACTGCGCAGGCCATTATCGTAAACAGCGGCAATGCCAACTGCTGTACAGGTCCACAGGGATTCGATGCGGCTGAATCGATGGCAAAATTTACCGCCACCGGACTTCGAATTCCAGAGGCTCATGTGCTGGTGTCCTCCACAGGCGTCATCGGACAGCCGCTGCCCATCGAAAGAGTCGAAGCGGCGGTACCCGGGCTCATCCATTCCCTTCATCCAGATGGATTCGATGATTTTTCCACCGCAATCATGACCACCGATACGGTCCCGAAGATCGCCGCAAGGCAGGCGGCTCTGGAAGGCGGCCGCTTTTCGATCATCGGAGTTGCAAAAGGAGCGGGAATGATCTGTCCCGATATGGCGACCATGCTCTGTTTCCTATGCACGGATGCACAGGTAGATCCCTATCTGCTCAAAGACTCCCTCTCAATCGCGGTGTCGCGCTCTTTTAACCGAATCACCATCGACGGAGACACCAGCACAAACGACACCGTGCTCATTCTTGCCAACGGGCTTTCCGGGATATCAATAAGAACGGATGAGTACCGTTTGGTATTTCAAAATCTGCTGGACGGAATTCTGGTAGAACTGGCGAAAAAAATCATCAAAGACGCCGAGGGTGCCACAAAACTCGTCGAAATAATCGTACGGGGCGCTCCGACCCCGGACAGCGCCGTGCGGGTTGCGCGCACCGTGGCCAATTCAAACCTGGTCAAAACCGCTTTTTTTGGAGAAGACGCCAACTGGGGGAGGATTCTTGCCGCAGCAGGCAGAGCGGGCGTTTCGATCGATCCGAATCGGGTGGACGTTTTTTTCGATAAGGAACGGATGGTCAGAGGCGGCATTGGATGCGGCGTTGAAGCGGAATCAAGGGCAACCGAAGTCCTGAAACAGCCTGAATTTTCGGTCACGATCGATTTGAACCTAGGCACGGCGTCACATACCGTCTATACTTGTGATTTTTCAATAGACTATGTGAAAATTAATGCCGATTACCGCAGCTGAAGGAAAAAGCAGCAAAAGGGGATGGAGTTCTGTTACAAAAGCCCCGGACACCGGGTTCGGGGCTTTTGTCACGGTATGTATACTAAGCTTTGTCTGATTTTAAAGTTTCGATTTCTTTTTTAAGGTCGTCGATCTCTTTTTTGTACTTTTCAACATCCTCCGGGGCATCGGCAGACTCAACAGCGTGTTCGTCTTTTTTCCAGTTATCTTTTAACTCGTCGAACCCCAGATAGATCGCAAGGCCGCCTCCAAGCAAAAGCATGATTGGAATGGTCCCGGCCAGCACCATCAAAAATTGTGTGAACCAAATCGAAATGCCGATCAGGCCCAATACAGCCGCTACCGCCCCGCCAATTAACGTTTTCATAAAAAATCAACCTCCTTTAATAATTAATATTTTTTGCCTTTCGAAGTCAAAGAGTTGGATTAGCATCCCTTACGCAAAGTAATACTTCAGGCAACCTGCAGGAATTTTTCCGGTTGCATCGCGGTGTGCAATGATGACGCCGGTATGTATATGTAAAAGGACCAATTAAAAGAGAATATCAGATACCACATCCGATTTTATAACGCAAGTATAATTTATGCAGCCGGATTCATAAATTTCCAAAAAGAACCGGCTATAAAAACCTTCTGAAATCATTCAGTCAAAACCGTAGACTGGCCCGCTTTCGATTTGAAGGAACCCGTCGCCTTCTATTTTGAGAAGATAAAGGGTCTTTCTGGCTTCACCGCCGGCACCGAATGTCGTAAACCCGGTAACTCCGTGATATGCTGTTCGTGCGGACAGCTCTTCCCTCAGGGCGCTGTGTGTTTGGATGTGGAGCTGCCGGGACGCGTTAAACAGAATCATGGCCGTATCATAGGCGATCGCCTCGATAAAGCCCGGCGTTTCTCCGTAAATCCTTCGAAAAGTCTCTACAAATGCCCTGACAGCGGTGTCCGGGCTGCCGGGATTGAAAACGTCAACCAGTACCGCACCCTGGACAGACTCACGCGCCATCTGAATCAATTGCTCGGAATGCCACAGATTGGTACCTAACAGGGCGACGCCTTTTATATCGTAATAGGCCAGCTGCGGAATAATCAGACCCACCTTTTTGGGGGAATCGGGTATGAAAATCGCATCAAATCCAGCGGACGGTATGTCCATTTTTTTCTGCGGTATGTCTTCTCCGACTCCCGTTTGATCCATCCGTAAAGTCGTTTCATCATCTGTCTGAGAAGGTGCCTGCGTTTCCGGCTCCGTCGGCGAATTCGAAAATAGCGCAGCAAGTTTTTTGATCACGCCGGTAAAATCGGTCTGGGTCGGTTCGTAGATCTCAGCGGCCGTAATAATTCCGCCACGGCCAAGAACCCGGCTTCGGAAAAGACTCATAAAGGTCCTGCCGTACTTTTCCTTCGGGTAGAGGATAGCAAAACGCGTAAGCTTCAAGGTTTCCATCGCATAGGCAACAAGGGTTTCTACCTGTATCTCCGGGGTGATAAAATGCCGAAATACATAATCCCCGGCGCTGGTCACCCCCTCTTTCTGACTCAGGGTGATGATCGGTATCCCTTTTTTTTGGGCTTCGAGTACGGCAAGTTCAGGAACGGTAACCGGTCCGATAATGGCTGCTACGCGCTCCTGGATCAGCTCTTTTGCGGCTGCAGCCGCCGTTTTTATGTCCGAAGCCGTGTCACGAACGATAATTCCGGCCTTTAGGCCGGAATTATGTGCGTTGAATTGGACCAAAGCGAGTTCGATACCCTTCAAAGCGCGCAGTCCGTAAATCCGGTAAGGACCGCTCAGCGGAAGCAGACAGCCCAGTGTGTGGCGGCGGTAGAGAATCGTTTTGCCCAGATTTTCAAGCGTTTCTCTGGCCCGCACCGCCTCATCGTGGTCGGGAAAACGATGGATCAACTCCGCAAGGATTTTTTTTGCATCGGTATATTTTTCATCGGCCACTTTTCTAAGCGCCAGCTGGTAGAGCAGGTATCCGACCGGCGCTTCGGTTTCTACCGTTGATAGCAGCGCCTCCAATTCTGATTCAGGCAGCTTCGCCGCAACATTTTTCAACTTTTCTGAAAAAACCTTTTGTGACGGTTCATCCGCATAAGACATACCGCGTATATATGACTTCACCGCCAATACCGGCATCTGGAGCGCTTCGTAACTACCGCCCGAAAGCTCGTATATCCTTGCGATATGCGAATCCAAAACCGCCTTTGCCAAGGCATTCGGGCTGATTGAAACGACTTGTTGGTATTCACCCCGCGCATACAGCAAAGAGAGAAGCGCCTGCATGGCCTCAGCCGCAAAGCCGCTTTCCGGATATTCCTCCAGCAGCCGTTCATAGCTCTGTCGGGCTTTTTGGTCTTCACCCAAAGCCCTGTAAAGCGTTCCGATTTTCAGTAATGCCGCGGCGGCAAAAGCGCTTTGGGGATATAGCGACAGAACTTCCTGATAGGTGTTGAGAGCATCCGGGTATTTTTTTTCGCCAAATAGATTCTCCGCTTTTGAAAAAAGCGCTTCTTCCGGCCGGCCGGCTGCTTCTCTTTCGGGCGCCCTGGGCGCTTTGTACGCACATGAGGCAAAAAAAATCAGGGAAATCAGAATGAGGATGGGAAAATGGTATTTCATTGATTCAATCTGTCCTGTGTTCCGGTCTCCATCCGGCAGGCAAGGAGTCACTCCTCAGAGGGCCTTGTATTTAGCGTTTTTTTTGAAACCCTAATATATCGGACTGGTGGTTGCATACGGGTTGGTTGCTTTTATAAAAAAAGCAAAAAAAGTTTGATGAGTTTGTAAAGTCCGAAAACGTCCTTTTTCATCATTCCGGCGAATCCCGGTTTCAGTCCGGTGCAGGCGCTGGAATCCATAAATTTCAATCCGTTAGAATTTCTATGGACCCCGGTTTTCACCCGGGTTACGAGTTTTTACGAAGCCATCAGGCTTTTTTATATCAGATATTTTATTTGTCAAACATTTGTTATGGAAAAAATGAGCTCCTTTTCATCACGGCTTGACATGACAGCCGAATGCTCTGTATAAAAAAGCAGGGCAAGATCGATTCTAGTGTCGTGTCCCAGAAATAAGTTCATAAAGTCGTTTAAGTTTATTTAATATAGAATCGGCTGTTGCTGTCCAGGAAAAAGGTTTGCATTGGCTGTTATAATTATCAACAAAGCGATCTATTTTTTCCGTTAACTGTTTGACGCTTCTAAAAGTGC
>Ga0209270_1001081_pt1 | contig 43525 bp, 24 predicted proteins | sample MTBAKSrepl1MetaG_FD_187456 | JGI IMG/M metagenome (GOLD analysis project Ga0209270, IMG submission 187456) | Enrichment culture microbial communities from Arthur Kill intertidal strait, New Jersey, USA, that are MTBE-degrading - MTBE-AKS1... | ecosystem: Environmental > Aquatic > Marine >... | reverse complement strand
CCAATCTCAGCCGCTGAGACTCCAACGCGCGGCCGACGATCCGGATCGCTCCGGGATCCAACACATCACGATCACCAGCCAAAGGGAGAATGCACAACACCGAGAGAGCGATTACAGCGAGAATCATAATTCGGTTCATGGCAATCCCCTGTTATTACTATAAATTATTATAACATTTTCCGCTGTTGAATCTATTCTTTCCATAATCACGCGGTTCTCATTCATATTTTTGCACTATCAGTGACTCGATCCGCATTTCCCACTGGCAGGATTGAGCGAGTCGACACTTCGCCTGGCTCAGTGTGCCAGCAGGGAGAGGATCAGCAGGTTTGTGTCAGGCAGGGTTCGAGCGGGGTGGATTCACCACGAAAACACGAAGGGCGCGAAGGATTTCATTGGTCGTCGATCATTTTTCTTTGGGCATTCAGAGGACGGTGAGACGGTGAATGGGTGAATGGTTGAATCGATGAGTTGGCGAATCGGTGGATCGGGAGACGGGAAACGGGAGGCGGAAGACATCAGTCATCGACAATCAACCATCAACAATCAACTGTTCCCGAACTTGCGAACCTGCGAACCTTCCAACGATCAAACCTTAAACGGCTCGATTACTTTGACCCGATGATTCTCGCAGGCACGCGCCCGGCCCGCCAGGGCCGGGCTGGATTAGCCAGGGGCGCAGCCCCTGGTGGGTGAGCGTCATCTTGCATTTCCATTCTGCCGTTTGACAGCCCCATCGGGGCGACAGACAGGTGGCGTGAATCGCGGAGCGCGGATCGATCGAAATATCAATCATTGAAGCGCCGGGTTTTCCGACAGCCCCGCTGTCGCCCCGCTGGGGCTCGGGGTAAGGAAAACAGCCGCACTGGGCGGCGGCGCCTGACCAGGGGCTGCGCCCCTGGCTAATGCCGTCCGGCCCTGCGGGCCGGGATTTTGCCCCCAGGCGACGTGATCGGGTGATCGCATGTCCGTTCCGGTCATGCCGGATGTGTTTACGATCACGATTACGAATTACGATTACGATCGCGATTACGAATTACGAGCACGAAATCCGAAGTCCGCGTTACGGGAACGAGTCCCGATCCCCGAACCGCGAGCCCCGATTACGATTACGATCACGATTACGGAGCACGAACATGGGGGTGGCACGGAGAAGGTGCCGAGAGCGGCGGTGTTGAAACCGGGGCCGATCCTGATAAACTACATCCGCTGATCCCATCGACACTCCGGAGGAGGCGCACGACCATGAGCCACGATCCTGAGTCTCAAGCACGCGGGGCGGCCACCGACGGCGGCGGGAGCGCGCCGCACCCGGTCTTCGCCATCACCCGGCCCCAGCCGCGGCTGCTCGCCCAGTACGTGCTGCGGGCGCTGGCGGCGGGCCCGCTGTTCCCGGTGGTCGTGGTCCCCCTCTACTTCCGCTACCATACCCTGCGCTACCGGTTTGACGACGCCGGCATCGTCATGAGCTGGGGCATCCTCTTCCACCGCGAGATCACTATCACCTACGCCCGCATCCAGGACATCCACCTCACCAGCAGCCTGCTGGAACGCTGGCTGGGCCTGGCGCGGATCCAGATCCAGACCGCCGCCGGCAGCGCCAAGGCGGAGATGGTGCTCGAAGGGTTGCCGGAGCCGGGACAGATCCGCGACTTCCTCTACGCCCGGATGCGCGGCGTGCACCCGGGCCGGTCCGGCGCCGCCGAGCCGGCGGTCGCCGGCGCAGCCGACGCAACCGGAAGCGCCGCGGTCGCCGCGGCGCTCCACGAGGCGGCCCGGGAGCTGCGGGCGGTGCGGGAACTCCTCGAGCGGCAGGCGGCGCGGGAGGGGGACGATGGAAGATAAGCTGCTGCGCCTCGTGACCCGGCTGCTGCGGCTGCCGGCGGAACCGGAGGCGCCGGAGGCGCCGGCCCGGGTGTTCCGGGCGGCCCGGCCCTACTACACCTACCTGCTGCTGGCCTGGGGGGTGAAGCAGGTCGGCGCCGCCATCGGCCTGGCCGCCGGCCTCTACTTCACCCGCTACGTGCCCGCTATCCCGCTGCGGCTGGGACCGCTGGACGCCGGCGACCTGTCCGCCATCATGGCCTTCTTCGAGGTGCTGGCCATTATCGGCTTCCTCCTCCAGATCCCGTTCACCCTGGCCGCGGTGCGTCTCGACTACCTGATGCGCTGGTACATCGTCACCGACCGCTCGCTGCGGATCCGCGAGGGAACCTGGCACGTCCGGGAGCTCACCATGAGCTTCGCCAACGTCCAGCAGATCGCCGTGGAGCGGGGACCGATCCACGGGCTGCTGGGGATCGCCGACGTGAAGGTTCGCTCCGCCGGCGGCGGCGCGGCGGAGGCGCACGACGACAAGCACGCCCACGGACCGGACCTGCATCTGGCGTACTTCCGCGGCGTGACGGACCACGAGGCGATCCGGCAGCTCCTCCGGGAGCGGGCCGGTCGGAGCCGTGACGCCGGACTCGGCGACCCGGGCGACGCCCACCTCGAACCGGAGCCGGAGATCGGTGAGGCCGCGCCGGCCGACGTGCTGGCGGCCGCCGAGCTTCTCCGTGACGAGGCACGGGCGCTGCGGGAGGCGGTGAGACAGGACAGAAGATAGGAGATAGGAGATAGGAGTCAAGAGACAGCAACAATCAATAATCAACAATCAAAATCAACGATCAACAATCAATTATTTACAGTTCCCGAACCTGCTGACGTTCGAACAGTTGAGCTTTCAAGCGATTCAAAGGACATCGGCAAGGACAACCGATGACGAGCCTCTAGCCTCGAGCCCCCGATGTCCGATTTCCAAGGTCCGATCAACGAGCCTCGAGTCCCGAGCCTCGATGACAAATACAATCTCGAGCGGAGTGGCAACGGGCCTCCGGTTCCGATTCCACGCAACAAACGGCTTCTTTCAGGCGATAATTAACAAACAGCGATTGATCAGGGTTTGTCCGTTCACAGACAGGAGGGTTCGTATGCGGCGAGTATTCATCGTACTGGTGCTGGCGGGCGTGGTGCTGCCGGCGGCGGCGGTGGCGGGAGTCAACGTCTGGAGCACCAACGGCCCCTACGGCGGCCTGATGATGGACGCGGTGGTGGACTGGCAGAATCCCAACGTGGTCTACGCCGCCTCGTTCGGCGGCGGCGTCTTCAAGAGCATGAACTGGGGCCAGAGCTGGAGCACGGCCAATGTCGGGCTCACCGACCATGATGCCTACTCGCTGGCCATGGATCCCACGGACCCCATGGTGCTCTTCGCGGGCACCGGCACCCGGATCTTCAAGACCACTGACGGCGGCAAGACCTGGAGCGAGTCCGGCACGGGCTACCCCGGCATGGAGGCGTTCGACGTGGTGATCCACCCGAGGTCGCCGAACACGGTCTACGCCACCACCAACGGCAACGGCGTCTTCAAATCCACAGACGGCGGGAGCACTTGGAGCGCCGTCAACCAGGGGCTGACCGATCTCGGGGTCTGCAGCCTGGCCATCGATCCCGTCCACCCGACCACGCTGTACGCCGGCACCCGCTACAGCGGCGTGTTCAAGACTTCCAACGGCGGCGGCACCTGGGTCCCCACCGGCGCACTTGGCAACCCGGTGGTCTGGGCGCTGGCGGTGCATCCCGACAAGCCGCTGACCGTCTACGCGGGCACGGACGGGGGCGTCTACAAATCGACCAACGGCGGCACCTCCTGGTCGCTGGCCGATCCCGACATCAGTTGGCTGAACGTGCAGGACATCCAGATCGATCCGGACACGCCGGACACCGTCTTCGCCACCGGCATGGGCGGACTGTACAAGACCGTCAACGGAGCCGACTTCGAATTCGCCGACCACGGCTTGTACAACGCCAGTTGCATGGGACTGGCCCTGGACACCCGCCACCCGGCCACGCTCTACGCCGCCACCTGGGGCAACGGCGTGTGGCGCTCCGGCAACGGCGGCGCCAGTTGGGTGGAAGCCAACGCCGGGCTGTCGGGGGCGATTGTCCACAGCGTCGCCGTCCATCCGCAGGACAGCCGCATCGCCTACGCCGGCACGGCGGGCAACCTGTTCAAAACCGAGGACGGCGGCATCACCTGGCGGCTCTTCGAATACATCGGCGACAATTTTGCCGACGTGGTCATCGCGCCGTCGAGCCCGGACACGGTGTACGCCGGCGGTATCTACGACATCATCCGGACCCGCAACGGCGGCGACACCTGGGCCAGCATCCGGAACAACCTGCCGGCGGGCTATGTCGAAAGCGTCGAGGTCCACCCGACCAGCCACGACACCGTCTACGCCGGTCTGGACACCCACGGCTGGACGCCGGAACCGGTGTTCAAGAGCAAGAACGGCGGCGACAGTTGGGTGGCGGCCAGCACCGGCCTGCCGTCGGACGTGGTGATGGACCTGCTGCTGACCCCGGAGACACCCAACACGGTCTACGCGGCCTTCTGGTCCAGCGGGATCTACAAGACCGTCGACGGCGGCCAGAGCTGGTCGCCGGCCGGCGGCGGCCTGCCGACGGTCTTCGCGATGGACCTGGCGGCCCACCCGACGCAGCCGAACACCCTCTACCTGGCCACGAGCGACGGCGTGTACCGGACCGTGAACGGCGGGGCCAGTTGGCTGCCCGTCAGCGCGGGCCTGATCGACTTGTGGGTGGAAAGCGTGGAGGTGAGTCTCCATAACCCGCTCGTGGTGTACGCCGGCACCTGGGACGGCCTGTGCGTCTCCACCAACGGCGGCGCGACCTGGTCGCTGGCCGATCCGGCGTTCTACGAAATCGCGGTGTACGACATGGCGTTCGCCGAACAGATGCCCCGGCTGGAGTACGCCGGCGCCGGCGGCGGTGTCTTCACCCGGATCGCGGCGGACAACGCGCTCTATGTCCAGTACGCCTCGAGCCGGCCCGGCGGGCTGGACAAGAGCCAGCCGTCGCAGATCCTGCCGGCCGCGCCGCTGCTGCTGGCGCCGGGTCCGGACGCGTTTCCCAACGTGACGGCCGCCAATCCCGCCATCATCGAGATCCGGCTGCCGCCGGGGGCCTGCCTGAGCCAGACGCTGGCCACGGGCAATCTGGACGACATGGCCCTGGAACCGGCCGGCCGGCTGGTGTTCCCGCTGGCCGTGTCCGAGTACCAGTTCAACCCGGCGGCGGGCGGCTATGAGCCCAGCGACGACACGTCCAGCCCGTCCGACATCGGCTGGCACGCCGTCCAACTGTTCCGCTACGTCGCCGGCGAGGACACGATCTGGATCCGCCTCACGGAGAATCCGGCGGTTTGGGAGCCATCGGCGGAATCGAAGTTTCTCGGCTTCACCCTGGGTGCCGGTGCCGGATGCTGGCCGCCGAACGAGGCGAGCAACTGGGGCACGGACGGCAAATACCGGCAGGCCAGCACCCAGTTCATCGCCGACGTGCGGGGCTACGATTTCGACGCGGCCGGCGGCCACTTCCCGGTGACCCTCCGGGCGTTTTACCAGGGTACCGGCGGCGCGGTGCCCGTCTGGATCTTTCCCGATGTCGTGGACCTGTTCCAGTACGACGCCTCGCAGGCGCCGGAGCTGTCGGCGGCGTCGCAGATGGGAGCCGCCATCACCGACTTCGCCACCGCCGACCTGGACCTGGACGGCCGTGAAGACCTGATCACCATCGATCAGGAGAACCGCCGGATGCACTGGGCGTACCGCCACGCCGACGGCTCCCTGCGATCGATGAGCTGGCGCGACCTGGGTGACTACACCCCCGTCACGCTGGACGCGGCCGATGTCACGGGCGACAGCCGGCCTGACCTGCTCGTCGGGGACAGCGAAGGCAAGCTCTGGATCTACGACTGGTGGGACCTGTTCATGGCGCAGAAGTCGGCCGGGCCGCTGCCGCCGGCGCGCATGGTGGCGCTGGCGGGCGCCCCGTCGGACTCGCTGGTCCAGGATGTCAATGCCGACGGCTGCTCCGACTATCTCTACACCGACCAGTCCGGCAATTCGCTCAACGTGCTGCTCGGCAACGCGTTCACCAGCAGCGCCTCGTACGCCACCGGGAGCGGCCCCGTGGCGCTCGCCGGCGGCGACTTCGACGGCGATCTGGACCCGGACGTGGCGGTGGCCAACGCCAGCGGGAACACGGTGTCGGTGTACCGGAACAGCGGCGCCGGCGGCTTCACCCGGTTCGACTATGCCATCGTGGGCACCCAGCCGGCGGACATCCAGTCGGCCGATTTCGACCGCGACGGCCGCGGCGACCTTGCCCTGGCGCTGCAGGGCGACAAGTCGATCGCCGTGTGGAAGGCCCAGGCGGGCGGGACGTTCAGCCCGGGCGCGGGACAGAAAGTATACTTCCAGAACCGGCCCAGCGCCCTTCAGGCGGAGAATTTCGACGGCCGCCACGGCCCGGACATCCTGGTGGGTTTCACCGACTACTACAAGCTGGCCCTCTGCGTCTCGGACGAGGGCGGCACCATGGCTTACGCATACAGCATCAACACCCTGGGCGACGTGGAGCTGGACCCGGTCAATCACGTCACCCTGAGCGAGGACAACGTCCTGTCGGTGGCCGGCGGCAGCACCCTGGGCGGCATCTCGGACCGGACCGGCGCGGCGGCCCTGGCCGACCAGCCGTTCAACCTGGTTCATTTCCCCCGCAGCCAGGACCTGTCGTTTTCGGTGGTGAACCTGGACGCGCAGTCCGCCCTCCTGAACCTGGAGCTGTACGACGACACCGGCGCGTACCGCAAGAGCGTCACCGCGTCCGTCGCCTCGGGCGCCCAGTACGCCCGCTACCTGGCGGACCCCGGCTTGCTGGGGACCGACGCCGACCATTCCGCCCGCTGGGCCCGGGCGTTCGTCACCCAGGCGGACACCTACGGTCTCTGGCTCGCCAACGAGAGTGACAGCATGACCTACCTCGACGGACTGAAGCTGCCGGACGTCCGCGACGCGCGCACCCGCTTCGTCCTGCCGGCGGCGCCGCCGGCCGGCGGTTTCGCGCGGGTGTTGCTGGTGAACCCGTCGCTGGCCCAGGCCCACGTCACCGTCCGCTGGCTGGGCGGCGGCGCTCAAAAGGGGTCGCTGGCGGTGGACCTCGCCGGCCGCGCCCGCCGGGTCGTCGAGGTGGGCACGACCTTCCCGTCGCTGGCCGCGGGGGATTTCCTGCTCGTGGACTCGGACCGGCCGGTGATCGGCTGCGAGCTGTTCGGCGACGCGCAGAAGCTGGCCGCCGTCGACGGGCTGGCGGTGCCCGACACCCCCGCGGTGCTGTACAGCCCCCATGCGGCGGCGGGCGACTTCGGCGTGGTTTACGAATCGTTCCTGACGCTGGTGAACACGTCGGCGACGCCGTTCACCGCCGCGCTGTCGCTCTACGGCGACAGCGGTAACCTGATCAGCTCCGTCCCCGCCCTGGCCATGGCCGCCTACTCGAAGCAGCAGCTCAACGTGGCCCAACTGTTCGGCCTGGTCAATCCCACCTCCGGCTACATCAAAGTGGATCCGCTGGGCGGCGTCGGCCTGACCGGCGCCATCACCTTCGGCGAAAGCGGAACCGGCCGTTTCCTCTCCTGCCTGGGACTCGTGACGCCGGGCGGTGATGACTTCCTCGTCGGGCATCTCGCCATCGGGACGCTGGGCAGCGTGTCGTTCTTCACCGGCGTGAGCATCCTCAATCCCGATGCCGCGGCGCAATCAGTCAATCTGACCGCGTACGATCAGAACGGCATCCCCCAGTCAACCGCTTCGGTCAACGTGCCGGCGCGCGGCCGCTCGATCTTTCTGCTCGACCAGCAGCTGCCCGGCCTCGGCAGCATCTTCGGCGGCTATCTGCTCATCGAGAACCAGACCACGCCGTCGTCGGGACTGATGGTGTTCGCCCTGTTCGGCGACCAGCCGCTCAATTTCCTGTCGGCGGTGAACGCCGTGGCCGTTGGGGAGTGAACAGTAAACAGTCAGGAGATAGGAGATAGGAGATAGGAGATAGGAGTTCCGAGATCGTCGTGCTCGTAACTCGTAATCGTGATCGTCATCGGGGTTCGGGGTTCGGGGTTCGGGGCTCGTTCCCAATCCCGACGGCCGGATCCGGGATCGAGAGTTTGAAGGTTTGAAGGTTGGAACGTTTGAAAGTTGAAATGTTTCCGGGTTCGCAGGTTCGGGTACCGTTGATGGTTGATGGTTGATCATTGATAGGAGCAGGTTTGCGGGTTTGCGGGTTTGCGGGTTTGCGGGTTTGCGAGTTCACAGGTTCACAGGTTTGCAGGTTCACACGTTCGCAGGTTTGACGTTCGGGTTTGAAATCGAGTTAATGGGTTGAAGGCTGAAAGTTGTTATAAGTTGAGAGAGCTCATCTCAAAGCTGACCGCTCACGGTTTACGGCTGACGCTTCCTGTTGAAAGCTGATTGCTGATCAACCTATTTTGTTCCATTTCGGGTCTGGAAACCGATGCGGGGCATAACGCAACCGGACCGCCCCTGCCGCGCATGCGGCAGGAACGCGGGATCGGTTGATCACAATGAGTATCGGAAATCAGCGGGGCGCGGAGGTGAGTATGGGCAGAATGCGAGGAATCATTCGCGCGAGCGTGCTGGTACTGGCGCTGATGGTCGCGGCGGGGGCGGCCGGCGCCTGGCCGATCCATCAATGGCGGTGGCAGTGCCATGGTCCGTACCTTGGCTCCCGGACCCGGCTGGCCGTGCCGCCGGCCCCGTACGACGGGGTGTTCGCGGTGCTGTACGGGGGCGGGTTTTTCACCGGCCGGGCGGGCACCGACGATCAGACGATATGGGAACCCGGCTCCCGGAACGGCTTATCCAGCCTGAACATGACCGCAGTGACCGCCGGCTATGGATTTATGGGCGTCACCATCCTTGTCGGCACGGATTATGGCTTGTATCGCAGTGACGACTGGGGCGATAACTGGGTTAAAGTCGATGACCTGGGCCATAAACGCATTCTCTGCCTGGCGACGCAACCGTCGGCCGTGGGAGCTGCGGAATACTTCTACGCCGGCTGCTTCGACGGCTCGGTCTTCGTTTCCTCCGATGGCGGCGTCACCTGGGCTGACCGGACGGGCAGCCTGCCGATAAACCCGGTCATCAGCCTGGCCACCGACCCCGTCACCGCCATGGTCGCCTACGTCGGCCACGAGGACGGGTCGGTCCATCGGACCGTCGACGGCGGCGTCGTCTGGACCGAAATCTTTCCCAGCGACGAAACCGGCGAGGCGGCGGCCATCGCGGTCCACCCGTCCACACCCAGCCGGTTGTACGTCGGATTCATGCCCATCGGCGCCGGCCGCAACGGCGTGTACCGTTCCTCCAACAGCGGCGGCTCATGGATTCGAACCGGGCTTGACGCACCCGTCACCTGCCTGACCATCAACCCGGATGATCCCGACCAACTGTTCGCCGGCAGCGAGGGTACTGCCGACGGGACCGTCGTCTACCGCACGACCAACAACGGGCTGACCTGGCAGGCCTTTGACAGCGGACTCCTTGCCACCGATACCCAGATCTCGATCGAGTCGCTGGCGTTCGTGCCCGGTAACCGGGAGCCCGCCGGCCTGTTTGCCGGCACCTTCGACGGGGCGGTCTGCTATTCCACCGATGGCGGCAGCAGCTGGAGCTGGCAGCATCAGGGCCTCACGGTGGATGGTGTCCGGGCGGTGGCGTCGGAGCCCGTGGCGCCTTACCGCGTCTGGGCGCTCACCGCCGCCGACGGTTTGTTCCAGAGCGAAGATCACGGCTGGACCTGGTGGCGCCACGGCGAGGCGTGGAATCCGCCCGCAACCGGCGAGTCGTGCGCGGCGCTGGCCGTGGCGCCGGACGGCCCGGCGGGCGAGCTCGTCCTGCACGCGGTCTGGGACCGGCGGTACTTCCGGAGCGAAAACGCCGGCCAATCATGGACCGAGCGCTGGCTCATGGACCGCGCCTACTGCCTGGCGACGGATCCGGACGATCCGGCCACGGTCTACGCCGGCGGCGACCGGTTCCTGGGCAGCCAGAACGGTGTCTACAAGAGCACCGATTGGGGCCAGACCTGGACCACGCTGCCGCTGGCCCACAACCTGGCCTGGTGCCTGGCCGTGAATCCGCTCCATCCCCAGATCCTCTACGAGGGGGGCAACGGGTGGAGCGGCACCGCGCGGCTGAACCGGAGTGCCGACGGCGGCGCGACCTGGACACCGGCCGACACGGGCATCGGCGACCGGGTGGTCCGCTCACTGGCCGTTCATCCCGCCAATCCGACCCGGCTGTTCGCGGGCACGCAGTCCGGCGGCCTGTTTCGGAGCTCCGACAGCGGCGGCCAATGGACGACCACCGCCCCCGACCTTGCCGCAATCACCGTCCAGACACTGGCCATCGATCCGGACTGGACCTCCACGCTGATGATCGGCTCTCCGAACGGTGTGTTCCGCAGCTCCGACGGGGGCAACTCCACGGTCAACGTTGGCTACGGGATCCCCACCAGCGTCATCACCCAGTTGGCCTACCACACGAACGGCACGGGCCTGCTGTTCGCGGTGACGCCCAGCACCGGCGTGTTCTTCCGCCGCTTCATCTGCGACCTGAACCTGGACGATGTTCTGGACCATTTGGACCTGTTGGAGATGAACCTGTTCCTGCCGGAAACCCTTTTGCGGCTGGTGGCGGGTGAGGGCGCGGCGGACGTGAACCAGGACGGCAAGGTCAACGTCGTGGACCTGCTGCAGATGAAACTGGCGTTGCACTGACAATTCCGGGTTGTGGGTCGAGGGTTGAGGGTTGAGGGTTGAGGGTTGAGGGTTGAGGGTTGAGGGTTGAAGGTTTAGGTCTTCCGCCTCTCGTCTTCCGTCTCTCGTCTCTCATCTCCCGTCTCTCGTCTCCCGTCTCCCGATTCACCGATTCACCGACTCACCGATTCACCGATTCACCGACTCACCGATTCATTCATGTCTCACCGTTCACTTTTTACAATTCATTGTTCTCCGTTCGCGGCTCATTGCTAGCCGACAGCTCTGCCTCCAGGATTAAATCCTATCGCCACCGCAACCGATTTGTGGTAGTTATGAGCTGGAATCCGGCCTGGAGGTCATCCCGTGAAACACAGTTCATCCATCACCCGATTCGGCCTGCCGCTCGTCACGCTGGCCGCCTTCGCGGGAGCCGCCGCCTTCGCGGTCCTGGCCCAAGGGGCGGACCCGGCGGCCATGGCCAGCCAGTACGCGGCCAGCGCCAAGGCCAACGCCGAGCTGACGCGCCACTACACCTGGCAGATGCGCGTGGCGTTCTCCCTGAAGGGCGAGCCCAAGCCGGCCACGCTGTACCAGATGCGGTTCGACGCCGACGGCAAGCTGCAGAAGACGCGGCTCACCGCGCCGCCCGAGGAGAAGAAGGCGCGCGGCATTCGCGGCCGGATCAAGGAAAAAAAGATCGAGGAGTTCAAAGACTGGGCGGACACGCTGTCCGATCTGGTGAAGGAATACATGGCGCCCACCCCGGGCACCATGATGGACTTTTACGCGAAGGCCGCCTACAGCCACGCCGCGGACGGCACGGTCCAGGTCACGGCCGGCGGCTTCATCCAACCGAAGGACACGGTGACCTTCTGGCTCGATCCGGCAACCAAGGGCACGCGCCGGTTCGCCTTCCAGACGGTCCTGGACGAGGACGCCGTCAGCGGACAACTGGATTTCGGCCAGGTGCCGGGCGGGCCGCAGTATGCCGCCCGGGTCACCGTGAACGTGCCGGGCAAGGACGTGTCGGCCACGATCGAGAACTTCAACTACCAGCGGCAGTGACCGCGGGGAGCGCATCATGAAACGGATCCTGCTGGCCGCGGCTGTCCTCGTCGGGTTGGCCGCCGCGACCGTCTGCGTGCCGGGGGCCCAGCCGGCCCCGTGGCCGAGAGTCAAGGCGCTGCCCGACGGCACCCGGATCACCGCCTACCAGCCGCAGGTGGACAACTGGGGCTTCTACGTCCGGTTGGACTTCCGCATGGCGGTGGAGATCCTGGAGCCGGGCGCCGCCCGCCCCGTGCCGGCGGCGCTGCAGCTCACCGGCGAGACCACCACCGACCTGTCCACCCGGACGGTGGTGCTGTACAACCTGAAGATCCTCAAGGCGAATTTTCCCTCCGCCGACGACGCCACTGCCCAGCGGCTGACCGCGCTGCTCGCGCGCGTCGTGCCCGCCGCGCCCATGAAGCTGTCCGTGGACGGGATCCTGGCCTACGTCGCCGCCACGGGAACCGGGACGGCCCAGCCGTCCGCCCAGCCCGCGGCGCCCGCGGCCGCCCCACCGGCCCAGCCGGCGCCGGCGCCCCGGGCCGTCACGGCGCCGCCGGAAACGCCCGTCATCCTGCACAGCCAGACGCCGGCGGTGCTGGTGATTTTCGACGGTGAGCCGAAGTTCGCCCCCATCGAGAAGACCGGACTCCTCTTCGGCATCAACACGAACTGGGACGTGTTCCAGGTGGAAGGCCAGCCGACGACCTACCTGCTCAACGGCGCGAGCTGGCTCCAGGCCCCGGCGCCCACGGGACCGTGGGCGCCGGTGGACAAGCTCCCCAAAAATTTCCGGGACCTCCCCGTGGAGGATAACTGGGCCGAGGTGCGTAAGCACATCCCCGGCCAGGTGATCACGAAGGACCACATGCCGCGGGTCTTCGTCAGCGTCCGGCCGGCGGAGCTGATCCTGCTGAACGGCGCGCCGCAGTTCAAGGCCGTCTCCGGAACGAAGCTCGCCTGGGTGGCCAACACCGACAGCGACCTGTTCCGGTACGAGCCGGACGGGCGGTTCTATTACCTCGTCTCCGGGCGCTGGTTCCGCGCGTCGTCCCTGGACGGGCCCTGGGCGTACGCGAGCGACGCGCTGCCCGCCGACTTCGCGAAGATCCCGCCGGATCACCCCAGGGCCGCCGTCCGCGCGTCGGTGCCCGGCACCCCTGAGGCGCAGGAGGCGGTCATGCTGGCCCAGGCGCCCCACAAGGCCGAGGTCAAACGCAGCGACCTCACCATAGAGGTCAAATACACGGGCGATCCCCAGTTCCAGACGGTGGAGGGCACGGTGGTGGCATACGCCGTCAACACCCCGAACGACGTGCTCCGGGTGAACGACGCGTACTACTGCTGCTACCAGGCGGTCTGGTTCGTCGCCCCCTCCCCCGCCGGCCCCTGGGCGGTGGCGGACACCATCCCGGCCGTGATCTACACCATCCCGCCGAGCTGCCCCAAGTACAACGTCACCTACGTCACGGTCTACGAATCGACTCCCACCACCGTGACCGTGGGCTACACGTCGGGCTACCTGGGCGTGTTCGTCGTCGGCGCCTGCGTGGTGTACGGGACGGGCTACTACTATCCGCCGTACTTTTACTACCCGCCGCACGTCTGGTACCCGATCTACTATCCCCGCCCGTACTCCTACGGCGTAGCGGCGTTCTACAACCCGTACACCGGCTCCTTCGGCCGGGCGGCGGTGGCCTACGGCCCCTACGGCGGATGCGGCTACGCCGCCGCCTACAATCCGTACACCGGCGCCTACGCCCGCGGGGCGGCGGTGTGGGGACCCTACGCCGGGCGCGGGTACGCCGAGGCGTACAACCCGTCCACCGGCGCGTGGGCCCAGAAGGCGGGCTTTTACGGGCCGGGCGGCCAGGCCGGCTACGCCGCGCGGGGTTACAACCCGCGCACCGACACCGGCGCGGCCACCTACCAGCGGTCCAGTCCCTACGCGCAGTGGGGCGAATCCGTGGTGACCCGAGGCGACGACTGGGTGCACACGGGCCACTACACCGATTCCCGCGGCACCATCGCCGGCTACGAGACCTCCGACGGCGGCAAGGGCGGGCGCGTGGTCACGGACCGCGGGTCCACGACAATCGGCACGAATGCCGACAATGACAAATACGCGGCCCACGACGGCAACGTGTACAAGAACGACGGCGACTCGTGGCAGAAGTACGAGGACGGCTCCTGGCAGACGGTGGACAAGCCCGCCGCGACCGACGAACAGAAGGCCCGGGCGCAGGAGCAGAAGACCGCCGCCCAGAGCGCGCACACCCAGGCCGCCGGCGCCACGCGCACCACGACCGCCGCGTCCGCGCACAGTTACAGCCAGCTGGAGCAGGATCGGCGAGCCCGCGCCAGCTCGGCCGAGCGCCAGAACCGGTACGAATCGTGGAAGAGCGGCCAGGACACCCGGGAGCGCACCGGCGGGGCCAAGAGCCGCGAGCGGCGAAAATGACCGGCGGCCGGCCCGCCCGACCCCGCGTGCAGCGGACGCGACGGGCGGGAGCCGCCCCCGGCGATGGATTCAGATCGTTACGCAATACGACGGAAGAGGAGACATCATGAGACACACACGCAGAAACGGATGGATGACAGTGGCACTGGTGCTGATCGGCCTGGCGTTCGGCAGTCTGTGGGGCCTGGCCGCCAAGTTCGAGACCATCCAGGCCACCATGCAGGGCGAGGGCACCCAGCTCGGGCGGCGGACCGATGTCAAGATCATCATCTACGAGTACTCCACGGATGATGACCAGAAGGCTTTGCAGGAGGCTTTCCAGGCCGCCGGCTCGCAGGGTCTGTTCAACGCCCTGACCAAGATGAAAGCCAAGGGGCACATGGCCATCACCGGCACTCTGGGCTTTGACGTGAACTTCATCCGGGAATTCCAGGTGCCCGAGGGCCGGAAGATCCGCCTGGTCACGGACCGGCCCATCCGGTTCGGCGAGGCCTGGCACCAGACGCGCTCCACCGACTACAACCTGTCGGCGTGCGACGTCATCCTGACCAAGGAAAAGGGCAAGAGCACGGGCACGATCCTGCCGGCCCTGGAGCTCAAGCTGGATCCGAAGACGGGCCAGATCGTGGTCGAGGCTTACAAAAACCCCTGGCGGCTGCTGAACATCAACTACTACCCGGTGAAAAAGTAAACGGCTTCACGCCCGCTGGAAGCTGGCGGCCCCGGCTGTCAGCTTCCGGCCCCCTCCGCCCCCGCCATGTTCCCAAGCCGGCGTAGCCGGAACCCATTGAGTTCAAATTTCCGGAATCCGCCCGTTCCACCATTCGTTCACGATTGACTCAACGCCAGGCAGCGGGGCACCAGCCACCGTTCACTGTTCACTGCTCACTGTTCACCCATCAAAGGACCGGCGGACGGGCGATGACCCGCGTCCCCCCCTCAATGCGACAGGCGTACACCTTCGCCGGGCCGCCGTCGGGCGGCCGGTAGGTCCGGCGCACGCGCTCGGCGAAGGCGGCCACGCCGTCGGCGCGGACCAGGTTGACGGTGCAGCCGCCGAAGCCGCCGCCCTTCATCCGCGCGCCCAGCACCGCCGGGTCGGTCCAGGCGATGGCCACCAGCCGGTCCAGCGACACGGCGCACTCCTCGCCGAGGTCGGCCGCGAGCAGCCGCGCCTGGCGGCCGTCGCGGGGAGCGATGGCGAAGATGACGGCGCAGTCCACTGCCGCCGGCAGGACGTAGCCCTCGTTGTAGTCGGTGTGCTCGCCGATGAGGTTGATCCGGCCGGGAGACCGCACCAGCATGGGCTCCCGGCCGAACCGCGCCGTGAAGGTCTTCCGGATCCGCTCCGCCTGGTTCACCGGCATGGGCTTTCCCTTGGATGGTGTCGCGGCCGGGACCGCCGCGCCGACTGAATGGAGATAGTATCACCGACCGCGGAATGCCGCAAGGTCCGGCACCCGGGTGATGCTGTCTTGACAGCCGTTACAGCCGATGTGCTATTATTCTAAGAATGTCATCGGTCTGTAATTGGGAGGATTCCATGAAATGCAACCGGATTATGGTATTGATGGTTCTGGCCGCCGTCGTCTTGACCTCGGCGGTCTGGGGCGCCGAGTTCCGGCGGCAGCCGCGCAAGGCGACGGACGGTCCGTTCGGCCGGATCATCGGCCAACTGGAGCGCCGCGCGCTCCCCGGCGATGCGCCCGAAATGGTTGAAGCCGTCGTGCCGCCGGCGCCCAAGGCCAACGGCGGCCTGCACGTGCTGGTGGCCAGCTCGGACAATTACCCCACCGGCCTGGCTAATTTCCTGATGGCCCAGCCCGACATCAGCGCCGTGGATCATTTCGACTGCCGGATCGCCCTGCCCACCCTGGGATATCTGCAGGGATACGATGCGGTGATCGCCTTTTCCGACAATTACTGGTACGACCGGGTGGCCATGGGTGACCTGCTGGCGGATTTCGTCGATGCCGGCGGCAAGCTGATCCTGGCGGTCTTCGACTGGGCCGACGACAACGGTTGGGCCCTGAGCGGCCGCATCATCACCGGAGGGTACAGCCCGTTCATGAACCTGGGCAATGACAACCTCTACACGTGGGCGGACCTGGGCGCCTTCAACGCCAGCCACCCGGTGATGGCCGGCGTCACCGCCGCCAGCGACGATTATCGCGACGATGTCATCCTGAGCCCCGGCGCCGGGCTCATCGCCGCCTGGGACGACGGCGTGCCGTTCGTGGCCGAGAAGAACTGCGTCATCGCCGTCAACTCCTACCCCGGCGACAACCCGGACTTCACCGGCGACGTGTTCCTGGTCATTTACAACGCCGTAATGTACATCGACTCCGGCTGCAGCGCCTACCAGGACTATGTCTTCATGGATGATTACGGCCGCGCCATGCTGTGCGTCAACGCCGACGGCACCTTCCTGTTCCGCGTGCTCGAAAACGGCGGCGCGGAATTCGAGGGCCAGGCCCAGCTCAACTGGCGCGCCGGCGTCATGTACATGATCAGTCCGCGCGAGCTCCCCTGGAGCCTGTACCTGGTCTATGACAGCACCAACCACCGGGCCCACGCCTACTACTGGAATCCGCCGCAGAACGTCCGGTCGTTCATCTACGACCTGAACACGCTGGACAATCCGCCGTCCTGCTTCTGACGGCTCGGCGTCGCGCGAATCGACGGATCATCCCGGCGTCCTTGGACGCCGGGATTTTTTCGCCTGCCCGCTACCGCACGAGCGTGGGATTAGGACTCCAACATGAGTGTGCGGGGCGGGAACGGGCTTCGAGTCTCGATTACGATTACGATTACGATGACGAATTACGAGCACGAAAACCGATGTCCGATGTCCGAGCACGATCAAGCAGCCACGCCCCCACGCCTCACCGTTTACTGTTCACTGCTCACTGTTCACCCATCAAAGGACCGGCGGACGGGCGATGACCCGGGTCCCCCCTTCGATGCGACAGGCGTACACCTTCGCCGGACCGCCGTCGGGCGGCCGGTAAGTCCGGCGCACGCGCTCGGCGAAGGCGGCCACGCCGTCGGCGCGGACCAGGTTGACGGTGCAGCCGCCGAAGCCGCCGCCCATCATCCGCGCGCCCAGCACCGCCGGGTCGGTCCAGGCGATGGCCACCAGCCGGTCCAGCTCCGGGCAGCTCACCTCGTACTCATCCCGCAGCCCCGCGTGCGACTGGCCCATCCGCTCGCCGAAGACGGCGAAATCACCCCGCCGCAGGTCCTCACAGCCGGCCAGCAGCCGCGCGTTCTCCGCCACCACGTACGCACAGCGGCGCCACACCACCGGGTCGAGCTCGCGGCGCACCGCCGCGAGCATGTTCTGAGTCACGTCTCTCAGGTTGCGCACCATGGGGTGGGCCCGCCGGATTCGCTGCACCCCCTCCTCGCACTGGGCCCGGCGGACGTTGTACTCGGAGGCGCCCAGGGCGTGGCGCACGCCGGTGTCGCACAGGACCACCCGCAGCTTGTTCGACGGGAAGGGAAAGTGCTCGGCGGCCAGCGTCCGGCAGTCGAGGCGCAGCACCTGGCCGTTTCGGGCGAAGATGTTGGCGTACGGGTCCATGATGCCGCAGCGGACGCCCACGTACTCGTTCTCGGCCCGCTGGGCGAGCTTCACCAGTTCCAGCGGCGCCAGGCCCAGCTCGAAGAGCGCGTCCAGCGCATAGGCGAGCCCCGCTTCCACGGCCGCCGACGAGGACATGCCCGCCCCCACGGGGATGTCGCCGCCGAACGCGCAGTCGAAGCCGCCTAGACGGGGGCGGACGCGCCGGAGCTGCTCCAGCACCCCCACCGGGTAATCGGACCAGCCGCGGCGGGGCTTGGGGAGCCGGTCCAGCGACACGGCGCACTCCTCGCCGAGGTCGGCCGCGAGCAGCCGCGCCTGGCGGCCGTCGCGGGGAGCGATGGCGAAGATGACGGCGCAGTCCACCGCCGCCGGCAGGACGAAGCCCTCGTTGTAGTCGGTGTGCTCGCCGATGAGGTTGATCCGGCCGGGGGAACGCACCAGCATGGGCTCCCGGCCGAACCGCGCCGTGAAGGTCTTCCGGATCCGCTCCGCCTGGTTCACCGGCATGGGCTCTCCCTTGGATGGTGTCGCGGCCGGGACCGCCGCGCCGACTGAATGGAGATAGTATCACCGACCGCGGAATGCCGCAAGGTCCGGCGCCCGGGTGATGCTGTCTTGACAACCGTTACAGCCGATGTGCTATTATTTCAAGAATGTCATCGGTCTGTAATTGGGAGGATTCCATGAAATGCAACCGGATTATGGTATTGATGGTTCTGGCCGCCGTCGTCTTGACCTCGGCGGTCTGGGGCGCCGAGTTCCGGCGGCAGCCGCGCAAGGCGACGGACGGTCCGTTCGGCCGGATCATCGGCCAACTGGAGCGCCGCGCGCTCCCCGGCGATGCGCCCGAAATGGTTGAAGCCGTCGTGCCGCCGGCGCCCAAGGCCAACGGCGGCCTGCACGTGCTGGTGGCCCACTCGGACGACTACCCCTACCAACTGTTGGATTACCTGGCGGCCCAGCCCGGCATCAGTGTGGTGGACCCATTCGACTGCCGGTACGCCACCCCCACCCTGGCGTATCTGCAGGAATACGACGTGGTGGTCTCATTTTCCAATTACTCCTGGTACGACCGGGTGGCCATGGGTGACCTGCTGGCGGATTTCGTCGATGCCGGCGGCAAGCTGATCCTGGCGGTCTTCAACTGGGCCGACGACAACGGTTGGGCCCTGAGCGGCCGCATCATCACGGGAGGGTACAGCCCGTTCATGAACCTGGGCAATGACAACCTCTACACGGGGGCGGACCTGGGCGCCTTCAACGCCAGTCACCCGGTGATGGCCGGCGTCACCGCCGCCGGCGACTATTACCGCGACGACGTCATCCTGAGCCCCGGCGCCGGGCTCATCGCCGCCTGGGACGACGGCGTGCCGTTCGTGGCCGAGAAGAACTGCGTCATCGCCGTGAACTCGTACCTCGGCTACTATCACGTTTTCACCGGCGACGTGTTCCGGGTCATTTACAACGCCGTGGTGTACGTCGCCTCCGGCTGCAGCGCCTACCAGGACTACGTCTTCATGGACGACTACGGCCGCGCCATGCTGTGCGTCAACGCCGACGGCACCTTCCTGTTCCGCGTGCTCGAAAACGGCGGCGCGGAATTCGAGGGCCAGGCCGAGCTCAACTGGCGCGCCGGCGTCATGTACATGATCAGTCCGCGCGAGCTCCCCTGGAGCCTGTACCTGGTCTATGACAGCACCAACCACCGGGCCCACGCGTACTACTGGAACCCGCCGCAGAACGTCCGGTCGTTCATCTACGACCTGAACACGCTGGACAACCCGGCGTCCTGCTTCTGACGGCTCGGCGTCGCGCGAATCGACGGATCATCCCGGCGTCCTTGGACGCCGGGATTTTTTTCGCCTGCCGGCCGCCGCACGAGCGTGGGATTACGACTCCAACATGAGTGTGCGGGGCGGGAACGGGCTTCGAGTCTCGATTACGATTACGATTACGATTACGATTACGAACACGAAATCCGATGTCCGAAGTCCTAAGTCCGCGTTACGTGAACGAGCCTTGAGTCTCTAGCCTCGAGCCTCGATGACGATTACGATTACGATTCCGATCACGATTAAGACTTACGAGCACGAAAACCGATGTCCGAAGTCCGAAGTCCACGTTACGTGAACGAGCCTCGAGCCTCTAGCATCGAGCCTCGATGACGATCACGAGTACGAGTACGATTACGATTACGATGACGATGACGAATTACGAGCACGAAACCGATGTCCGATGTACGAAGTCCGAGCAAGATCACACAGTCGGCAAGCGGGAGGTACCGCGAGCGGCAGCGAGCGGGGCGATGGGCCAGCCGCCACGATTGGCCGGAACCGCGACGCCATTTCATCACGGTGGCGGCAGCGCGTGTCACGCGACTTGGCGAGCCGTTGCACAACCCGCGGCCATGGTTGGCCCTTTGATCCCGGACGGACATTCAAGACAGAGTGGTTAGGCGCCCGGGGTAAGGCGTGCCGATTGGGCTTTCGCGCCGCTCGCTGCCGCTCGCGTTACCTCCACGTTGCCAACCGGTGGATCGTGCCAAGGGAAAGGGAGTGGTGAATGGGTGAATGGGTGAATGGGTGAATGGGTGAATGGGTGAATGGGTGAATGGGTGAATCGGGAGACGGGAGACGGGAGACGGGAGACGGGATAAGAGAGAAGGGAGAGGGAAAGTATCAGACTAACGGGAGAACCCGAACCGCGAACCCCGAACCGCTTGTGCCGATGTCCGATTTCCGAATTCCGAAATCCGCGTTACAGGAACGAGCCTCGAGTCTCTAGCCTCGAGCCTCGATGACGATTACGATGACGAATACGATCACGATTACGAATTGCGAGCACGAAATCCGATGTCCGAAGTCCGAAGTCCGCGTTACGTGAACGAGCCTCGAGTCTCTAGCATCGAGCCTCGATGACGATCACGAGTACGAGTACGATTACGATGACGATGACGAATTCCGAGCACGAAACCGATGTCCGAAGTCCGATTTCCGAATTCCGAAATCCGCGTTACAGGAACGAGCCTCGAGTCTCTAGCCTCGAGCCTCGATGACGATTACGATGACGAATACGATCACGATTACGAATTGCGAGCACGAAATCCGATGTCCGAAGTCCGAAGTCCGCGTTACGTGAACGAGCCTCGAGTCTCTAGCCTCGAGCCTCGATGACGATTACGATTACGATTACGATTACGAATTACGAGCACGAAACCGATGTCCGAAGTCCGATTTCCGAATTCCGAAATCCGCGTTACAGGAACGAGCCTCGAGTCTCTAGCCTCGAGCCTCGATGACGATCACGATCACGATTACGAATTGCGAGCACGAAATCCGATGTCCGAAGTCCGAAGTCCGCGTTACGTGAACGAGCCTTGAGTCTCTAGCCTCGAGCCTCGATGACGATTACGATTACGATCACGATTACGATTACGATGACGAATTCCGAGCACGAGGAGATCTCAACTCCTATCTCCTATCTCCTATCTCCTATCTCCTATCTCCTATCTCCTATCTCCTATCTCCTATCTCCTATCTCCTATCTCCTATCTCCTATCTCCTGTCTCCTATCTCCTCCCTTCTCCCCGGCGGCAGGATGAAACGCAGCGGCGAACGAACGAACGCCTTCACCAGGTGGAGCAGCAGGGCCGCCATCTCGCGGCCCGAGACGCTGTAGGCGCGGAGCGCCGTGTAGAGCGACAGCACGAAGCTCACCGACAGGTTCATCGTGAACATCACCACGACGCCGGCCAGCGCGCCCAGCAGATCGCCCGGCGGCAGCGGCTGACCGTCGCGGGAGACCAGGGCCAGCGCCAGCGACCCGGTGCTCAGGACCACGTGGCGCACGTCCAGGGGAAGGCCGACGAACCGGCCGGCGCTGTGCGTGAAGCCGAGCATGAACCCCAGGGAGATGTTGGTGCCCCAGCCGGCGGCCTGGCGGACGAACGTGTCCGCCCAACGGCGCAGGCGCTCGCGCCCGATGAACTCGCCCAACGGGTGCTCGGCGATGGCCTGGGGCACCCGGTGGTAGACCGACCAGTTCTCGAACCAGCCGCCCGCCTGACCGGCCAGCCAGAGAATCACGCCGGTCAGGGCGGCGTAGAACAGCGTGCCGCTCCGCAGCGGATGCAAGCTGCCGATGGCGTACTCCACGCGCGCCGCGTCGAGGTACGGTTGGCCGACGGCGGACTGCCACACCAGACTGAACACGGCGGCCCCCGCCGTGACCATCAGGATGTTGCCCAGGGCCGCGGCGAGCTGGGAGTGGCTGATGCGGGCGGCGTAGTCGGTGATTTCATCGCGCCGCTCGACGCCCCGCAGCTCCCGGACGATCTCGGCCAGTTTGGCCCCGGTCATGGCCGGCTGCTTCGTGGCCAGCATCAGCCCGAACGCCTGCAGCAGCAGGAAGCCGACAGCGTAATTGAGACCCGCCAGAAACCCCTCCGGGAACGCGGCCAGACTGACGCCGGCCAACTGCACCTTGACCGCCGCGGTGCCCAGCATGACCAGGCCGCCCCCCGCCGCCGCCAGCCAGATGTGACGGTACTCCGCCCGGTTCGCGGCGATGTAGTGCTCCCCCGTCTTGCCGGTGCGTTCCACGATCTTGCGCTGGAGCAGGTGGGTGTTCCAGGCGATGAGGTGGCTGAGACTCCGGTCCTTGTGGCTGGACAGCACCACCTGCGCGAGCAGCCGGTGGAACGCGGCGGCCCGCGCCTCGTCCGACGCGGCATCCAGGACGTCCACCATCTGCTCCATGCGCCGGAGGCACCGTTCCAGCACCTCCAGACCGTAGACGATCCCCGTGCTGACGCCCTCGCTCTCGAGCCGACGGTGGATCTCGGCCATCTCGTTCCGGCAGGCGGCACAGGCGGTGCGCCAGTCGTGGGCCGCCGCCGCCCGGTCCTTCCCGCCGGTCCAGGCGGCGAGAAACTCGTCGCTGAACCGGGCGAGCCGGAAAAACGGCGAGGCGCTCACCGGACCGGGCCGGCTGCGGGAGCGCAGCTTTTCCGATAACCCTTCCGCCTGAGCCCGGGAGGCCAGGAGGCGGAAGGCGTCGGCGAACGCGGCCCGGATGCCGGTCCAGGCCGCGTCGTTTGTCGGCGGCATGATCACGCGGGCGAGGCGCTGGAGATCCTCCGACGGCATCTGGAGAAAACGCTCCACTTCCACGTTTCCGTCGAACAACTGGCGCAGCAGCTTGGCCAGGTCGCGGTCGTCCCGGGGTTGCGGCAGCACCCGGTTCATCAGCCGGTCGCCGAACTCGGCGAACAAGCCCCGCTGAACCGGGATGCCCGATTCGGCGAACAGGGCCAGGGCGTCGGTTTCGGCCAGGATCCGGCCCACCGCCCGCTGAACCCGCGCGCGGACTTCCGGCGCGCGCTCCAACAGGTCCAGCAGGTGGTGAATCCGCGAAAGCGCCGCTTCAGGCAATGACTGGTCCGGATGGACCGGCGGCAGCAGTCCGCGCCAGGTCCGGGTCCAGCGAATCACTCGAACGAAAGCGGCCAGGCGCGCCGACAGGTCGGGTGCGGCATCCAGCGCGCCCAACCGTTCGGCCAGCGCCGCCGCCTCACGCGCCGCCCGCTCCGCCGGGGGGATGGCCGCGAGGACCAGTTCCACCATCGAAGGTTCGGGCGAACCGTCCGGCACCGCGGGGGTGATAGAATTCAGCATATTCATCGAGCAGGTCATCTCCGTTGGGGAGTGATCCGATCCCACCGGATCGCGTCGAACACCAGCACCCGGCTTATCCGGCCGGACTTTGCCACCGCCCGGCGGTCGTGAACTATTTGTCCGCCTGCCGGCGCATCAGCTCCAGCGACACCAGCCGGGCGATGAGGATCGCCGGATAGAGCTGGCCCACCAGCGCCTCCAGGTTCGTCAGGGTGCGGGCCAGGGGGTGGAGCGGGAGAACGTCCCCGTAGCCCGTCGTCGTCAGGGTGACGAAGCTGAAGTAGATCAACTGGGCCACCAGTTCGTTGGCGGACCGGGGCGCCACGGGAAATTGAAACGCGTCGGACCGGACCAGGACGACGATCGTGTAAACGTTGGCCCACATCAAACCCAGCAACAGGTAGAACACCACCGCGCCCACGATGCGGCCCGCGGTGATGGGCCCGTCCCGGAACACCTGGACCAGCACCACCGCCGCGAGCACGCCGAGGACCAGCGCGAAGAGCACGGCGTCCATCAGCACCCGCTCCGGGCTGGGCCGCAGGAAGACCAGCCAGCGGGATACCAGCCCGGCCACGGCGACCCCCGCGACCAACCAGGTGGTGGCCCGCGTCCGGGCCACCGCCCCCACGCCGGCGATGAGGATGACGGAGATGCACGCATGAAGGAGCCAGCCGTAGGTGTGGCCCAGTCCGCCCATCGGGTAGATGATGAAAATCACCACCACCAGGCCCACCAGCAGGGCGACCATGCTGCGGTCCTGCCACCAGAATTCGCGCAAGTGCTGATGGATCGGTTTCATGCGTCCTCGGGACGGACGGGGCTCATGGTTGACCGGCGGGCGGCGGTTCCCGCCAGCCGCCGCCGAGCGCCTTGTAGAGGTCCACCAGCACCACGAGTTCGGCGAGCTGCGCCCGGGCCAGGTTGATCTCCGCGTCGAAGAACTGGCGTTCGGAGTCCAGCACTTCCAGGTAGCTGGTCACGCCGCCGGTGTAGCGCAGGCGGGACAGCCGCGCCTGGTCGTCCAGCGTGTCGGTGAGCTTCTGCAGCTCGGCCACGTACTCCAGCTGGCGGCGGTACGCCACCATGGCGTCGGCCACCTCGCGGAAGGCGTTCTGGATGGTCTGCTCGTACCGGATGAGCGCCTGCCGCTGCAGCGATTCGCTGACCCGCACGCCGGACTTGATTTTGCCCGCGGTGAAAATGGGTACCGACACCTGCGGCAGGAAGTTCCATGTCCAGCTCGGGCCGGAGAACAGGTTGTTGAAGTCCTTGCTCATCGTCCCCGCCAGGCCGGTCAGGGTGATCTGGGGGAAGTAGGCCGCCTTGGCCACCCCGATGCGGGCGTTGGCGGCGACGAGCTGCTGCTCGGCCTGGCCGATGTCGGGCCGCCGCTCCAGGAGCGACGAGGGGAGCCCCGCCGGCACGGTCACGCCCAGCACGTGCTCCGTCAACGCCCGGCCGCGGGGGATGTCCCCCGGGTTACGCCCCAGCAGCAGGCTGAGGAAATTCTCCTGCTGGGCGATGCGGCGCTTGATGTCCGGAATGGCGGCGGCGGCGGCTGACACCAGCCCCTGGGCCTGGTCCACCTCCAGCATGCTGCTCACGCCGCCGGTCTGCCGGGCCCGGACCAGGTCCAGCGATTTCTGCCGGGACGCCAGGGTGCGTTCCGCGATGTCCAGCTCCAGGTCCAGCTCGCGCAAGCCGAAGTAGCCGGCCGCGACGCCGCCCACCAGCGTCAGCGTCACCGTCCGGCGGGCCGCCTCGGTGGCCAGCAGCTCCGCCCGCGCCGCCTCGGTGGCGCGGCGCAGCCGGCCCCACAGGTCCACCTCGAAGAACGCGCTCAAGGCCAGGGTGTGGTTGCGCTGCACGTACGGGTAACCCGGCGTGGTGACGTATCCCTCGCGGGACGTCCGGCCCACCTGGTATTCGCCCACACCGCCGACGGCGGGGAACTGGTCGGCGCGGGTGATGCCGAGCTGCGCCTCCGCCGCCAGCACCCGCTCGGCGGCGAGGCGGACGTCGTGGTTCCGCTCCAGCGCGGCGCGGATCAGGTCCTGCAGCACCGGGTCCCGGTACACTTCCCACCAGCCCATGTCGCCCGCGGTCGCGGCGCCGGGGGACGCCGCTACGCCCTCGCCCCGGAAATCGGGGGGCACCTCGATGTCGGGCCGGACGTACCTGGGCCCCACCGCGCAGGCGGACAGCAGCACGAGGCCGGCCAACGCAGCAATCCGGACCGTTTTCATGACCGGCCTCCTTCCTCCGTCTCGGCCGCCGGGACCGCAGCCGTCGCCTCCTGCGGCCGGGCGCCGAAGCGGCCGGCCAGCCCCTGCACCAGGACGTACAGGAGCGGAATGAAAAACACCCCCAGCGCCGTGGCCGCGGTCATGCCGCCGAACACCGCCGCGCCCAGCGACACCCGCGAGGCGGCGCCGGCGCCGCTCGCGAGCACCAGCGGCACCACGCCGAGGATGAACGCGAACGAGGTCATCAGGATCGGCCGGAAGCGCAGGCGCGCGCCCTCCACCGACGCCTCCGACAACGGCATCCCCATTTTCTCGTAGCGCTCCTTGGCGAACTCCACGATCAGGATGGCGTTCTTGGCCGCCAGCCCGATGAGCATGATCAGGCCGATCTGGACGTACACGTTGTTGACCAGGCCGATGAGCCAGATCGCCAGGAACGCCCCGAAGACGCCCAGCGGGATGCCGAAGAGCACCGAGAACGGCACCGACCAGCTCTCGTACTGGGCGGCCAGGAAGAGGAACACGAAGAGGATGGCCAGGCCGAAGATCAGGCCCTGGGCGCCGCCGGACTCCTTCTCCTGGTAGGCGATGTTGGTCCACTCGAAGCCGTACCCCTGCGGCAGGTGGTCGCGGGCCAGCTCCTCCATGGCCGCCAGCGCCTGGCCCGAGCTGTAACCCGGCGCCGCGCTGCCGGAGATCTCCGCGGTGCGGAACATGTTGTAGCGCGGGATCAGGTCCGGGCCGCTGACGTCGGAGCTCGTCGACAGCGTACTGAGGGGCACCATCGATCCGGCGCCCGTGCGCACGTGGATCAGGCCGATGCTCTCGGGCCCGGCGCGGAAGTCCGGCTCCGCCTGGATGATGACCTTGTAGGTGCGGCCGAAGCGGGTGAAGTCGTTGACCAGCAGCCCGCCGAGGCAGATCTGCAAACTTTGGAATACCTGGTCGATGGGCACGCCCAGCGTGCGCGCCTTGTCCCGGTCGATGTCCAGCCGGATCTGGGGCACGGTGGTCCGGAAGCCGGTGTAAAGGTTCTGAAGCTCCGGCCGCGCCTGGGCGGCGCCCAGGAACGACTGGGCGGTCTGCATCAGCTCGTCGGGCGTGTGGCCGCCGCGGTCCTGCAGCTCGAACTGGAAGCCGCCGGCGTTGCCCAGCCCGGGGATGGGCGGCGGGATGAAGGCGATGCACAGCGCCTCCGGATACGTGAGGAGCTCCCGCTGGGAGGCCATGAGGATCGCGCCCAATTGGGTCTGCTTCGATCGCCGCTCCTCCCACGGTTCCAGCATCACGATGAGACTGGCGTTGTTCGATGTGTAGGCGCCGGTCATCAGGTTGAGCCCGCCCATGGTGATGACGCGCCGCACGCCGGGCAGCCGGCCGATGAACGCCTCGGCCCGGCGGGACAGCGCGTCGGTGCGCTCCATGGACGCGCCGTCGGGCAGGTTCATGGACACGAAATAGTACCCCTGGTCCTCGTCGGGGACGAATCCCGAGGGGAGCAGTTTCAGCAAGCCGCCGGCGCCGAGCCAGAACGCCGCCAGCACCGCCACCGCCAGCGCGGCGCGGCGCAGGATCATCCGGACCGTGGCGACGTAGCCGCCTGTCACTCGGTCGAAGAGCCGGTTGAAACCGCGGAGGAAGGCGCCCAGCGGCCCCCGCATCTCGCGGCGCGGCCGGAGGATCATCTTGCAGAGCGCCGGGGTCAGGGTCAGCGCCACCAGCGCCGACAGCAGCACCGAGATGGACAGCGTCAGGGCAAACTGCCGGTAGAGCTGGCCGGTGATCCCGCCCATGAAGGCGACGGGGACGAACACCGCGCACAGTACCAGGGCGATGGCCACCACGGGGCCGGCCACCTCGTCCATGGCCTGCTCGGTGGCCGCGGCGGGGGAGAGCCCGTGCTCGATGTGGTGCTCCACCGCCTCCACCACCACGATGGCGTCGTCCACCACGATGCCCACGGCCAGCACGATGGCGAACAGGGTGAGGGTGTTGATGGAGAATCCCAGCGGCACGAACGCGGCGAAGGTGCCCACCAGCGATACCGGCACCGCCAGCATGGGGATGAGCGTGGCGCGGAAGTTGCCGAGGAAGAGGAACACCACCAGCAGCACCAGGAGGATGGCGTCGCGCAGCGCGTGCACCACCTCGTCGATGGAGGCGTTGACGAAGTCGGTGCTGTCCATGGTGACCTCGTAATCGAGGCCGGGCGGGAACTTGTCGCCGAGCTCGTCCATCAGGGCGCGCAGCCGCCCGGCGGTCTCGATGGCGTTGGAGCCGGGGAGCTGGTAGACGATGATGAGGGTGGCGGGCACGCCGCTGAGCCGCCCGAAGCTGGTGTAGCTCTTGCCCGCCATCTCGACGCGGGCCAGGTCCTTGACCCGGAGGATCGAGCCGTCGGGCAGCGTCCGGACGATGATATCGCTGAATTCCTCGACGGTGGTCAGCCGGCCCTTGACGTTGACCGTGTACTGGAAATCGAGCCCCGGCTTGGCGGGCGGCTGCCCCACCGCCCCGGCGGGCGCCAGGATGTTCTGCTCCCGGATGACCTGGGCCATGTCGCCGGCGGTCACGCCCAGTTTGCTCAGCTTGTCGGGCTGGACCCACAGGCGCATGGAGTAGTCGCGCTGGCCCACGATCATGGTGCTGCCCACGCCGGGCACGCGGGCGATGGCGTCCACCAGGTTGATGGAGGCGTAGTTGCTGAGGAAGAGCTCGTCGTAGCTGTTGTCGGGGGAGTAGACGCTGAGCACCATCAGCATGTCCGGCGACGTTTTTTTCACGGAGATGCCCGCCTGGATCGCCTCGGTCGGCAGCTTCGGCTGGGCCTTGCTCACGCGGTTGTTGATGTCCACGTTGGCCAGGTCCAGGTTCGTCCCCACCTTGAAGGTGCAGGTCAGCGAGTAGCTCCCGTCGCTGGAGCACTTGGAGGAGAAGTAGATCATGTTCTCGGCGCCGTTGACCTCCTGCTCCACCGGGGTGGCGATGGACTCCTCCACGGTCTCGGCGCTGGCACCGGGGTAGTAGATGTTGACTTGCACCGTGGGCGGGGAGATCTGGGGGAACTGGGCCACCGGCAGCGTCATCAAACTCATGGCGCCGGCGATCACGATCACCAGCGAGATGACGATGGCGAAGACGGGGCGGTGGATGAAGAACTTGGCCATCAGTGCGCCCCCCGCTCCTCCGTCATCGGCTTGTCCGTCGGCGCGACGGTCATGCCGGGCTTGACCTTGAGCTGGCCCTCGACGATCACCCGCTCGCCCGCCCGCAGGCCGTCCGCGACGATGAACCGGTTCTCGGAGCGTCCGCCCAGCACCACGGTGCGCAGGGCCACCTTGTTGTCCGGGCCCACCACGTAAACCGTCTGGGCGCTCTGCAGCTCCATGACCGCCCGCTGCGGGATCAGGATCGCGTTCTCCTTGCGATCCACGGCCAGCCGCACCCGGCCGAACATGCCCGGCCGCAGGTGGTACTCCGGATTGCGGAACTCGCACACCATGGCCAGGGTGCCGGTCTTGGGATCCACCTGGCGCTCGGCGATGATGAACCGGCCCGTGTGGGTGTGCGTGCTCCCGTCGGCCAGGACCAGCTCGATGTGCTGCCGCTCGCTTTCCTTGACCTCCTTCTGGACCCGCCGCATGAGGTAGAGCCAGTCGGTCTCGCTCACGGCGAAGGTGACCCGCAGGGGATCCAGGGCCGACACGGTGGCGAGCAGCGTCGCCTCGCCCCGCCCCACGAGGTTGCCCGGCGCCACCTGGCGGCGGCCGATCAGGCCGGTGATGGGCGACTGGATGGAGCAGTAGCCCAGGTTCAGCTCCGCCCGTTGGATCTGGGCCTCGGCGGACAGCACGGCGGCCCGGGCCTCGTCGATGGAGACCTTCTGGTTCAGCACCGTCGTGTCGTAGCTGGCCTGCTTGGCGGTCACGTCGGCCTCAGCCACCAGCCGGCTGGCTACCGCGTCGTCGTAATCCTGCTGGGGCACCGCCTGCTGCTCGGCCAGCGGCTTGAGCCGGTTGACATCCTGGTTGGCCTTGGCCAGGCGCGCCCGGGCCTGGTCCAGAGTGGCCTGGGCCTGCAGCACCGTCACCTTGTCGGTGGCGAACATCAGGTCGGCCTTGGCCTTGGCCAGCGTCGCCTGGGCCGACTGGAGGTCGGCCGCGTACTGGCGGGGATCCAGCGAGAAGAGCGGATCGCCGGCGCGGACCAGGCGGCCTTCCTGGAAGTGCTGCTTCTGGAGGTAGGCCTCCACGCGGGCGCGGATGTCCACACTCTCGCTGGCGTCCACCGTGGCCACGTACTCGGTGTAGATGGGCACGGTCTCCTGGGTCGCCGCCGCCACGACCACCGGCATCGCCGGCTGGGCCGCCCCGCCCGGCTGCGCCCCGCGGTTGCCGCAGGCGCCGGGGAGGAGGAGGGCCAGGCTGGCCAGAATCAGCACGGCGGTCCGCCGCGCCGAAGGACTTCGCCACCAAGAGGATGGGCTGGACATGGAAGAGCTCCTTCTCAAATCAGTCTGTCGATAACACACGATGAGAGGACTGTAAGCCAGTCACGGGGGCAAAGTCAATCGCCGGGGTGGCTTACAGGTCGGGATTGAGTTCGCAGACTGCAGGCGACTCACCACAAAGACACGGAGGACACAAAGGATAATCTGGGTTGCGGGACCTGGGTTCTGGGACCTGGGACCTGGGACCTGGGACCTGGGTGCTGGGACTTGAGACTTGGGATCCGGGGGCTGGGAGCCGGTTCCCAGGTCTCAGATTCGAACAATCCGGCAACACCCTGCTCGCACTCTAAACAGCCAATAATATATAAGCAATATTCAATAACCAATTAGTGATCGATGCCAAATGAAAATGACCAATGACAATTGCCAAATGACCAATGAAAAATGAATGATGTGCTTTGTGCTCTTCGTGCCTCCGTGGTGAATCCCAATCCCGAGACAACGAGCCTCGCCTAGAAGTAGTAATTCACTCCCCACGCCAGGACGGAGCGGCGCAGCGATGAACCGTCGGTGGCCCGGCTTCCCTCGATCTTGATCTCCGCGTTGATGTCCAGGGCCGGGCTGAAATGGAACGTCACGTCCCCCAGCCCGTAGAGCAGCCGGTACTCGCCGGGATGGCCGGCCACCGTCCAGAGGTAGTTGAACCCGCCGGCGAACGACCACTTCGATCCCAGGTCATACTGCGAGTACAGCTCCACGCCGCGACCGTTGAAGAAGATCCCTTCGTCGTCCACCTCGTGGTTCAGGGTGGCGGCGTAATCGGCGGCCACCTGGAAGGGGCCGCGCGTCCACCGGCCGCCCACGATGAACGCCTGGTCGCCCTTCTTGGGCTGGTTCGGCTCGGGCTTGTCGACGCCGTCCCGGACCTTGTTGAAGGCCGCCGCCACGGTGAACGAGGGGGTGACGTCGAGGCCGGCCATGAAGCCGTACGTGTCGGCGTAGCTCACGTTCTCGTCGGTGCGCGCCCGGTTCTGGACCTGGGCGCCCACATGCACGGGGCCGATGCGATGACGGTACTGGAACGCCTTCTCCGACCGGCCCGTGCCGGGGATGCCGCCGTCGCCGGAGCCGAACGTGCCCGAGGCCTCGCTGCCGAACGTGAAGAACATGTCGGTGAGGCCGGCCACGTCGTAGTATGGCGAATACTGCTTGCCCCAGGTGAACGTGCCGAAGGGCGTCTCCACCCCTACGCGGCCGATGCGGGACTTTACCGCTTGCGATCCCTCGCCGTAGGCGCCGCCGGAGTCGCCGCCGCTGATGATTTCGGGATTTTGATTCACCACGTTCACGCCGAGCTCGAGTTGGCCGAAGAACGCGTACCCGTCCGCCAGCGGCACCCGGCCGCTGAGGCCCAGCCGGGAGAACCGGTCGGCGATTTCCGCCTGGCCGTTGGAGGCGACGCCGGCGCGCACCCGCAGACTGCCGTACCAGTCCAGGGAGGGTGTTGTCGGATCCGGTCCCGCGGGCCGGTCGCCCGCCAGGGCGGCCGGATCATCCGCTCCGGCGGCGGCGGCCGCAGCCGTCACCCCGCCGGCAGGCGGCGCCGCAGCGGCGGCGGTTGTCGCGGGCGCCGGCGGCTCGGTCTCCAGGGCGCCGATCCGCCGGTCCGCCTCGGCCAGCAGGCGGCGCAACGCGTCGATCTCGCTCTGCCGCGCCGCGTCGCCCTGCTTCACCAGGGCGTCCAGCCGGGCCTGCAGCGCGGCCAGCGTCCCCTGCAACTCCTGGAGCTGCCGGCCGGCGGCCGGTTCCGCCGCCGGCGCCGCCGACACCACGCTAAGTATCGTCACCAACAGGATCAGCCGTAGTCCTTTCATCGGATATCTTCCTTTCACCTGGATTCAATGACTCGCCCGACACGGCGCCGGCTCGATCCGACCCGGCTTCTCCGGGCGACCGGACGGCGACGGGCTCACCCCGTGACCGGAGGCGGCTAGCGCCTCACGCGTCCGTCCGGCGCCGTCCCGCCCACAGGAACACCCCGCCGAACACCATCATGACCAGTCCCCACCAGAGGGACGGGTGGTACTGGGCCAGCACCTTCGGCGCCGCCGGCGGCTGCGCGAGCTGCCAGGCGCCCGCGGCGGTGACGATGGCGCCCATGACCAGCAGCATCAGACCGACGAAGAACCAGATGGATCGCATGGATCGCCTCCTCACCAGAAGTACACGTTCAGGGCCACCAGCAGCACCAGGGCCACCACGCCCCAGAACTCCGGCCGCTTCAGCCAGGGCACGGGAGCTTCGGCCGCTCCGGCGCTCAGCCCCTTGACCAGGCCCGCCAGCTCCTCTCGCGGTTTGCGCGCCGTGAACAGGCTCACCGCGATGGTGACGCCGAAGCAGATGAGCCAGGCCCACCACGCCCGCCAGAAGTTGGCAGCCATGTCGCTGTAGGGGCGCGACAGGGTGATGCGCGCCGCGTCGAACCACTGGAACTTCACCCCCAGGTACATGAGCACCGACGTGGTCATTCCCGTCACCAGGCCCCAGAAGGCGCCGTTCGGGGTGATCCACCAGACGAACATCCCCAGCAGCATCGTGGCGAAGAGCGGCGCGTTGACCCAGGAGAAGATCGCCTGCATGTAGTCCATGATGCTGGGGAAGCTCTTGGCCCAGTAGGCGGTGACGATGCTGAGCAGAATCCCCGCCACCGTGCTCACCCGCCCCATCCAGAGCAGGTGCCGGGGCGAGGCGCCGCGGTTGAGGACCGAATGGTAGATGTCGTAGGTCCACACCGTGTTGAAGGCGCTGATGTTGCCCGCCTGCCCCGCCATGAAGCCCGCCAGCAGGGCGGTCACGCCGAGGCCCATGAGCCCGGCCGGGTAGTAGCGGGCGATCAGCAGCGGCAGGGCCGAGTCGTAGTTGACCTGGCCGCCGTCGGTGAGCAACTGGAAGCCGCTCCCCGCGTCGCGCGACAGCACGATGGCGACGAGGCCCGTGACGATGACCAGGAACGGCAGCGCCATCTTGAAGAATGAGGCCAGGATGGGCGTCATCCGGGCCGCCCGCAGGTCGCGGGCCGAGAACGCCCGCTGGACCACCAGGAAGTCGGTGGTCCAGTAGCCGAACGACAGCACGAAGCCCAGCCCCAGCACGATGCCGGCCCAGGTGATCATCATGCCGTTGGCGGCCGGGTCGGCCGAGGTGGACCAGAGCGTGGCGAACGCCGGCGGCACGCGGCGGAGCACCTCGTCCACGCCGCCGATATCCACGATCCCCAGGATCGACACCAGGAACAGCCCGAACCAGATGAGGAAAAACTGGATGATCTCGGTGAAGATGGCCGACATCAGGCCGCTGAGCGTGACGTACGCCGCCACGGTCACGGCCGAAGCCCACATGCTCGCGTCCCAGTTCCAGCCGAGGAAGGTGTGCAGCACCAGCGCCATGGCGTACAGGTTGATCCCCGACACCAGGATGGTCATGACGCCGAAGGCGATGCCGTTGAGCACCCGGGTCTTCTCGTCGAAGCGGAGCTTCAGGTAGCCGGGGATCGACTTGATCCGGCTGCTGTAGTAGAACGGCATCATGTAGATCCCGAGGAAGACCATGGCCGGGATGGCGCCGATCCAGTAGAAATGGGCCACGTACATCCCGTACTTGAACGTGTTGCCGGTCATCCCCAGCAGTTCCAGAGCGCCCAGGTTGGCCGACAGGAACGCCAGCCCGGCCACCCACGAGGAGTTGCGGCGGCCCGCCAGGAAGAAGTCCTCCTCGCTCCGGGTGTAGCGCTTCAGGTAGATGCCGAGGCCGATGACGAACGCGAAGTAGATCGCGATGATGAGCCAGTCGAAGACGGTCAGGCCGATGGCTTGCTGCATGCGGGTCTCCTTTCCGGACGGGTGGGCGGGGTCACGGGCTCAGCGCTCCGGGGCGTCGACGACCGGCTCGAGCTGCGGCAGCTCCTGCCCGGTCTGGAGGTCGCGAAGCAGGATGGCCGGCTGGGGCCAGGCGCGGCCGCCGAAGCGCACGGTGATCACCGGCCACGGCTCGGCCCGGGTGACCACTTCGGCGCCGCCGGGGAGGGCCACGATGGTGTCCTCCACCTTGGCCCCGGTGATGGTGGGATTCCAGGCGAAGGCCTGGGCCGGCTGCACCGTTTCGGGCGTGCCGGGCCAGATCACGTACTCCCGGTCGTCATAGCCGGTGGCGCCGCCCTGGTGGTGCTTGCGCCACTCGTCGGCGTAGCCGGCGGCGCGGTACCATTCGCGACAGGCGGCGAAGATGTCGGCGCATTTGGCGCCCGGCACCGTGGCCGCCTCGAAGCGGGCGTTGACGACGGCCGTCTGGCGGAGCCGCTTCGCCAGATCCTCCGGAAGCCGGCCGAAGTGGACGAATCGCGTCGCCGCCACGGGCATGCCCCACTTCTCCGCCACCACGTTGACCATGGCGTAGCGCTTCAGCCGGGCGCCACCGGGCAGGGCGTGGCGGTATTTGGCGATGCGCTCGTCCACCGCGGTCAGCAGCACCGTGGGGATGATCCCGCGCGAGCGGAGCGCGGCGGCGGTCATGGCCTCGATCTCGAACTCGTCCATCCCCGGCCGCAGGCGGCGGCAGACGTCCTGGACCGCCGCCGCGGTCTCGCGCCCCAGCCATCGATAGCGCCGCAGCTCCGTCTCGGTGAGACTGTAGCGGAGCGGCCGGATGGCGGCGGCCACGTTCACCGTGCCGGGGAAATCGGTGTCGGCGCCGATGCGCCCCGCCCCGGCCGCCTGGCGCAGGCGGTCGGCGCGGACGTCCTTCGCCGGATTGGCCTCGTACCAGTTGTACTCGAGGAGCTGGTAGCCGAGCCGGGCCAGTCCCTCGTCCATCATCCGACCCGCCTCGCTGCCGCTGCACAGGAGCCAGCGCCGGCCGTCCTTCAGCACGAGGAGCGAGGCCGCGCCCACGTCCTTGTTGAGGACGATCTGGTTGTTGACGGTGCCGGCGGTGATCCACCAGACGTTGCGCACCTGGGTGAGCAGGACCCCGTCGAGCCCCTGCGCCGCCATGAGCGCACGGAGTCGGTCCATCTTCACGGCGATCTCCGCCTGCACCTCCGCCGGGGTGAGGGTCGGGGGTTGCGCGCCCCGCCAGATGGCCGGCGGTGGTTCGGCGGCCGCGGCGGCGGCCGCGAGCGCCAGCGCGAGCAGCGCGGCGGGCCAGAGGGTGCGTCGGTTCATGGTGTCTCCTTCCGCGGGGTGATCGCGAACGTGATCACGTGGGGCCCGAAGGTCTCGCCCGGTTCGCCGGGGATGGTGAAGAGGAGCCGCCCGTCCCGCAGCGCCGCGCCGGCCACGGCGCCGAGGCGCTCCGGCTGCGTGACGCCCAGGGCGCAGGCGGTGCCGGGCCGCCCGGCCAGCTCGACGCGGAGGCCGTCGCCCGTCCACGCCTGGTCGATGACGCGGGGGCCGCGGTCAGAGTCCCCCACCGCCGACTCGGCCGGCAACAGGAACACGGCGGGCGGTTCGTCCAGGATCAGCTCGATGCGCGCCGCGCCGGCGAGGCGCACGGTGCACGCCGCGGACACTCCCCGCGGGCAAGCCGCCACGGCGGGCGTCGCGGCACGGCCGTCCACTCGCAGGCAGGCGACGCGCGTGCCCGGCGGGAGGAGCGGGCGGAAGACCAATTCCATCGGATCGCCGTCGGCGAGCGTCGCCTCGAGTGTCAGTCCTGTGGCGGTCCGGCGCACGGATAGATCCACCCGCCGTTCGCCCAAGGGCACTCGATTCACCCGCACGAAATCCCAGTCGGCCGGCAGCGCCGGGGCGAACGTGAGACGCCCTGCGGGTGCGTCCGGCGCCAGGCCCAGCAGCCCGCGGAGCAGCGGCGCCACGTAGGCGGCTGTCGAGAAGCCCTGGTTGTGGTACGCCTCGCCCACTTTCATGTTGGCGGCGCCCGAAAACACCTCCGGGACGACGCCGAGGCCGTGGTCGAAGGCGTGGGCCGCCACGCCGCGCAGCGCCGCCCAGCCCGGCAGGGCGAAGCCGTGGCGGAACTGGGCGGTGTTCACCAGCAGCGACACGAAGGGCATCACCGCCCCGTAGTTGTAGGAGAGCGGCTGGTAGAGCGGCGAGCGCGCCGACAGCGTCCGGAAGCCCCAGTCGGTGGCCATCTCCGCCCCATTGAGGCGCCGCAGCATGCGAGCCGATCGCGCCGGGTCGGCCAGCCCGAACGCCAGCGCCGCCGCCGGCCACGGGGTGAGGTCGCTGACCCGCTCGCCGCCCCCGGTGATGCCGTAGGCGTAGATCCCTTCCGCCTCCAGCCAGAATTTCTGTTCCAGCGCCGCTTGCCCCCTGGCCAGCGCCGCCTCGGCCTCGGCGCGCACCGACGTGTCCCCGGCCGCGGCGGCCAGGCCGGCCATGGCGCGCGCCGCCTGAAGATAGAGGGCGGCGGTGTAGCAGTCGGTGTGGATCCCGGTGTACTGGCCGAACTCGAGGGCGCCCAAGCCCGCGCCGGTGATGTCCATGAGGCCGTCGCCGTCGCTGTCCCGGCCGCGGCACCACCGCCACGCGGCCGCGATGGACGGCCAGCTTTCGCGGACGAACGCGGTGTCGCCGCTGGCGCGCAGGTAGTCGCCCATGGCCACGAGGTACCAGGGGGTGCTGTCGGCATGGTTGTAGCCGTAGCGGTAGTCGTGCCACCAGTCCACCAGCGCCGCGCTCTGGGTGAGCTCGTGGGGCATCTTGCCCACATCGGCGGGGGGCGCGTCGGGCGACGTCCGTCGGATGGGATGGTCTTCGCCCCGCTGCCAGCGCTGGAGGAAGCGCAGGCCCTCCCGGACCGTCTCGAAATCACCCAGGCTGTTCAGGGCCAGGCTGTTGGCGCACGCGTCGCCACCGAAGAACCAGGCGAAGCCGGGCCGGGCGTTGCCGCCCGAGAGCCCGTAGCCCGCCACGAGGCCGCGGCCGAGCGCGGGATTGTCCACGAGGAGGTTGTGCAGGGCCAGCCGCCCCCAGTCCAGCGCCGCGTTGAGCTGCGGGTCGGGCGTCTCGACGGCGATCGTCTGCTCCTTCAGCCGCCGCGCCGCCGCGACGTTGGCCGCGTATAGCTGTGGAGCATCCGCGGCCAGGCGCCGGTACAGGGCCAGGGTCTCGTCGGGGGTGAGTCCGTCGCCGCCGGCGATGACAATTGGGATGAACCGGCCGGGCGGATCGCCGGGACGGACGTCGAGGCGGAACTGGAGCGGGCTGTCGGCGAACATGTGCGCCGGCGGGGCGGACATTTCCACCGCGACCGGCGATCCGCACAGGAACCGCGCGCGGCGCCGTCCCTCGGAGATGACGAACGCCTTCGCGTCCCCGTCCCAGTGGCTGTACTGGCCGCCGATGCCGGCGGGCCACATGGGCTGGAGCACGGGCAGGAAGCCAACGACAATGGCGAGCGGCGCGGTGGCGCGCGCCTCGAGCAGCACCAGCGCGCCGGGCTCGTCCCGGGGCACGAGGAAGACCGCCCGCACGGTGAACGACTCGAAGGCGTAGGTGATCTCGGTGGCGGCGGGGGTGACGGTGATGCGCCGGACGATGTCGCGGGCCGCGATGGGCTGGGTGGACGCGCCGAGCAGGAACTGGAGCTGGAACTGGCGCAGCACCTTCCAGGGCCACACCCACGCCTCGAACGTGCCGTCCTCGAAGCCCATGAGCGCCGCGCGGCGGCCGATCCGGTCGAAGTACTGGTGCGGCTGCGCCGGGCGGCTCAGCCGCGGCGGGCCTTCGTCGAGGGCGAAGACGGGTATGGTGGCGGCCGGCTCAGCGGCAGAGGCGGCGGGACGCGCCGCATTGCCAGCCGACGCGGCCAGCGCGGCCAGCACCACCAGGATCCGGATCCCTCGAGGCATCATGGCGCCCCCTGCCGGGTGTCGTTCGGGATGTAAACGGTCGGGGATATTTCAACGCATCCGGCGGACGAAGGCAACAGGATTCTGGGCTTCGGTGAATCGGTGAGTCGGTGAATCGGTGAATGGTATTCGTGCTCGTAATTCGTAATCGTCATCGTAATCGTGATCGTAATCGTAATCGTGATCGCGCCTCGACTCGGAATGCTCACCACAAAGTCACAAAGGACACGAAGGATTTATTTTTCATTGATCATTTTTCATTGGTCATCTGTCATCGGTCATTTCAGATTATTGGTTATTGCTGATTGCTTATATTTTATCCTCTATTTGGAGCCGAATCTGTTCTTGCTGTTGATGGGATCTGGGACCTGGGGACTGGGAGCCGGGCTCTGAGATTTGGGAGCGAGGGCCCAGAACCGAGGTCCCAAGTCCGATATCCGATTTCCGATGTCCGATTTCCGATGTCCGATTTCCGAAGTCCGATTTCCGAAGTCCGATGACCGGGAACGAGCCTCAAGTCTCGAGCCTCGAGCCTCGAGCCTCGATTACGATGACGATTACGAGCACGAGGGACGAAGACGCGGGATTGACACGGACCGCGCCGGCGGGGCACAATGGCGGGGCACGGTTTGGGGTGCCCCGGCTGCGACCGGGGCTGAGAGCACACCCACTGAACCTGATCCGGGTCATGCCGGCGCTAGGAAAACCGTACCCGCGAATAGCGGCTTCCTCCTGCGCGGCGCCCGGACGGGCGCCGCGACGCTTTTCAGGAGGATCGACATGGAAACGCAGGTATCCCGCGCCATCGTTCGGAGATTTTTCCAGAAGCTGGACGACCACCTCGTCGTGGACGTCGCCGTGGTGGGCGCCGGGCCGTCGGGCCTGGTGGCCGCCGCGCTGCTGGCCGAAGCCGGCCGGAAGGTGGCGATGTTCGAACGCACCCTCAAGCCCGGCGGCGGTGTCTGGGGCGGCGGCATGCTGTTCAACGAGATCGTCGTGCCGTCGGACGCCCTGGCCGTCCTCGACCGGTTCGGCATCGGCCACCAGCCGGCCGGCGACGGCCTGCACACCGCCGACGCGGTGGAGGTCGCCAGCGGCCTGATCTTCGGGGCCGCGAGGGCCGGGGTGAAGATCTTCAACGCCGTCGAAGCCGAGGACGTGGTGTTCAAGGAGGGCCGCATCGCCGGCCTGGTGATCAATTTCGCCCCGGTCCGCAAGCTGGGCCTGCACGTGGACCCCCTCCTGGTGGCCGCCCGCGCCGTGCTGGACAGCACCGGCCACCCGAGCGAGGTGGCCGCCATGGCGGCCCGCAAGGCGGGGATCCGCCTCGAGACCGAGACGGGCGGGATCGTGGGCGAGAAGCCCGCCTGGGTGGACCAGGGGGAGCGCATGACCGTTGAGCAGACGAAGCGGCTCTACCCCGGCCTTTACGTCTCGGGGATGGCCGCCAACAACACCTCGGGCGGCTTCCGCATGGGGCCCATCTTCGGAGGGATGTTTCACTCCGGCGAGAAGGTCGCCCGGCTCATCATCGAGGATCTCGCTGCCGGACGCTGAGAGCGGCGGTCACTCCGGCGCCGGCGTCTCGCTTGCGGACCGGCCCGCGCCCCGGTCGCGGTTCAGTTCCCAAACGATCCGCAGACCGTGCAGGGAAAGAAACGCGTCGTAGCGGGTGACGGTGGTGGCCACCTGGGCGATGATGTTGAGCAGACCGCCGGTGGCCACCACGGTGGGAGCGGCGCCCATGGCGCGGCCCATTTCCCCGCAGACGCGGTCCACCAGCCCGGCGAAGCCGTACACCATGCCGGCGCGCATGGCGCCGATGGTGTCGCGGCCCAGCGCCGACTCGGGCTGGGCCAGGTCGATCTGGGGCAGCTTGGCCGCGTTGGCCGACAGCGACTGCGCCGCCGACAGGATCCCCGGCGCGATGGCCACGCCCACGATCTCGCGCGCCGCCGACACGGCGACGAACGCCGTGGCGGTGCCAAACGACACGACGACCGCCGGCAGCGGATAGCGGGCGGCCGCCCCCGCCGCCAGGCACAGCAGGTCGGAACCCAGCTCCCCGGGATTGGCCGTCTTCACCGCGACGCCCGCCGCCAGCCCCGGCCGGATCACCAAACACGGCCGAGCGATGACCTTGGCCACCGCCCGCTCCAGCAGTGGCAGCACCGGCGGCACCACCGACGACAGGGCCGCGCCGTCGAACGACCGGCTGTCGATCTCCTCGCCGGCCAGCAGCGCCCGGATGAGCACGGCGTATTCGTCCGAGGTCTTCTGGGGGTCGGTGGCGATGCGGAAGTTGACGCTCAGCGCGTCGCCGCGGAACACGCCGAACTTGATCTGGGTGTTGCCGCAGTCCACCGCCAGCAGTCGGGTCGGTTCGGTCATGGCGGTCTCCTTGGGGACGTAGGATCTACCTTACATCACGCGGTTGAATCAGTCAATTCATCGAGGCTCGGGGCTCGTCAGATCAAAAATCGGATTCACCACGAAGGCACCAAGGGCACAAAGAGAAACAATATTTCATTGATCATTTTTCATTGGTCATTTGTCATTGGGAATTTTGGATGGTGGATGAGTGAATCGCTGAATGGATGAATAGGAGGAGTGGGGTCTGGGCCCTGGAGACTGGGGACTGGGGACTGGTGACTGGGAGCGAGGATCCAGAACCCAGGACCTGGAACCGAGGTCCCAAATCCGATCACGATCACGATCACGAATTACGAGCACGAAATCCAAAGTCCGATGTCCGCGTTACGGGAACGAGTCTCCAGCCTCGAGCCTCGAGCCTCCATTACGATTACGATTACGATTACGAATTACGAGCACGAAATCCAAAGTCCGAGGTCCGCGTTACAGGAACGAGCCTCCAGCCTCGAGCCTCGATTACGATTACTCAGTTACTCCCGATTTTCTGCCAATTTTTGGCAGGATTTTTTAGCTGAAGCCATGAGCACGATCAAGCAGCCGGCAGGCGGGAGGTACCGCGAGCGGCAGAGGCTGTCCCAAAAATCTAGTCTGCAGTGGCTTTATCCGGCGATAGCTGGCTGATTGCGGTCAGCTGATGCGGCTGCGGTGAACTGACGGCCGAACGGGACCGTACCGCAACCGACGGACCCCTCCGTTCGGTTGGCTTATCCGGCCGGCACCCAACACCCGCCGCGGCCGTCACCGGGTGCGCGCGTCCGGCGCGGCACCCAGTGCCGAAACATCTTGTGCAAATTCACCGTCGTGCACAGCAAGAACCATTGCGCGCGGACGTTGATCGGACCGCGCACCGTCCACCGACGGAAGCCCAAGATGTGTTTGATGAAGCCGAACACCGGCTCCACCAGCCCCAGACGCCGCTTCAGCCACACCCGGTCCTGCGCCGCCCGCTGCTTGCGCCGGTCCGCTTCCGCCCGATAGGGCGTGATCTTGATCCGGCGCCCCTCGCGCGAACGGGTGCACTGCCCATGCGCGGCGCACGTCCGCCAGCTCCGGCATTCGTACACCCGGTCCGACGCCGCTCCGCGCCGGCTCCGCGACGTCCCCGCCGCCACCAGTTGCCCCCCCAGCGGACACCGGTACGTGTCCGTCTCCGCCTCATAGACAAACCGCGTCAGATGAAACTGTCCCTGCTTCCGCTCCGACGACCCTTCCCGCACCGGCACCACCACCTCATAGCCGCGGTCCATCGCCGCGGCCACTTCCGCCCCCGCGTAATACCCCGCGTCCGCCACCGTCACCGCCGCCGCCTGTCCCGTCACCGCCTCCCCCGCCGCGATCATCCGCGTCAGCTGATGGCTGTCGTTGGCCTCCGTCACCACGTCGGCCGCCACCACGATCCCCGTCTGCCCATCCACCAAGCTCTGCGCGTTGTAGCCGAACTCCTTCCGCCCTCCGCTCGGCATCATCCGCGCCGCCTCGTCCGTGCGACTCAGATGGTCCGTGCCCGCCGCCGCCAGCTCCGCCAACCCCTGCCGGATCCGCTCCCGGCCCGCCTCCCGGTCCGCCAACTCCGCCGCCACCTCGGCCGGCAGCTCGTACGCCCCTTCCGCCGCTTCCCCCGCCGCAATCTTCGCCGTGATCTCCTGGATCGCCTCCTCCACCTTCGCCAACTGCTTGAGCAGCTCGGGCCGGTGCCATGCCCCGTCCCGCTGCACGTCCGCCACGATCTTCGTCCCGTCCAGCGCCCCCACCGCCAGATCCACCAACTCCATCCCCATCGCCAGCCGCACCACCTGCCCGAACACCCCTTCCAGCGCCTCCCGGTTCGTCCGGAAGAATCGCCACAGCGTGTTGTGATCCGGACAATGCAGGCCCGTCAGCCACAGCAGCCCCACGTCGTTGGCACACAACCGCTCCAGTCCCCGCGTCGAGCGCACCTTGTGGAAAAACCCGTACAGCCAAACCTTCAGCAGCAGTCGCGCGCCGTAATGCGGCCGCCCCGCCTCTCCCTCGCTTCCCACGATCCCCGCCGCCGCCAAGTCCAGCTCCTCGACCACCTGCCGAATGAAGCGGGCCGGGTGCCGCTTCCCCACCCAATCGTCCAATCGCGGCGGAAACAGAAAAGTCTGAGTGTAATCGGCCTCAATCGGTTGGCTCATCCCTTCGCTCCACCGCCAGAATCACGCGTCCAAGTCAAGGCATTGTACCACTTATCTTACTCATTATAAAGATATTTACACGATTTTGAGGCACCCGCTGTTCCCTGGGTAACTACGAGTCGAAATACCGGGTTTTGAGACAGCCTCGGCAGCGAGCGGCGCGATGGGCCAGCCGCCTCGATGTCCCGACGCCGCGACACCATTCCATCACGGTAGCGGCAGCGCATGTCACGCGACCTGGTGAGCCGTTGCCGAACCCGCGGCGATGGTTGGCCCTTTGATCCCGGACGGGCATTCAAGCCGCCCAGACAGAGTGGTTGGGCGCCTGGGGTAAGGCGTGGCGAGTGGGCTTTCGCGCCGCTCGCTGCCGCGCGCGGTACCTCCACGTTGCCAACCGGTGGATAGTGCACGTGTCTCAGGCGCTGGGCCGATCGATGAACGACTGGTTGGACGAGTGAATTCCAGATACTGTCAATCAATGGGTTCCGGCTACGCCGGGTTGGGATTACCATTACGAGCACGAAATACGAGCGGGATTGACGAGGAGAGCTCTGGGGCTCGGGAACCAGGACCCAGAACCCAGGTCCCAGGTCCGATGTCCGCATGGCGGAAACGAGCCTCGATTACCATTACGATTACGATCACGATTACGATTACGATTACGAATTACGAGCACGGATACCCATTCACCGATTCACCCATTCACCGATTCACCGATTCACCGATTCATCGTAGTTCCTGCCGTTCGAGAAGCAGCCGGGCGGCCAGGGCCGTCCAGATGTACTGCCGGTTCCAGCCCGCCTGGCGGTCGTCGGCGGAGTAGAACTCCCAGAAGCTGTGGTTCGCCCTGAGCTGCCACGCCACCGCGGCCGCGACCCGGTCGGCCAGCTCCTTCG
>Ga0209270_1001080_pt1 | contig 43530 bp, 26 predicted proteins | sample MTBAKSrepl1MetaG_FD_187456 | JGI IMG/M metagenome (GOLD analysis project Ga0209270, IMG submission 187456) | Enrichment culture microbial communities from Arthur Kill intertidal strait, New Jersey, USA, that are MTBE-degrading - MTBE-AKS1... | ecosystem: Environmental > Aquatic > Marine >... | reverse complement strand
GGACACGGGCAAGCAGCGGCCGGTGCCTTACACCTGGGCCTTTATTAAACTGGAGGGGGCCGACACCTGCCTGCCCCACTTCGTGGACCTGGCCGATCCGAAAAAGCTTAAGGTCGGCATGCGGGTGGAGGCCGTGTTCGAGGAACAACGGCGCGGGCATCTGCTTGATATAAAGCATTTCAAGGTGATTGATTGATAAACCTAAATTAATTAGAAAATAGCCGGGACGCCTGTTCCTCTCTCTTGCTAGGCATTATGGAGAGGAACTTGCGATTCCGGGCGGGGCGGCCGGAGGAGAAAATCCATGGATTTTGAGTTCACTTCCGAACAAAAGATGCTCAAGGAAACGGTGGCCAGGTTTGTGGACAGCGAGGTCATTCCCCGGGCCGCCGAGATAGACGAAGCCGAGAGGTTTCCCGAGGAAAACTTCAAGGCCATGGCTGAAATGGGCCTCTTCGGCATATCCATCCCGGAGGAATACGGAGGAAGCGCGGCCGACTTTCTGTCCTGCGTCCTGGTCATGGAAGAACTGGCCCGCGGCTGCGTTTCGACGGCCAATACTTACGGAGCCCATGCCGTTCTCTGCACGGAAAACATCTTTCGCAACGCCGACGAGGAACAAAGGCGCAAATATTTGCCGGACCTCATTGACGGGAAAAAGATCGGGGCCATCTGCATCACCGAGCCCGAGGCCGGTTCGGACGCCTTGTCCATGCGCACCCGTGCGGAAAAGAAGGGCGACAAGTATATCCTGAACGGGACCAAGATGTTCATCACCAACGGTCCGCTTTGCGACGTGGCCGTGGTCTACGCCAAGACCGATCCGGCAGCCGGGCCTAAAGGCATAACCGCCTTCATCGTCGAGTCCGGTTTTCCTGGTTTTGCCAGGGGCCGCAGCCTGAAAAAGATGGGGGCTAAGGGTTCGCCCACGGGGGAACTGATCTTTGAAAACTGTGAAGTGCCGGCGGCAAACGTTTTAGGCGGGGAGAACCGGGGCCTCAACGTGTTGATGAGCGGTCTGGACCGGGAGCGGATCGTCTATTCCATCGCCCCCATCGGCGTGGCTCAAGGGGCCTTTGACGTGGCTTTCCAGTATGCCCGGGAAAGAGTTCAATTCGGTAGCCCGATCATCAATTTCCAGATGATCCAGGAGATGATCGCCGATATGGCCACGGAAATCCAGGCCGGGCGAATTCTGGCCTATTGGGCCGCGGTCATGGCCGACCAGGGCAGGAAAGTCAGTCTGGAAGCTTCCTACGCCAAGCTGTTCTGCTCCCAAGTCGGGGTCCGGGCGACCAATCTGGCCATCCAGATTCTGGGCGGGTACGGTTTCATCCGGGAATTTCCCATCGAGAGGATGTACAGGGACGTCAAGGGCATCGAGTTCGGGGCCGGGACGACTCAGATTCAGAAACTTATCATCGTGCGGGAGCTTTTAAAAGGTTTGGCTTCAACCTGAAAACAGCGGCAAGTTTCCGAGCCGCAGGGGAAGGATGCGAGCGATGTACTTTAATGAGGATCACCAAGCCTTGCGGGCCGTGGTTAAAAAATTTGTGGACAAGGAGATCAATCCCAATCTGGATCGGTGGGAAGAGACCACGGCTCCTCTCCATGAGATATTCAAAAAGATGGGCGAATTAGGGTTGCTGGGCATTACCTACGATCCCAAGTATGGCGGCCAGGGTCTGGACCACTGGTTTGAAACCGCTTTTTTAGAGGAGCTGGGTCATATCCAGGGGACCGGCGTGCCTATCGCCATAGCCGTCCAGACCCACATGGCCACCCCGGCCATCCATGAGTTCGGCAGCGAATATTTAAAGGAGACTTACCTGAAGCCGGCCATTCTCGGGGATATGGTAGCGGCGGTGGCCGTGACCGAACCAGGGGCCGGATCGGACGTGGCCGGTTTGCGGACCAGGGCCAGGAAGGACGGAGATTCTTACGTCATCAACGGCTCCAAGACATTCATCACCAACGGCGTCAAGGCCGACTTCGTCACCGTCCTGGCCCGGACCAGCGACAAACCCGGCTTTCACTCCTTCGGCCTTTTTGTCGTGCCCAAGAAGACCCCCGGGTTCCACGTCAACAAGGAGCTCGACAAGCTGGGCATGCGCTCCAGCGACACAGCCGAGCTTTTTTTCGACGACATCAGAATCCCGGCGGAAAACCTTATCGGCGAAGATTCGGAAGGTTTTATTTATCAGATGAGGCAGTTTCAGCACGAACGGTTTTCCGGACTGCCCATGTGCCCGGTCATGGCTCGGGACATGATTGATTTGACGGTCGAGTATATCAAACAGAGGATCGTCTTCGGCAAACCCTTGATTGCCAAACAGGTCCTGCGTCACCGTCTGGTCGATTGGATCACCGAAATTGAATGCCTCAAACAGCTCACCTACCACATCGTCCGAATGAAAGAAGCCGGGATCGACGCCATCAGGGAAATATCCATGGGCAAGCTCATGGTCGGTCGAATGATGCGGGAGATAGCCGACGGCTGTTTGCAGATGTTCGGCGGCATGGGTTACATGAACGAGACCTTGATCTCCAGGTATTACCGGGACTGCCGCGTCCTGGCCATCGGCGGTGGCGCCGACGAGGTCATGAGCGAAATAATCGGCCGGCTTGAAGGATTCTGAGACCGGATCACATTTGATACTAATTTGTGAGACGATTTGAAATCCGAGCAATCCCTAACTGTGGATTGCTCGGAAAAATTTTCTGAAAAGCTCCACCCAGACCTTTTCCTCACTGGTCCCCTCCGAATTTTGTTGATTAAAAACGAATTTTTTCTTATCCTTAAAATCTAAAGCGCATTCCCTTTAAGCAGAAAATCCGGTTTTTCAAAAAAGGAGGACGGTCCATGGAAGAGAGGATCTGGCACAAGTCCTATGCGCCTCAGGTGCCCCCGAGCATCGATTATGAAAAAATCACCCTCCCCGCCACCCTGGAAAGGACGGCCAGGAATTTTCCTAACCACGTTCACCTGATCATGATGGGCAAAAAGATCACCTTCAAGGAGCTGGATGAATACGCCAACCGTTTCGCCGGCGCCTTGGCTGATCTTGGGGTGAAAAAGGGCGATAAAGTGGCTCTGATTATGCCTAATATCCCTCAGATGGTCATCGCCGCCTACGCCGTTTGGAAACTCGGCGGCGTGGTGGTCATGACCAACCCCTTGTATACGGAGCGTGAACTCGAACACCAGCTTAACGACTCTGAATCGACCGTGGCCGTCGTGCTGGACCTCCTGGTCCCCAGAATGCTCAAACTCAAGGATAAAACCGGCCTCCGGACCATCATCGCCGCCCATATTCGGGACTACCTCCCGTTTCCCGTCAAACAGCTCTTTCCTTTTATCAAGAAACCCATGCACCGCAGCGTGGTCCCAGGCGAAGGGGTCCTCGATTTCGTCACCCTGATGAACAAATATCCGCCCCAGGCGCCTGGGGTCGATGTGGCCTTTGACGATCTGGCCGCCCTGCTTTACACCGGCGGCACTACCGGGGTGTCCAAGGGGGTCATGCTCAGCCACGCCAACCTCTGCATCAACGTCCAGCAGCTCAAGGCCTGGATTTTTGACGCCGAGGAAGGCCAGGACAGCGTCATCGGCATCTTTCCCTTCTTTCATTCGGCCGGATTCACCGCGGTCATGAATCAGTCCATATATCGGACCTTGACCGTGGTCTTGGTGCCGCGTCCGGAACCGGCCGCGGTCCTGGAGATGATGCGCAAGTACCGGCCGACCTGGTTCCCCTGCGTGCCGACCATCTACGTGGGGGTGCTCAATCATCCGGACTTCGCCAAGACGGATTTTTCCTATGTCAAGGGCTGCGTCTCCGGAGCGGCCCCTTTGGCCGTGGAGACCATCCGGGCCTGGGAGAAGGCGGTGGGGGCCACCATCATCGAAGTTTACGGTTTGACCGAGACGGCCCCGCTGGCCCACGCCAATCCCTGGCGGGGCAAGACCAAAGTGGGCAGTGTGGGCATTCCCGTGCCCGACACGGACTGCCGGATCGTGGACATCGAGACCGGGACCCAGGACCTGGAAATCGGCAAATCCGGGGAGATTCTGCTCAAAGGACCCCAACTGACCAAGGGCTATTACAAGAGGCCGGACGAGACGGCCCTGGCCATTAAGGACGGCTGGTTCTACACCGGCGACATCGGATACATGGACGATGAAGGGTACCTTTACATCGTCGACCGGAAAAAGGACATGATCATCGCCGGCGGCTATAACATCTATCCCCGGGAGATTGACGAAATCCTTTACGAACATCCCAAAATCCAGGAAGCCTGCGCCGTGGGCATCCCCGACCCCTATCGGGGCGAGACGGTCAAGGCCTTTGTCGTGGTCAAACCGGGGGAAAGCCTGACCGAGGAAGAGGTGATCTCCTATTGCCGTGAGAAGATGGCGGCTTACAAAGCGCCCAAGACGGTCGAGTTTCTCGATGAACTGCCCAAGAGCAACATCGGCAAGGTTCTGCGGCGGGCCTTGAGAGAAAGGGAGATGGCCAAGACCAAGGACCAACCCAAGACCTGAAGCTGTCAGACCTCCACCCTGAAGTGATGAGACGGGGACCGCCTGGAGACGGCCAGGCCCGTTCCGAGCGTCCCGGTTTCATCTTTTCTTTTCAGAACCGGGGCTTCTTGACAGGAACGCCCTCCGACCCTACAATGGTTGGGCGGTTAACGGAGGTTTGTCATGTTCGGAATCGGCATGCCCGAGCTTATAATAATCCTGGTCATCGCCCTGATCGTGATCGGGCCGGACAAGTTGCCGGATCTGGCCAGGGCCATCGGCCGGGGCATCGGGGAGTTCAAGCGGGCGACCAATGAAATCAAAGACAGTTTCAAGGATGACGAGGACCTCAAACATATCAAAAAATCTTTGAGCGAAGCCAAGGAGGAAGTGGACGGGGTCGTCAAAAAGGGAACCAGGGACCTCGAGGTCAAGGATTTGGCCGACGCCCTGGCCGACGGGAGGTTCTTTGATCAAGGCCCCGAGAAATCGCCTCCCAAGGAAGATAAGTCCGCCGCTTCCGCACCATCGGACCAAGCCCCGGAGAAAAACAGCCGGTCCGCCCTTGAAGAAAATCCTGAAGGTTCTCCAGAAAAAGAAAGACCCCCCCGAGCATCATGACCGAAGAAGAAAAGAAGGCGGCGGAAGAGGAATCCGATCAGCCCAACGAGGTCCGGATGTCTTTCACCGATCATCTGCGGGAGCTCCGCCGCCGGCTGATTGTCTGCGCCCTGGCCGTGGGCCTGGGTTTTGGGCTGTGTTACTACTTTTCCAAGCCCATTTTCCGGGCCATGATGCTGCCCCTTTTGGATGTTTTACCCGAAGGAGAAAAACTGATCTACACCGGGCTGCCCGAAGCCTTTTTCACTTACCTCAAGGTCGGGTTCTGGGGGGGCGTCATCCTGGCCTTGCCGGTCCTTTTCCATCAGCTATGGGGGTTTGTCGCCCCCGGCCTTTACCGCCAAGAAAAAAAATACCTGATCCCCTTCATCGTCTTCGCCACCATCCTTTTCGGCGTCGGCGGTTTTTTCGGTTATTTCATTGTTTTTCCTTTCGGATTCAAATTCTTTCTGGGCTTTGCCGATGACTCCATCCGGGCCCTGCCCGGCGTCCAGCAGTACTTTTCCCTGGCCTTGAAGCTGCTCCTGGGCTTCGGCCTGGTCTTTGAACTGCCCCTGGTCATGGTCTTTCTGGCCAAGATGGGTCTGGTCGACGCCGGCCTGCTGGGCCGTAACAGAAAATACGCCTTCTTGTTGGTTTTTGTGGTCTCGGCTATACTGACGCCGCCTGACGTGGTCAGCCAGGTGCTCATGGCCATGCCCTTGTTGGTCTTGTATGAAATCAGCATCGTCCTGGTCCGTCTGGTCGGAAAAAAGAAGGCTGAGCCGTCGGTCATGGCCGAGGAAGAGACCGGGGTCTGAGGGATTTTCCCGGCTGACGCCTCTACGGCCTTCGCGCCTGGGTTCAAAGCCGATTATGGGCCGAGGATCATCGGACCGGGCGGAAGGCGGGGTGGAGTGCTTTAGGATGGTTGGGTTTATTTTTTAAAACATTAATGACCGTTCGTTTTTAAACTGGTGAATCCCAGAGACCTATGATGATTGAGCGGCCTTGACAAAATCGGAACCCAACAAACTGATTTAATAACGGAAAAACGTCAGCGATGTTTTGAACATGGAGGAAAAGGATGGCAGTAGAAAATCCCCTGGACGCTTTTCTCAAGCCTCAATCCGTGGCCGTGATCGGCGCGACGGAAAGGCCGGGGGCTTGGGGTTCTTTCATCATGGAAGGGCTCCTGTCCCGCAATTATCCCGGCCGTATCTATCCGATCAACCGGAACGCCGGGCAGGTCTATGGCATCCCGGCTTACAAAGACATCCTGGACGTCAACGGAGCGATTGATCTGGCCGTCTTGACCATTCCGGCCAAGTTCGCCGAAGAAGCCATAGACCTCTGCGGCCGAAAAGGGGTCAGGGGCGTGACCATCATCACCGCCGACTTCGGCGAGGCCTATGCCGGGGGCAAGGAAAAGGAAAAGACCCTGGTCCAACTGGCCCGGCGCTACGGCATGCGCCTCCTTGGCCCGAACATCAGCGGCACGTTCAATCTGCACGCCGAATTCAACGCCTCGGGCGGGCCGGGCCGTTTTGTCCAACCCACCGGCCTGGCCGCCATTTGCCAAGGCGGTTACGCCTTTTACGAGATGCTGGCCGCGGCCTCGAACCGGCGGATGGGCGTGGGCAAATTCATTCACACCGGCAACGAGGCCGATTTGACCGTGACGGACTTCCTGGAACATTTCGGCCCGGACCCCGAGGTTGAAGGAATCATGATGTACCTGGAAACCATCCGCGACGGCCGTCGTTTCCTGGAGACGGCCCGCCAGGTGAGCCGGGTCAAGCCCGTGGTCGTCTACAAAGCCGGCCGGACCCCCGGTTCGGCCCGGGCCGCCCTCAGCCATACCGGGGCTTTGTCCGGAGTCAAGGAAATTTACAACGGATTGCTGCTGCAGGCCGGCCTGACCATCTCGCCGACCATGGAACTCCTCCTGCCGCTAAGCCACGCCTTGATCGAGCGCCCGCCCTTGAGAGGCCCGCGAGTGGCCATCGTGACCATGGGCGGGTCCTGGGGGGTCTCTCTGTCCGACGCCCTGGAAGAAGCCGGTTTGGAAGTGGTCGAACTGAGCGCCCCTCTTCAAAAAACCCTGCGGGATATGGGCATGCCCCGCCGGGCTTCGACCAGGAACCCCGTTGACATCGGCGCCTCGGGCCTGTTTTTCGAAAAGGATACCCTGGTCGGTTTCGGCCGCGAGGTCCTGGCTTCGGGCGAAGTCGACGCCCTGATCCTCCACGGCGTGGGCCGTCCGGGCCTGGTCCCTCCGGAGGCCACTGAAGAGCGGAAGATGTTCCTGGAAATAAATAAACAGGTTATCAAGGATTATGCGGCCCTGGAAACGGAAATGGGCCGACCGGTGTTGATCGGCAGCCATTTTACCCCCTGGGAAAGCCAGGAAGTTCATGACTTGAACCAGGAGGGATTCCGCATCTATCAGCGCCTGAGCGAACTGGCCCAGATTCTGACTTTGATGCATAATTATTGGCGAAGACGGCTTGGTGATCCGGCGCGTTAACAGAAAACGGTGGATCAAGGCCATAAAAAAGCTGAAAGGCGGACAGCCGGGTTCGGCTTAGCCTTATAACCTGAAAGAAGTCCTGATCTGGAATTGATTTTCCGGTGCGACGTTGGGGGAACCTGAACTCGGACCAGCCTGGTTCTCCCGGGCTTTTTTTATCCGGGGCCAAAGTTGCAGCAGGAAGGAATTATTCGGCTCCAGGGCCAGGGCCCGGCGGGCCGTTTCTTCGGCCCTCCGGTGCTCGCCTAAATGGTGGAGGACCGAAGCCAACCGGCTGAGGGCCTTGGGGTGGTCGCCCCTTTGGGTCACGAATTTTTCCAGCACCGGCTTCATTTCCGACCATTTGCCCAGGCTGGCCCCCAGGTAGTAAAAAGGATCGAGGTTTTTTTCGTCCGTCTGGCCGTATTCGAAAGCCTTCAGATAGCTGCCGAAGGCCAGTTCCGGCCTATTGCGCCGCTCGCACAGTTTGCCCAGGATACGGTGCGTTTCGGGGTCCCGGCCGTCCCGCCGGCCCACGTTGGCCAGGGCGGCCTCGGCCTGGTCCAGTTGGTTTCCGGCCAGGAAAATCTTGGCGAAACCCAGAAAAGGACGGTGGCTGTTGGCCCGGAGCTTGGCGGCCAGACGATAAACCCTGGCGGCTTCATCGAAGCGGCCCAACTCGAAAAAACAGTCCCCCTGGCCGATCAGGGCGGTGAAGGAATTGAATTCCTGGGGGAAGGAGATAGGAAAAACCGAACTCTCCAAGTCGGTTTCCTTCAGGCCGATAGCTTCCAGACCTTGGCCGTAAGCTTCGATAGCTTCAAGAAATCGACCCTGGGCCTGCCTGACCGCGCCCAGCCGGACCCAGTTGTCCGGGGCGTAGCCTTGTTTGATCAAGTCCAGACACAGTTCAGCCGCCGGATCATATCGGCCTAAAGCCAGATTTATCTTCAGGCATGTTTCGCCGTAGAATTGCGGCCCCGGCGCTCCTTGCTTGAAGCTTCGGCAAACATCCATGGCTTGAACGGCCTGCCGATATTCCCCACGGGAATAGTGCCGCATGGCCGCGGCGTGAAAAAGATCGAACCTGAAAGATTCAGCCACGGTATTGGGAATGGTGTGGATATGGGCGTTGCCGTCCCGGCGGTCCGGGTCGGTCAATTCAAGAAAGGTGTTTTTTCTCATGAGCACGTCGAACCGTCCCGGTTTTTCAGCCTCGACGTCCCACTTGACCCCCTGGCAATCACAGCTTTTCAGGTGGGCCAGTCCGTTGAAAAGGCGGTACTTGATCTTGGTGGAAAGCCGCTTGGAGATAAGAAAGACGTAATCGACTTCAAGGCACCGGGCCCCGAAGTGGTAACATTCAAGAATGCTTAACTGACGGGCCGGGGTGAAGACATGAACGTTCTTCAGTTCGCCGATCAGACCCAGGGCGGCCCGGCAATCGGCTTCGTTTTTGGACAGGTCGTTGTTGACCAGGACGTACCTGACCGGATAGGAGAGGTGATCGATGACCCGGCCCAGGAATTCGGGGAGGGCCTCGTCCCAGCTGAGGACGGGGAAGATCACGGCCAGGCGTTCGGCCTTGGCCCAGGGCTCGGGCGGCAGGTCGCCCTTGATCTTGCGCAGATTGTGCTTGTATTTGGTCTTGTCCTTGCGCTGGACCACGCTGATGCGGTCGGACTTGAAGATGGGCATGTAGTATTCGCCGGTCGGGACCGGGACGTGTTTGAAATCGGTGTAGAAGGCCATCTTGCGGTTGAGGTTCCAGTCGATCAGGACGGAGACTTTTTCGTCGTACCCGCCGACCCGGCGGGCGATCTCTTTCCGGTGCATGACGCTGACGTGGAGGGCGTGATTATAGTGGAACATGAAGTCCCGGTTGAAGTCCCTGGTGACCTTGAGACTTTTGTCCAAAACGATCCGGCGGCCAGTCTTTTCGTCCTTGATGAAGGACACGGCGTACAGGTCCGAGTAACTGACATTTACCTCCGGGTTCTCATCCAAAGCCCGGCTCAGGACTTCGAGGTGATGGGGGTAGAAGAGGTCGTCGTCACCCAGATAGGCGATGTATTCTCCCCGGGCTTCCCGCAGACCGAAATTGAAGCGGTAAGGCAGGCCCCGGTTGACCTGGTCATGAAAATATTTAATGCGCGGGTCCCCAAAGCCGTTGATCACCTCGGCCACGTCGACCCCGCCGTCGTTCATGACCAGAAGCTCCCAGTCGGTCAAACTCTGGTCGACCACGCTCCGGACGGCCTCCCGCAGGTACTCGGGCCGGTTGTAGGTGGAGATGAGGACGGTGACCTTGGGGGAATATAGTGAAATGTTTGTTTTCATTTTAGTAAAACAGGTATTTGGTATTTTCCGATAATTATTTTAAAAAATTTATCCACTTTATTTTCTTGTTAGATGATAGCAAAACAACCTTGAAGCTTCCGCTAACTGACCTTGCAAAGAAGCGATTTTAGATAATTTATATGCTGATTCATGAAAATGAGTATTATATTGGACTTTATCTTCTCCCACGTATACAGGATAAAACACCCTGGTTAATATATCATATAGACCAAGAGTTTTATATTCGTTAATATGAAAATAAGAAGAAACGATATTTTCCAACCATCCTTTTTTTAGATTGACATTGAAAGGGGAGCGAGATATTGGCTTAAGGCCGGCGGCTACACGAAATTTATCAAGGTTTCTAATACCGTCTTCATATCCTTCGAGCATTAAAAAATGTCCACCAGGTTTTAGTTTACTAGCAATCCATTCTATTGCTTTGTTTTGAAAGATTTGATTTTCCAGGTTTATGATAACTCGTACTGAAATAATTGCATCATAATGGGATAGCAGTTCATTAATACTTGGATGTGGCAGTGCGCCTACATATAAGGAGACATTTGAAATTTCTTTACAAATCTGTTTGGCTTTTGAAATCATTATTTCAGAAGGATCGAAGCCATCAACATGGGCTACTGATTTTGAAATGTGTTTTGTGACAAAAGCGTTTCCACATCCTACTTCCAAAACATTCATAAAAGGCTTTAAAAACTGATCAATGAAATCTAGTTCTAAATATTTTTGGTAAATATCATTATGAGTAATCATAACTTCATCTTTAATTTCATACGCTCTTTTATTCCAATATGCTGTATTTTCTTGCTGTCTCACAGTAAACTCCCCTTGAGTGATAATCAATTAAATATCACAGATTAATAGGATTTATATTTTGTAAATTAACGCTTTTTTTATGGTTAGATATTTCATTATAATTTTGCTGATCAATGATTTGATTCAAACTTTTTTCACTAATCATTTCAATCCGTTCTTTTTCTAGGTTTTTGTAGTACTCGGCCGTGGCCAGGATGCCTTCTTCCAGGTCGACCTTGGCTTCGAAACCCAGGAGTTCCCTGGCCTTCTGGACCGAAGGGACGCGCAGTTCCACGTCGGCGTAGTCCTTGCGGGTGAAGATGATCGGAGATTTTGACTCCAGGACCCGGACCACGGTGTTGGCCAGGCCGTAGATGGTGGTCACGGTTTTCTGGTTGCCGATATTGAAGGATTCGCCCACGGCCTTGGGGTGGACCATGGCCAGGAGGACCCCGTCGACCATATCGTCCACGTAACACCAGGCCCGAATCTGAGTGCCGTCGCCGTGGATTTCGATGGTTTGGTCACGCCTGGCCCGTTGAATAAAGGTGCTCAATGCACCTTCGCCGACCTGGCCCGGACCGTAAACGTTGAAGGGCCTGACCACCGTGGTCGGCAGCCATTTTTCGTTGTAGTAAGAGATGGCCAGGTGTTCCTCGGCCAGTTTGCTCACCGCGTAAGTCCAGCGGGCTTCGCCGACCTTGCCCATGACCGCGTTGTCGTTTTCACTGGAACGAAAGGCCTGCTGGCCGAAAACCTCGCTGGTGGAAAAGCAGACCACCCGCTCCACCCTGGGCAGACGGGCGGCCGCTTCCAGGACGTTGGCCGAACCGACCATGTTGACCCGCATGGTCGAGACCGGGCTGAGGATGACCGTGTCTATGCCGGCGATGGCGGCGCAGTGGACGATGATGTCGGCCCCCTGCATGGCTTGCCTCAGATGGTCGAAATCCAGGATGTCCCCCTGGATGACCTCCAAGTGGGAGTGACGGCTGAAAGTCCTGGTTTTGAGGGAGTTCCTGGCGAAATTGTCGTAAATGACGACCCGGTTGTGGTCCAGGAGGCGGCCGGCCAGGGTGGCTCCGATGAAGCCGGCTCCGCCCGTGATGAAAATCTTCTTGCCCGTGATGGTCGGCGGTGTGTTTTTATTTTTTTTCATGGTCCTGCTCGTTTCAAATCCCGGTGAGATATTCTCAGGCCACGGCCTGGGCTTCTTGAGGTCCGGCCGTCTTGCGGTTCAGTCTGACCAAGCCCTTTTGTTCCAGAACTTTCAGATATTGCCGGCAGGTTTCCGTGGAAAGGCCGTTTTCCAGTCCGGACCGGCAGACCTCCGACAGACGGGCCTCGTTCTTCATGCGGGCCAAGATCGGCGGGGCCTGTTCGTAAAAATTGGTTTGAAACATGGCCAGGCGTTTGGCCCGGTCGGTGATCAGGTGATCAATCGGCTTATCTTTTAAAGCCTTGGAAATATAGTCATGAACGTCCGCGGCGATCTTGTCGACCGTGTTGTATTTTTCTATGTATTCCCGTCCTTTGACCGAAGCTTGGCGCAAAATCTCCCGATTGAGGTTCAAGTAAATCAAACGTCCCAGCAGGTCGAATTTATTTCGAAAGACAAAAACCGGGGCCCGGCCGCGCTGACCGGCGATGGGGCCGTCGGCCCTGGTGAAGACCGGCAGGCCCAGGGCCATGGCTTCCAGGGAGGCCTTGCCGAAGCCGCGGACCATCTGGTCGAGGAAAAGGTCGCAATCGCCAAGGATTTCCGGAATCCGGCCATGGGGGACGTTTTCGATCAAGACCGGCTCGGCCAGGCCTATATCGTTTAGCACTCGAAACACTTCCAGGACTATGTCGGAATTCTTCTTGGCCCGGTTCGAGGGCATGTGGGCTATTTTAAGGCGTTTTCGCTCAAGAGAACGTTGTTTATAAGGCCATTTGTTCAGGTCCAGGGCCAGGTCGCCGTTGACCAGCTTGGGGCAGAGGTGGGCGTATTCATCCGCCGAAAGGAGGAAGCTGGAGAAGGCGGCCATGCGCTCGATCTTCATCTGTTTGTATTTGGAACTTTCCGGGGCCCGGTCCAGTTCCACGCCCATGGCCCGCAGGGCGTTGTCCACGAACATGGCCGGGTCCCACAGGTCCGAACCCCAGTAAGCGGCGGCGATCTTGGCCCCCTGGTCCCGGATGAGTTCCAGATCGGGATAGGGCTGCCGCAGCCTGGGGCCGCCCAGATACTCATGATCGACCAGGGAGCAGCCGAACTGGAAATAGATCAGGTCGTACTCTCCGGCCAGACGTTTGACCGTCCCGGCGGGATCGTCCCGGAGGGCCTGAAGAACACCGGCCGGCACCGTGGTGTGGTCTTCCCGGCGGGGACCGCCCCGAAGGACGTCGATAATGTCCACCTCGACGTTATATTTTTTCAGGCCGTTGCGGAGATGGAAGGAATTATGCCCGATTTCCACCGGAGCGACGAGCACCTTGACCGGGCGGTCCAGGAGAGGGCCGGGCCGAGCTCCCGGGCCGGTCAATTCATCGGCTTCAAGGCTCGAACCGGCCTGGTTTTCATAATCCACTGCGGCCGGAGATGAAGGATCAGGTTGATCGGTCCGGAAGGCGTGGTTCAAGGTGGTTTCCCGTGAATCTTCAAACATGACGGACCTCTTATTCGGCCTTGCGGCTGATCTGGAAATAAGGCTTCAAGGTTCCGCCGAAGCCCCGAAAGAATTTTTCCACCCGGGGCATCATCGACCCCTCAAAATCAAACTTATCGGTCACCGTGGCGGCGAACTTGAGCGCTTCCCAGATGGTCAAGGCCGTGGCCCCGCTGTTTCTAAGCTCGGGATCGCCGCCGCCCATGAGGTAATAGGCCGACTTCCGGTCCCAGACCAGGTAGGCCGCGGCGTGAACCCGGTTCCGGCCGTCCACGGCGAAGAACATCTTCCGGGCTTCCTGGCGGCTCAAGGCTTGGTCCAGCCGCCGGACCAGTTCTTTTGGATAGGGCAGGGTCAGGCCTTGCCGGGTGAAGGTCAGTTCGTTGACTTCCAGGAATCTTTCCAGGTCCGGTTCGGTGACGATTTGGACCTGCTTTTCGGCCTTGCGGATGTCCGTCTTGATGTTTTCCCGAAAGCCCCGCCAGACCCGGTCCAGGTCACTCAAGTCTTCGATCACGTAAGTGTACCGGGTGGTCTGGTTGAAGCCGGCCCAGTGGAAGGGCAGCCAATTGGTGAAGTTATAGTTGAAGTTTTGAACGAAATAGAGGTAATCCGGCAGCTTTTCGATCAGTTCCGTGGTCAGTTTGACTTCCTGGGACAAGGTCTTGGCGTACTTGCCGTCGAACCGGGGCAGAAGAACGCCCAGGGTCTGAGTCAGGGGCGGATGGAGAATGATGCGCTTTTGGTCCTTCATCCGCCAGACGATGGGCATCAGGGCCCCCACCTGATCGTTCTTGAACACGGTCAGGTAATCCCATTGACCGGGCGCCAGGGCTTCCAGCCACCAGGGCCGGCAGAAGATCGAGCCCTGGGGCGAAGCCGTAATGAAATCCTCGATACGGGCCAGGGTCTCCCTTTTTGGTTTTCGGTCAGGTTCGATCTCACCCAATTCAACCAGTCGATCTTCGATCAGGCGGTAGTCGGTTTCGTTTATCTTTATGTCGCTGGATTCCTTGAAACCGGCCGGCAGGTCCAGGGAGCGGTCCCGAAGGGAGTGGCCGCGGTCCCGGAGAAACCGGCCGGCCTCGTCCATGACTCCGCCTGGGTTTTGGCAAAACCGGGCGTAATCGATGGTGAAAAATCTGTCCGGACCGATCCGGCGGCGGTCTTCCTCGATCTGGTGGTAGATGTAGTGGACCTGTTCGGCCACCTGGTCCCAGGCGTAGTGATCGGCAAGCTGGTCGATTTCCTTGGGTGGCAAGGACCACCAGACTCGTTTGTTGCCGTGGATGTCTATCCGCCCCTTGAGCAGGGACTGGCCGATGTTCAAGGGATTCCGGCGGCAGACGATGAAGGAGGCCCGAGGAAAGGTCTCGGCCAAGGCGGCGATTCTCATGGAGTTGAAGGTGTTTTTAATGAGCATGGGCGCCATGGTCACGGCGCTGATGCCCATGATCTCTTGGAACAATTCCCGGCGGGTTTCGTGCGGCGTGGCTCCGGGCCGGACGTAGACGTGGGGCGGGCGCGGGAACCAGCGGTACCAGAATTCCCCGGCCTCGCTCGGCCCCAGTTCGCCCTCGGTGGCCCCGTATTTCGAGTCATAGTCGGTTTGAGCCTGGGTGCCGAAGAGACGGTTCTGGACCAGGGCCGCGGCCACGGGCCGGGCCAGGCCCTTGGCTATGAAATTGGAAAAATAGGTGAACTGGAACCGATTGAGCAAAAGCTGGTAAAGCAGGGTCGTGCCGGACCTGGGCGCGCCGACGATGAAGACCGGAGCCGGCGGTTCTTCGAAACCTTCCGTGACTGGACGCTCGGGAACCTCGGGCCGGACGGTCGGGCCGGGCCGGCCGCCGGTCAAAGCGGCCAGGATTCGGGAGACGCCGACTTGAACGGACAGGTCGGGTTCGGCCAGGTTCACCCGCCGGATAAAACCGGACGAACCGTGATCGACCGAAATATGGTCGAGGCAAGCGAAACAGACCGGGTAATTTCGGCCGCCGACGGTCAGGATTTTTTCCAAAATGGCCGCCTGGCCTCGGTCCAGACCGGGGACCTGACCGATGACGCTGATCCGGTTGGTCAAAAAGGCCTGGATCAGCCCGCCCCAGGCGGAGGGGTCCAGGATTTCGCCCTTTTCGGACATATCCAGTCCTTTAAGGACATAAGGATGCAGAAAACCGGGACCGATGACCTGGGGCTTGTTTGGGCCGTCCGACTCGACAGCCGCAGCCAGGACCTGAGTGTATAAGCGACGTAAGTCTTCCGGACCGCCGATCAAGAAAACCGCCGAGACCGGCCAGGTCGGTCGTGGCGATGGAGATAATCCGGCGGCCGGCGTTTTTTCTTTTTCCGGTTCAAGGTTCCTTAAAGCGTCTTGGATCGAGGCGATCAGCGCGGTTTCGGTCCCTTGATCAAAGGCCGACAGATGGCGATAAATGAAGGGGGAGGCGTCCACTTCATAGCCGCCTTCCTGGAGCATGGTTTCGGTCGGGAGATAACCGGCCAGACCGTTGGTGCAGCCTAAAACGAAAACGCCATCGGGATTTTCGGTCAACGACCGCAACCTGACGGCCAGTTCGGCTGCCGGTTCGCCGGGCAGAGCGATGAAGCGCAGGTCGGACCCCAAGGCCAGGCACTGGAATTTGAGGCCGAGCCGGCGGGGATACTCCCCGGACGGATAACGGGCTAAAATATCGGCGGCCCACCGCCGGATCGGGGTGGGGGCCTGATCGTTGAGACTGATTTTTTTAAGGTCTTCGGTCGGCGGCAGGGGTTTAAGCGGCAGCTCGACCCGGCCGGTGGTCCAGGCCATGAGGCCGGAGACTTTCCGGAGGCCTCCTTTTAGGGCCTCGGTAATCCGCTCGGCCAGGAGTTCGCCGTTGCGCCGGGCCGCGAGTGCGTCCTGACAGAACCGGACCTGACCATTATCCCTGACCGCTTCCTTGACCGTCCCCAGCGCCCCTTGGAGAAACATCACCCCGGCGGCCTGACCGCTGGCGATCAAGGCCCGGCGGAAATAGCCGGGGAAATCGGCGGAAATCATATCGGCCTGGCCCAGTCCTGTGGGGTGGCAGCCGTGATTGACCAGGAGGACCTTCTTGTTTTTCTTTGTAAAATGGACTTGGATAAAAGGGGTGTGCGTGTCGCAAAAACCGTCATCGTACGGGGCGAACACGGTTTGTCCCTGTTGGGGACGCCGGCGATTGACCCCGATTCGGGCTTGAGCCGCCCCCCAGGCCAGGTCGGCGGCCTCGAGGCGCTCCAGGAGAAGGGGCAGTTCCCGGCCGACAGCCGTAGCGATCCCCTCGGCGAATTCAGGATAAAACGGTCCCAGTTCCTCGGCGGTATGGTCGGTGGTGCCGGGGGCGTAGTGGGTATGGGAGGCGTTGAGAACGATCTGTTCCGGCCGGAGGCCGAAGGTTTCGGCCGCCGAGCGGATCAGGCTGACGATCCGGGGACCGAAGCCGAAGATGTCGGCCGCGATCAGCAAAAGGCGATTTCCCGAACGATCTTCCAGCAGAAGCAACTGCATCTTCAGGGGGCTGGAAACCTCGGCGGCCGACCTGGGCGCCCCTCCCAGACCCTGGAGATAAAGAGGCCGTTCCGGTGAAACGCCGGGGGTGATGTCCAGTTCGGCGAAAGCCGCCTTGAATTCCGGCGTCTCCACCTCCGGGGCCGGGGAAGGACTTGGACCGCTCGACTGGTCCGACGACGGGTCTTTTGTGTCCAGGTCGACCGTCTCCCTTTTCTTTTGAGTGTGGGCCGGCAATTTTGCCAATAAAGCCTGGACTTCTTCCGGTTGTCGGGCCCATTCTCCAAAAGTCTCCAGAATCCTGCGCGTGGTCTGAACGAGGGCTTCGGCGTTTTTCAGGGCCGCCTGACAGGCCAGACAGCCGATCCAGCCTCGCAGAGCGGCCGGGTCTTTTTCGACCAGGCCGTGGAAAAGCTTCAAGGCCTCGGCCGGATGACCGCTTTCGCGGATACATTCGGCCGCCAGATAGTTTAGGTCGTTTTCGTTGGCCAGGGTCAGGGCTTGAGGGTAGTGCTCCAAGGCCCGGCCGAAGTCGCCGGCGGCCTGATGCCCAAGAGCGTGCACCAGATGGTCTTCCGGGCCGGCCGGGGGAATTTTGGCCAGAAGCGGGCCGGCCTGGTCGGCGCGGCCCAGCTTCAGCCAGGCCCGGGCGGCCAAAAGTCCGGCGGTCTTGGGGTCCAGGCCGCCGTTAAGTTTGGCCAAGGCGGTCAAGACTTGCCGGCATTGGCCCAGGTCCACCTGGCGGAACAATTGCTGTTTCAAGGCCACGGGTCCGCCGTCAGGCAGTTGGTCGGTTTCAGGGAAAACCTTTTCGGCCACCAGGTCGTAGGTCCCTTCAAAACCGAGGAACTCCGGCCGGCCGTCCTGGATGCCGGGACGGCTCAGGCAGCGGAAACCTTTTTGTTCTAGGAGAGCGGTTAAAGAAGCCGAAGGCAGCCCCAGCCAGCGGCGCTGGGGATGACCCAGGCCGGCCAGCCACTTGAAGGTGTCGGTCAGGACCTGGAGTCCGGTGGTCAGGCGGTTTTGATCACCTTTGATTATTCCGTCATCAATCACGTAAGCCAGGTACCAGCCCGGCCCGGAGTAACCCAGATACAACCTGGCTCCGGTGGTCATGACCCGGTTGAATTCGCTGAGGGCCAGGTCATGGTCGGTGAACATCAAGACCCCGTGGCAGAGAAGCAAGTCAAAAAATTCCTCCGGATAGGGAACGGACTCCGCCGCGGCCCGGAGGAACCTGGTCCGATGGCCGTGGGTGAAATTGGCCGCCACCATTCGGCAGACCTGGACGAATTCCTGGTTGATGTCCAGGCCGGCCACAAAATCGTTGCCCTGGGCCAAAGCCAGGCTCCAATGGCCGGCCCCGCAGCCTACGTCCAGGGCGGCCCGGCCGCCGGTGAAACCGATGCGTTCGAGATTGGACAGATAAAGGTCGAAATCCTTGTCATAGTTTTCCCGGGCGCGGTCCAAAAAATGGTTTAACCGGGAAGAGTTCTCTTGAGCGGCCATGGCGTCGGCCAGGACGGCCAGGGCGGACCTGACCTCTCGATGATCAGATAATCTCAAAATCCTCCCTCCGTTTCCAAGGAAGCGAGACGCTTTTTCGGCCCAGATGGTCGGCCGGGTTGAGGACGATCCCGGACTGTCGTTCGCTTCCGATGTAGACCGCCGTCCGTTCCGGGTCGGGAGTGTAAAACGTCAGACCGGCCAGGTGTTCCCGCTCCGGATTCTCTTCCAGACCCAAAAAATTGTCCTTAACTCCTTCAAGGATGATCTTTAGACTCGTTTCCTCCCGCTCCCACCGCCATTTCAAGTGATGGTAAACATAATTGTATTCCAGCAAGTCGCTGAGCGGAGCCACGAGGAGAGCCCCTTCCTGGAACAGGGCCGCCAAAAACTCCAGACATTTCCTGGTTTCCCTGGAAAAATAAGGCCGGGTGTTCTTGACGGCCCGGCCGTCCGCTCCGGTCGCCGCCCCCAGGTGCTGATAGATGAGCAGAAAGCCCTGACTGAGTATCAATTTATTAAGGACAATAGGATTTAAGTGAAGGTGAAAATTAGAAGCCGTAGGCTTGATCCCGTCAACTTGACTGATGTTATAGGTCTGTCCGACTTCTTTTTCTCCTCCGTCTTTTAATATTACTAATCTTTTAATATTATACGTCCGGCTGCCGTCTTTTAATATGACCGGGACCAAAAGCGAGTTTTCCTCGGCCAGTCTAGTGGATCGGCCCTGATCAATATCGAGGACCTGGTAAGCTTTTCGCCCGTCCTGAGCTAGGGGGACAAAAATATATCGGCCGAAGGCCATAAAATCGACTGTATCGTGCCCGATGACGGGACTGGTTCCCCCGTCGTGCCACTGCCAGATGAACCTCACCCCGAAATTTCTCGTCAGGTCGAAGTGATAAACCGGGGAGCCGGGATGGTCCCCCTTGGCGTGGCCGACTTTTCTAGATGAATCCACCGAAGGCGTTGCCTCCCCCGGCGGCCCGCCCACGCCGTGATTGGTCCAGACCCTCAGAGCCCAGCCCCTGTCCGTCAATATTTTATAAGCCTTTTCCGCGTATTTTCTTTGGAAAGGCACCCGTTGGTCAAAGGAACCGAAACCGTGCAGGGTGTCCAAATAACCTGTCTGGATCAAGTGTTCGATCTGCTGGCGGTGCGGTCCGTCCCGGCCGTCCAACGAGCCGAAGTAGGCGAATTCATCTTCACCGCCCCGGGGATTGAACAGGTAGAAGCTGCTGGAAAGAGGCAGCCCCAGGCCCCGGCCGAGAGGCGTCTCTTTTGTTGAACAGAGATAACCGAAAATGTTGACGAAATCATCCCAGGACGTCAGGTCGATGTCGTTGGCCAGGGCCAGGGCGGCCCGGTAAGGGTAGGGGAACTTCCGGAGTTCGATTTCTTCCGGGCCCCCTGGGGCCGGCCTTTCAACCGGAGCGGATGATAAACCCCCGGCCGGGGAAGACGCCGGCCGGGCGGTCGTTGCCAGACTCATAGAACCCCTCGTCTTTTTTCGGAAAGGGCCGGGACGCGGGCGTAAGTCTCTAAAAAGGCGACCAACCGGTCGGCCGCCTCGACCGCGCTGACCTGGTCGGTGGCCATGACCAGTTCCGGATGCTCCGGGGGCTCATAGGGCGCGGATATGCCGGTGAATTCAGGGATCAAACCGGCTTGAGCCTTTTGGTAGAGGCCTTTCCAGTCGCGGCCGGCGCAGACATCCACCGGGCATTGGGTGTAGACTTCGATGAACTCGCCCGGTTTTAAAAGCCCGCGGACCCGGTCTCGGTCAACCCGATAGGGGGAAATGAAGGCGGCCAGGACGATCACCCCGGCCTCGACCATGAGTTTGGCCACTTCGCCGATCCGCCGGATGTTTTCCGTCCGGTCTTCGGGCGAAAAGCCCAGGTTGGAATTCAGCCCGTGACGAACGTTGTCGCCGTCCAGGACATAGGTGGAACAGCCTCGATCATGAAGCCTTTTTTCGACCAAATGGCCGATGGTGGACTTGCCCGAGGCGGACAGTCCGGTGAACCAGACGACCAGGCCGGGGTGACCGTGGAGGCGCTCCCGGTCTTCCCGACTGACCTGTCCGGCGAACCAGGTAACATTAGTGGCCGCCTGCTTGGGGTTGGCGGCCGGTGCAGCTTCGGATTTTATTTGCATTTTAAAGCCTCCTGATTAGGGGAAGGCCGGTCCCTGGACCTTGACCTTCCCCATAGGCGGTTGAAAAAAATCGGAACTTGAATTAAATCGAACCTTGGTCTGTTTTATTTTAACCATCCGTTTTTTATTTTAACTCCCGATAAGCCGCGCTCACCATGTCCCGAGCTTTCGAGCAATCCTCCGGAAGCGCCTCAGGGCAAGTTCATTTTCCGCTTTAGGTTAGCAAGATATATGCCACAAGGGTTGATAATAATATTAAGATGAAATTCAAGGAGATAGAAGAGATGACTCTTGGAGGATCACCTGAAAATTCCTCCAGGCCCGCCTGGTTAGCATTTTTTACCGGGTGGCCTTGGTCTTTTTTTCCCTTTGGTCCGGGTTTAATTATAAGGGAAATGGAATGAAGGCCGGTCCGTCCAGGCAGTTATTGTAGTCTTGGAGCTGGCGGTAATAAAACCGGGACGCCCCCGGCTGGGCGGACCGTTGTTTATTGGGGAAAATTAGTGCAGTAAACCCCCGCGAACCGCGGTCTTGAACGAGGTCCAGAGCGTCTCCAAGGGTTCGCCGGCGAGTTCCTCCGGGAAAACAGGCGCGGAGATGAATTTCCGGGAATGACGGCCGATCAGGTGCCAGGTGTTGGCCAGGTAATTCGGCCGGAGACCGTCGCCGAAAATGCCGAAAATTTGTCCTTCGGCCATGGCCTGAAACAGGTTTTTTGAATGGACGGGCCGGTTGAAGGCCACCAGGATGGAGCCGATGGTTTCCAGGTCGTGGCTGTCGCTGCCGCCGAGTGGAATCCGTTCGAGTTGCTGGCAGAGGTGGAAGGCTTTCCGGTTGGCCCGTGGCGATTGAGAGCCGTTGCAGATTTCGATGCAGTCGGCCTGATCGAGGACCCGGTCGACCGCTTGTCGCCGTTTGCGGCCGTTATCGATGTTTTTCCACAGAGGGGCGAAAGGGTGGGGGACGGAAATGAGAACCTGGTGTTCCAGGGCCGCCTCGACCAGGTAAGCCAAGGGACGGGGCAGAAAGGCGTACCAGCGTTTTTGGCGGAAGGGCTCGACTTGGTCCTTATAAAATTCCTCGCAGGCCTCGGCTTGGGAAAAGTAGAGAATCAGTTCGATCTTTTCCTGGGAACCTATCTCCAGCGAAGGCAGGGTCGGCGTCTTACGCCGGTCCAGGAGCTCCAGACTGCCCCGGATTTCGTTATGATCGGTCACGCAGCAGCCGATGTTTTTAATCAGGCAGATGTCTTCCACCTGTTTTATGTCAGCGGCGCCGTCCGAGTAAGTGGTGTGCAGGTGGGTGTCCACCAGGAGGACCTCGCGGTCGGACCGGGGCCGCGCCTTGGTTGGTGCATCATGTTGAATATTGAAATAGTTATGTAATTCGTTTTCCAACAGCCTCATGAAGCTCGTTTCCTTCCCCATCGGAACATACGGGATCAAACCATACCAGAAGCGGCCGGATTTCTCCACCTCGAATTAAGTTTCAAATAATTCCCGGTATTATGCGGGCGGTGTCCGGCCGGGTCCGGATCGTTTCAATCCTTGATCCAGTCGGCCAGGAGCGGGGGCTGGGTGAGCCAACCGGCCGGAGACTGCCATTCACACTGGGCGCTCAGTTCGACTCCGCCTTGGATGACCGAGACCGGTCGGTCGGCGGAAACGACGACCACGATGAGTTCCGGGTGTTCGGCCGTAAACCGGAGGGCCGAATTGAAGCGGGCCCCCCGGGCCCGGTTTTCCCCGGAGACGGCGTGTCCGTCCAGGAGGCAGGCGAAACGATGAAGCTTGAGGTCGCCGCCGATGTGCAGGGCCCCGTCGACCTTGGCCAGGGATTTGGCTAGTTCAAGCAAATTCGGCTCCTGAAGGTCCAGAGGGCCTTCCAAACCCTGGCCGGACAGGGTGATGACCGGTTCGTTCAGATCGATGACCAGGGTGCAGCCGTACCGGCCTTCCCCGGCGCTGTTGACGATTTGGGTGATGATGCGAAAGAGGTCGTGGCGGGTCGAGGAATCCATCGAATGTTCCAGCAAAGCTTCTTCCACGTGGACCAGATTGGTCTTGCGGGTCGAAGAGCTGAAGCGGCCGTCGGCAAAACTGCAGATCATCTCCTCGTCCAGCCTTAAAAAGCCATACCCGCCGCGAAAATCCACGGCCAGACTCGATTGGGGCGGCCGATCCGCAGCGATGCCGATAATATCCTTGCCGTCGGAGACCAGTTTTCGGGAAGTGTCTTCCACCGATAAAAGAAGCTTCCGAACGTGCTTGAAATTTTTTAAGCGGGGACGGTCCAGCTCCGGAAAACGGGCCAAAAATTTCATCCCGGCCAGCCGGCTGGGTTCGACAAAGACCAGTTGGCCCCTGGGCCAGGCCGCTTCCTCCAGGGTTTTGGAGATGCCCAAGACCGCATCCAAAATCGGAAAAATCCGGAGCTGAGTGTCCCAACCCATAATAATATTGCGCTGATCCACGATGTAATCCCGGACGGCGTGAGTGGCGTATTCTTCGAGCACGTACCCGGAAGTCCCCAGGTTCATGATCCCTTCGCTGGCGATGTTCCGGGAAAGGAGCCGGGCGGCGTACTCCAGCCAACGTTCCGTCGGGCCGGTCGAGCATATATCCGGATGGTGTTCGGTGAACCACATCTGGAAAAAAAGCGAGCTGGAGCGGCCAAGGAAAGAGATCAAGCCGGACAAATCGAGTTTATACCTGTCCGACGAGACGGGTTCAACACACCTGGTGGCCGGCTTTTCCTGGAGACCATCGGGCCATGGGGGTGTGTCCCCAAACACTTCCTGCAACTTGGGCTCGTGCCCGCGGAGAAGGTCCTGGGGGTCCCAAATGCGGATTAGATCATTCGGACGAACGGCGTAGATCAAGGCGATTCGGCTGGGTTGGGAAAAGTGGGACAGGCCTTCCCGTAATCCGTCCAAAACTTCAAAAATACACCGATTTTCATAGAAGTAACTGGGCATGCTCCGTCACCCGGCCCTCGGCCCGGACCGATCGGGCGTTCGGTCCGGCTATTTCTCCCTCGCCCCTTATAATTAACCGGACCCAAACCAGACGGCAAGCCCAAATGTTTTATTTTATTTTGATTCAGCCTTATACCCCCTCGCCCTTGAGGGATAGGGCCGGGGTGAGGGTCTCCCTCTCTCTGACTGAAGGAAGGAGTTACGGCGAAAAAGGAAGCCGAACTTGTGGTTGGGCGTTCCGTCATCAAACGCATCTTGTTCAGTTTACTCCAAGTTCACGCCGGCGGCCTTGGCTTGCCGGCGGGCTTCCTGGGCTTCATCCCTCCGGCCGCCCGCTTCGAGACAATAGATCAATCCACTCCAAGCCTGGACCATTTGCGGATTTATTTTTATGGCCCGCCGGTATTTCTCGACGGATTCGTCGAACAGCTTCACATCGGCCAGGGTGGCGCCCCAATTGGACCAGGACTCGGCATAGTCCGGATTGATTTCAGTGGCCCGCTGGTATTTCTCAACGGCCTCTTCTATCCGGTTCAGATAGGCCAAGGCGTTGCCCCAGTTGGACCAGGCCTCAGCGTAGTCCGGTTTGATCTGCGTGGCCCGCTTGTATTTATCTATCGCCTCATCGAACAGGCTCAGATTGTTCAGAGCGAGACCCCAGTTATACCAAGCTTGGGCCCAGTTCGGGTTGATCTCGGTAGCACGCTGGTACTTCTCAATGGCCTCGCCGAATCTTCCCTGCACTAACAGGGCGTTGCCCCAGTTGGTCCAGGTGTCGGCGAAGTTCGGGGCGATCTGGGTGGCCCTCTGGAATTTCTCGATAGCCCCGTCGAAGTGTCCCCCCTGGACCAGGGCAATGCCCCAGTTGGACCAGGCTTCGGCGCAATCCGGTTTGACTTCGGTGGCCCTTTGATATTTCTCAGCAGCCTCGTCGAATCTTCCCCACACTAACAGGGCGTTGCCCCAGTTATACCAGGCCAAAGTCAAATCTGGGTTGATCTGGGCGGCCCTTTGGTATTTCTCGACGGCCTCATTGAACCGCCTCAGCATGGCTAGAGCGAGACCCCAGTTATACCAACCCTCGGCATAGTCCGGGTTGATCTCAGTAGCCCTTTGGAATTTCTCAAAGGCCTCGTCGAACCGTTTCAGCTCGGCCAAAGAGATGCCCCAGTTGGACCAGACTTCTACATAGTCCGGTTTGATCTGGGTGGCCCTTTGGTATTTCTCGACGGCCTCGTCAAACCGTCTCAGTTCGGTCAGGGCGAGGCCCCAGTTATACCAAGCCTCGGCATAATCCCGATTGATTTTGGTGGCCTGCTGGTATTTTTCAATGGCTTCATCGAAGCGTCTCAGATCGGCCAGGGCGTTGCCCCATTCAAACCAAGCCTCAGCATAGTCCGGATTAATCTTGATTGCCCGCTGGTATTTTTCAATGGCCTCGTCGAACCGTCTCAGCTTGGCCAGGGAGACGCCCCAGTTATACCAGGCATGGACATGATCCGGGTTGATCTGGGTAGCCCGCTGGTATTTCTCGGCGGCCTTATCGAATCGTTTCAAATTGGCCAGGGCGTTGCCCCAGTTGAACCAAGACTTATCCAAGTCCGGGTTGATCTGGGTGGCCCGCTGGTATTTCTCGGCGGCTTCATCAAAGTGTTGCAGCCCGGCCAAGGCGGCGCCCCAGTTAGACCAGGCCTCTCCATAGTTTGGGTCGATCTGGGTGGCCCGTTGGTATTTTTCAACGGCCTCTTCGAACCGGTTCAGTTTCTCCAAGGAGACTCCCCAGTTAGACCAGGCCGAGGCAAAGTCCGGGTTTATTTGGGTGGATCGCTGATATTTCTCAATAGCCTCGTCGAACCGGTTCAAGCCAGCTAGGGCGAGACCCCAGTTGGACCAAGCCTCGGCGAAGTTCGGTTTGATCTGGGTGGCCCGCTGGTATTTCTCAATGGCCTCATCGAACTTTTCCTGCCCATACAGGGCGACGCCCCAGTTGGACCAGGCAACAGCCAAGTACGGGTTGATCTGGGTGGACCTTTCATAGGCCTGAGTGGCCCCTTCATGGTCTTGGGCGAAAAACAGGCTGTTGCCCAGATAAAACCAGCTTTCGGCGGCCTCCAGGCCGACGGATTCAGCGTTTTCCCGAAAGAACGTGGCGGCATCCTGATATTTTTTCTGGGCCAGGGCGGCCAGACCCCGCTCCAATTGGGAGCCCCGTTCAAGTTCCCTCAAGGCTTGGTCAAGACTTATGCCTCTGGATTCACAGATACTTTTTAGTCTGCTCAACTCCGGAGAATGATCAATCCTGGACACCTCTTCTTTAAAGCATTCTTTTAAAGATTGAATAGTTCGGTCGCTCTCCTCCGTGGCGTGGGTCTGAATTGAGTCAACACCTTTTTCGAATTCTCCTTTTGTGGGCGGGCGGGATTTGTAACGAAATACGGTTAGAAGAACAGCCAAGCAAAAGGCAATTAGGGCCAGCCCCCATATAAGTCGTCTATGGCTACTCCAAAAAATACCAGCCAAAGCAAAAAGAGAAGCGGCGGCATAAGCCAATATTTCCAGAATTACTAAAAGCATTTTCAAATAGAGTCTATCTTTTATTTAACGATTGTCTCCACGTATTTCCATGTTCGTCTCACCCCGTGAGTCGATTCCGGTGACTGCCCCGGTCATATTTGTAGGGCAAGATTTTATCCGGGTCAACGGCAAAATTTTCGGTCCGCTTGACCGCTGATCTTGGGCGCGGCCGGGAGATCGACCGCCTAGAACAGGCGTTTGACCGAGATAGAGGCGCCCGCCGGTTCCCTTGCAGGGATAGATCAACACCTCGGTGTCAAAGAGCTTCAAAACGTCCCCGGCGCATGTCCCGAATCTTCCGGGCCGCATTCTCCATTTCCGGATGATCGGCCCACATGCCGAAAGCGGGATGGTCGGCCGCCTCAAGGGCGTGGGGCGCATCTATCTGCAGGCCCTGGTAGACACTTACAGCAGCCTGGCCTTTGGCAAGCTTTACACCAGCAAGAGGCCGGAGACGGCCGTCGATCTGCTCTATGACCGGGTCCTGCCCTTCTATGAATCCCACGGCCTGACCATCGAGGCCATCCTCACGGACAACGGCACGGAATACAAGGGGCGGCCCATGATCCATCTCTACGAAATCTTCCTGGATTTCAATGAGATTGAACACCGGAAGACCAAAGTCGGCCGTCCCCGGACCAACGGCTTCGTCGAACGCTTCAACCGCACTATCCTCGATGAGTTCTTCCGCCAGGCCTTCCGGGAAAAATTCTATCAATCCGTGGAGGCCCTTCAAGAAGACCTGGACTTGTGGCTCCTGTATTACAACCAGGAACGGCCCCACCGCGGTTACCGCAACATGGGCCGTCGACCTTTCGAAACCTTTGAACTAGGCAAAGCCAGAAAGGAGGAATTAAACGCAGCCTAAACTACATGTCCCGAGAGGGCAAACTGTACGGAAGGCTCTTGACTTTTACAAATAACCTTAAGCCATGCTCGGCAGTCGGCCAAGGGGGATATATGGTTTCTGCATAAAACATTTTAACCTTAATTTTGCGGTCAGGGCCGCGATTTCCTTGTTTCAAGCCTTCCGGCCGGCCATTTGCCCTTGGTCGAGGCCTTGAGCCGAACCGAAAGGTTTGTGTCTCACTCTCAAGATGCGATTTTTCGCCGATATTTAAACGGCCAAGGGTTTCATCGGCCTTTGCTTGTGCCTTGAATTCTTTTCCGGCGGCTTTAATTTCCGGTTCCATTTGTGCCCCTTTGGAACAAGCCCATTATATCATTTTCGGCAAGTTTGGCAACCAGGTGCAACTCATTCAAATTAGGAATAATTCCAAGAGGGGGTGGCTCCGGCTGCTTGTTGCCGGAGCGCCGCAGGCGCAGGAGGATCAACGCGGATGACTCTACCTTGAGGGTGCTGATTGGCTGACTCACCGTTGACCCCGGCCTCTTGCGGCCTTCGGCCTGTCGGCCTCGGCCGCCCCGACAATGAATTGTCGGGGCCACCCTTAAGATTATCCACCGGCCGCCAGACCAAAACCATGGCCATAACCGCAAGTAAAAATATTCGCTTCGTGGGTTCACCCTATTGGAAATGTTTTTTGAGTCCCCTTTTTTATTCTACTAGGTTATGGGGGATGGAGAACCGGAAAATCTGAGTTTCCGGATCGGCCCGGGGGCGGCGATTGGCCGCCCATTATCCGAGTGCGGCCTAAATCTTAGTCAGCTTATCAGCAAAGGTGTAAGGGATGAGCGATCCGATCCTGTCCCGGATATCAAGCCACGCCGGCTCGTCATGGGCGGCGTCGATGACATCCTGGTCCGCGGGGAATTTTTTGGCGATCCTGAAAATTATCTCCAACTCTTTTTCCGTGAGCGGTTCGGCGTCCTGGGGGTCGGCCCGGCCGATTTCCTTGACCAATTCCTTGTAATTGTTCAGTTGAGGTCCGTGGGGCAGAACGGCATAGGAGGCCCCGGTCATTCCCCGGCCGATTTCCCTGAAAGAAACAAAATCCGCATACCAGGCGTATTTGGCGGTGAAAAGCATTTGGTCGTTGAACCTTAACGGGCGGCCTCTGGCCCGACCGATAGTCGCCAGGACCAATTTTATTCTGGGCAGTGAAATCAACCGGCCGCCGGTATAAATATCACGGCCCTGATTTGTCTCGAAAAATTGACGCAACAGCCGGTCCATGGCTTCGGTCTGAATCGCCCCTGTCTCCCACCTTTTCACGCTGGCCAGGCCGACGCCGAGCTTTTCAGCCAACTCTTTTTGACTCAAGCCCAACCGACCACGGGCCTCTCGGATCTCGCTCCCGGTCAACAAGCCCGCCTTTTTGCGGTAAGCGTCGCTTATGGCTTTTTGAACCGCTTCGGTCTGGACCTGGGTTCCGAGTGCGGCTCCGCAGTCCGGACATCGATAGCCGGCCCGAGGATATTCGACCTCCACCCCCCGGAAGACAGTCCGACCGGGAGTCTCTTCAAGCACCATGACCTGGGAACAGATCGGGCATTTTTTATTTTCCATCATTGACCCTCCTGGTCGGGCCGGTCCTCGTGAAACGAAACGACATAAAGCATCTCGTTCTTAATGGTGAACTTGAAATAGATACTCTTGCCGATCCGGGATAAATAGCCGGTGAAGGCCAGCAGCTCACCATCGCGTATTCGATTTTCATCAGAGCGTTGCGGCGGCCTGTTTCCGCAATAGTGGTCCGGCTTCGTCTACCCGACAATGAAAGGCAGGCCAGCGTTATGCCCCCTTTTCCCCTCGAACAAGCTGTGATATATAGCTTCTTTAATTATCCGACCTAAGCTCAACGATATGAAAGGAAGAACCATGACCGCCATAAAAATCATGCCTTGTCTGGACATGAAAGAGGGCCGGGTGGTCAAGGGCGTCCATTTTGTGGACCTCAAGGACGCCGGCGATCCCGTGGAAAACGCGGCCTTGTATCAGCAAGAGGGAGCCGATGAACTGGCCATGCTCGATATAGCCGCCACGCTCGAAAACCGCAAAACCAGGCTGGAATGGGTGCGGAACGTCTCGGCGGTGATCCGGATACCTCTGACGGTCGGCGGAGGGATTTCGACCTTGGAAGACATTGAACTGCTTTTGGAAGCCGGCGCGGACCAGGTGTCCATGAACAGCGCCGCGGTCAAACGTCCGGCCCTGGTCGGCGAAGCCGCCCGGAAGTTCGGCTCGGAGCGCATCACCGTGGCCGTGGACGCCCGCCGCAACCAGACCCTGCCTTCCGGGTTCGAACTGGTGGTGGCCGGCGGGACCAAACCCGTGGGTCAGGACGCCGTTTTGTGGGCCAAGCAATGTGAAGACCTGGGCGCCGGGGTGATCCTGCCCACCAGCATGGACGGTGACGGGACCCAGGCCGGTTACGATCTGGAATTCACCAAGGCCGTTTCCGATGCGGTCAGCCTGCCGGTGGTCGCTTCCGGCGGGGCCGGGAAACTCGAAGACTTTTACCAGGCCGTAGTCCAAGGCGGCGCGGATAAGCTTCTGGCCGCCTCGGTCTTCCATTATCGTCTCTTGAGCATCCGCCAGGTCAAGGAGTATTTGCGGGGGAAAGGGCTGGCGGTCGTTTTATAAAAGACGGCCGCGGTCCATCCCCGGTTTTTTTCGAACGGCGGTGAATTATTCAGCGGCTCAAGAAGGCTGGTTCTCCGGTTTGGGGCCGACGCCCAGGCGGTACTGAATATTGAGGACCAGGGTGAATAGAGAGGGTACCAGGAAAATGGTGAAGACCGTCGAGACGATCAAGCCGCCGATGACCACGCTGCCGATGCCCCGATAAAGCTCGGAACCGGCCCCTTGGAAGACGATCAGCGGGCTCATGCCGAAGACGCTGGTGGTCATGCTCATGAAGATGGGCCGGATGCGCGTCCGGACCGATTCGGTCACGGCCTCCCGGACGGCCAAGCCTTTGTACCTTATATTGTTGAGTCCCTGGTGAACGATCAGGATGGCGTTGTTGACGACGATGCCGATCAGGATGACGAAGCCGAGCATGGTCAAAACGTCCAGGGGCTGAAAGGCGACCAGGGCGTTGACCACCGCCAGACCCAGAAAACCGCCGGCTGCGGCCAGGGGCACGGAAAACATGATGACCAGGGGATAGACGAAGCTCTGAAAGAGGGCCGCCATCAGCAAAAAGGTGATGATCAGGGCCAGAACGAAATTGAAGGTCAGGGCCTGCCTGGTCTCGGTCAACTTGTCGGCGGTGCCGGCCAGCTTGATCCTGTAGAAATCCCCCAGTTCGCCGCTCTGCTTCAGGGGGATGACGATTTTTTCTTCGATCATTTCCATGGCCGTCTGCAGGGGCAGATGTTCGGGCGGGATGACCTGAATGCTGATGGCCCGCTCCCGCTCGATGTGATTGATCTGGACCGGACCGGAAACGGTCCTGATGTCGGCGATGGAGCCCAGGGTGATCAGCCGGTTGTCCGGAGTCTTGACCGGGATGTTGATCAGGTCTTGGGTCCGGGCGATCTGATCGGCCTGGCCCATCAGGGTCAGATCGATCTTTTGGCCGCGGTAACGGTAATCTGAAACCTTGAGGCCGTCGAGCAAAAGATCGACCATGACGCCTAGGTCCTGAGGGTTGAGGCCGACCTCGGCCGTCCGGTCCCGGTCGGGGAGAACGCGGACTTCCGGGTTGCCCAGGTCCAGGCCGGGAATGGGACGCATCTGGGCTTCGGGCAGAAGTTCATTGAGCTGTCCGAAAATGCGCCGGCCCAAGTCCAAAATCCGGTTCAGGTCCGGTCCGGTGATGTCCACGTTGATGGAGCGGCCGGCCCCGACGCCCCGAGCGAAAAGGCTGGGCTGGCGGACGATGGCGATCACTCCGGGAATCTTGTTGATGGCCCGGCGGACCACCGGGATCAGTTCTCTGACCCGCAAGGCTTCTTCCTGATAGGGTTTGACTCCCATGAAGGCCATCTGGCCTCGGGCGAAAAAGAACATGTGATCAATGGGCGGACCATCCAGCCTGGCCGCTTCGGGCGTGCCGGGCTCGACCGACCAGTAAGGCGTGAAATCTCTTTCCAGGCTTTCAGCCATCCGGTTGAATTCGTTTAGGTTATAACCTGGGGGCGGCAGCATGAGAGTAAAGACTATGTCCCGGTTGCCTTCAGGCAAATATTCGGCCTTGGGGGCCAGAAAAAAGGCCATGCCCAATGCCGCGCAGGTCAGGAAGACGACCAGGGCCACTTGGGCCCAGACCCGGCCGGCTACCCAACGGACCAGCCCCACCACCAGCCTCGTGAACGTTCCAGGCAGACCACCCAAGCCTTTTTTGCGGTCCGGTCCTGATTCGTTTTGAGCTTGCCGGCTTTTCTGCCTTTTAGCCAGCCGGAAACGTCCCAAAATCTTGGAAGCGAAGGTGGGAATGACGGTAATGGAAACAATCAGAGAAAGAAAAACGGCGCTGGAAATGGCGATGGCGATATCCCGGAACAGTTGGCCGGCTTCTTCCTGAACGTAAATAATGGGGGCGAAAACCGCAATAGTGGTCAGGGAACTGGCCAAAATGGCCCCCCAGACTTCCTGGGTCCCGTTGGAAGCGGCCTGGACTCGGTCTTCGCCTTCTTCACGGTGGCGGTAAATATTTTCCAGAACGACAATAGAGGCGTCCACGACCAAGCCCACGGCAAAGGCCATGCCGGCCAGGCTGATGACGTTGATGTTCCGGCCGAACAGGGACATAAGGAAGAAAGTGCCGATGACGCTGATGGGTATGGCCGTGGCGATGATCAGCGTGCTGGTAATGCTGCGCAGAAAGAGCAGCAGCACTCCCACGGCCAAAGTCCCGCCGATGAAAATGTTGTTGCGGACCAGTTCGATGGCCGAATTGATATAGGTGGTCTCGTCGTAGACTTGCTGAATCTGCATTTTGCGGTCGGCCAGCAGGCTTTGGTTGAGTTCGGCGACAGCCTTTCTAAAATCTTTCATGACCGTCAGGACGTTGGCCCCGGTGGCCCGGACGGCGTTGAAAACCAGGGTTTCTATACCCATGTTCCGGACGGCGTATTGAGATTTTTTGAAACCCAACCTGGCCGCGGCCACGTCCCGGACGTAAATCGGCCGGCCGTCGATATTCTTGATGATGACCCGCTCGATGTCTGCGGGCGACTCGTACTCGCCCACCGTCCGGACGATATAGCGCCTTTTGCCCTCGTCGAAATCACCGGCGCTGGTGTTCTTGTTGCCGGCGGCGATGGCCTGGATGACCTCGTGAATGGTCACGCCCCGAGCGGCCAGTTTCTGGGGATCGACAATGACCTGCATCTCACGTTCCCGGCCGCCGTAAACGTTTACCGCAGCCACGCCGGGGACGCGTTCCAGCCGAGGCTTGACGTAATCTTCGATGAAATCCCGTTCGATGGTCAGAGGCTCGACCCGGCCGGGCAGAGGCCGAATGACGTTATAGGCCATGGCCGTCCGCTGTTCACCGGCCGGAATGAGGACCGGTTTCAGGGCCTCGGCCGGGTACTGGAGCACCTGCTGGAGACGGTTGGAAACCTTGAGCAAGGCGGCGTCCACGTCCGTGCCGATCTCGAATTCCATGGTCACCGTCCCCAGGCCGTCCTGGGACTCGCTGGTCATTTCGGACAGGCCTTCCACGTTCTTGAGCTGCTCCTCCTGGGGTTCGACGATCTCCCGTTCCACCTCGACCGGACTGCCGCCCCGCCAGGTGGTCTGGACGCTGATGGTCGGTTTTTCCACGTCCGGAGTGAGTTGAACCGGGACGCGGGTGAGACCGATGATCCCGAAGAGGACCAGAAACAAAACGCCGACAATGACCGTGACGGGTTTACTAATGGAATAATCGGTCAGTTTCATTTAGGGGGTGAGCTTGGAGGTGCGGCGGTGGATGGTGAAGCCTGACCCTGGGCCAGGCTGACTTTTTGACCCGGCCTCAGCCTTTCGTTGCCCTGAACCACCACCATCTGTCCGGGCTCGATTTGGCCGGAAATTTCCACTTGTTGACCATAGGCCGCGCCGGTTTGGACTTCGACCGGGAAGACCTCGTCGCCTTTCACCACGAAGACCGTGGCCCGACCCCGGTCCAGGACCAGAGCGTCCTTGGAAACCAAGAGGACCTTACGTTCCGTTCCGGTCAGGGTGACCCGGGCCAGCAGACCGGCCTTAATGGTCCCTTCGGGATTGGGCAAGGAAACTTCCACGGGCAAGGTCCGGGCTTTTTCGTCGGCCGCCGGGATGACGGCGGTGACCTGGCCTTTAAAAGAATCGGCGCCCAGGGCGTCGAAGACCACCGAGGCTTCAAACCCGGGTTTTATCTCCCGAATATACCTCTCCGGCAAGGGGCCCCTCACTTTGATGGTGGACAGGTCGATGATCGTGGCCACCGGCGCGCCGGGACTGAGCCACTGGCCGAGTTCGGTATGTTTCTCGATGATGTAACCGGTAAAGGGGGCCCTGACGGTCATGCGCCGGATGGTGTCCTCCAGTTGGGCCGTTTCGGCTTCGGCCCTGGCCACGGCCTGTTCCAAGTTCTTCACCTGGTAAAGGTCTTTTTCATAGTTATAGACGCTGATGGAATCGGTCGCCCTGAGACTGGCGGCCCTTTCCAGGTCTTTCCGGGCTTCGTCGAGCTGAATCCTGACCCCGGACAGGGCGGCTCGGGCGGCCTTGAGGCCGAGTTGAAGGTTGGTCTGATCAAGACCGACCAGGACCGCGCCCTCCTTGATCAGCTCACCCTCGTTGAACTTGACTTCCTTGACCAACCCGGCCACTTCGGCCGCCACTCGGCTGGTCCTATCCGGTTTGGCCGTCCCCACCAGTTCCACCTTCGGGGCCAAGGTCCTTTCTTCCACCGGAGCGGCCACGACCGGAGTGGGCGGCCCCTCGGGCGGCTGGGCTTGGGCCGGAAGCAAAAACGGAGTCAGGCCAAGGCTGAAAAGAAAAAAAAGAATCGAAACCCTTTTAAACGGATGAAACGACATGGTCCTGACTTAAGGTCAAAACATCGGCCCCGTTCCGGGTCACGGCCAGGGTGTGTTCGAATTGGGCGGAAAGCAGCCCGTCCCTGGTCACGGCCGTCCAGCCGTCATCAAGTATTTTTACGTCCCAACCGCCTTCGTTGATCATGGGCTCGATGGTGAAGACCATCCCTTCTTTCAGCCGCATACCGGTCCCGTTCCGACCGTAGTGGAGCACCTGGGGGTCCTCATGGAATTCGCGGCCGATCCCGTGGCCGACAAAATGGCGAACCACGCTGAACCCTCTGGCTTCGACGTATTGCTGAATAGTGGCTCCGATGTCGCCTAGATGGGCCCCGGGCTGGACCGCTTTTATGGCCAAGTCCAGGGACTCGCGCGTGGCTTCAACCAGAGCCCGGGCCCGTTCCGAAATCCGGCCCACGTAAAAAGTCCGGGCCGTGTCCCCGTGAAATCCATTCTTGAACACGGTCACATCGATCTTGACGATGTCGCCCTCCTTGAGACGGCGCTGGCCCGGTATCCCGTGAACGACCTCCTCGTTGATCGAGATACACATACTTTTGGGAAAACCCCGGTAGCCCAAAGAGGAAGGCGTGGCCCCATGATCCAGAATGAACTGGTGACCCAGGCTGTCCAGCTTTTCCGTGGTTATACCCGGCTTGATATGCTCGGCCAAAAAATCCAGGGTTTGAGCGGCCAGCCGTCCGCTGACCCTGATATATTCTATCTCCTCGGCGGTCTTGATGTGAATCACCGGTTTCTCCCCATAATTTAGATCAAGATCGGGAGAACTTAACATAAAATTTTCCGTCAAGGCAAACCCAAAAAGCCCGGAGGCTGGGGGTGGGAATAAACATGGCATCCCCCTGGAGGGGGTTCGGATTTGGGGCAAGAATGGTAAGAAAGAGGTTACGGCTTAGTCGAACCGTTGTCTCAGGCGGGGCCGGAGGCAGGGCGCGAAGCGACCAAAGCCTGGTCCCGCCTCGCGGGCCCCCGAAGGGGCGGACACAGAGGGCTTTTAGGCTAATTTATGATATTGACCGTTCCCAAAGAAAGCCGAAGTCAAATGTAAGGTCCGGCTTAAGGTTCGTACCTGACTCCGCTGGAAGACATGCGCCAACGTTTTTTACTCAGGCCCAATTGCCGCGTTATCCAGTCTTGGTCCGGTTCAATCATGATGAGCCTGGTCCCGCTTATTTCTTCTTCATCCATCAGCAGATGGTCCTGTTCGGACGGGGCGGGGACGGTTTCCCCGTCTCTGAGGGCCTGATAAAGCCGAACGGTCAGTTCTTCCCTGGCCGCCTTTTTCGCCAGATTCAAATTGAGGCCCGTGGTCACGGTTCCGGAAAAATTGGGGAAAAACACGTCAAATCCCCCGAAATGATTAGGGACCACGACCACGGGGTAGGGCGCCATGGCGCGTAAGACGATTTTGGGGCCTGGTTTTTTGCCCATATCACCGCTCTCTTTAACTCAGGTGGCCGGGTGGCCCCGGCCACCTGCTGCCGGTTCGTCTCCCGGGTCTTTCGAACTTAATCCGGCCCATCCCAAGATGAAGCGGATGTCTAAGCCCACTCTTTCATAATGCGATCGGCGCAGTCCAGGGCGCTGCGGGCCGCGCTGTTGGTGGCCAGTCCCCGGCCCTGGTAGGTGTCCCCGGCGAAGTAAAGGTTGCTCAGGCCCGGGGCCTTGAGTTCCGGTTTGAAACGCCCGACCAGACCCGGCTTGCGGGCCAGGCCGTCGCAGCCGGCCACATAATAAGGCAGGCGCCAGGCCACGCGCTTTTCCATTTCCGGAAAGAGCACCTTCAAATCCTCGGTCAGCAGGTCCAAAAGACGGCGGCGGCGGAAGGCGCAGGCCGCTTCCTCGTATTCGCAGACCAAATCGGTGTGAAAAAGCTGTTTGCCGGACGGGGCCACGTCCGGATCGAAATTGGAGGCCGGGAAGGCCTGGAAGGGTCGTTTGGCCACCGGCGTCTCCAAAAGACTGTAGAAGCAGATTTTGTCGGTGATGGGTTCTTCGAGGCCGATCATGTGCCCGACCAGGCCGGTGACCTCGTTCTTAATGGCCGTTATTCTGGACCCCCACCAGCCGGGCAGAGCGGAAAAGTCCAGGATGTCCGTAAGCTGATAGATAGGCAGGGCGCCGACCACGATTTTTGATTTGATCAGGACGGTTTGGCCCAGGCGGTAGTCCTTGGGATAGGGGCTTGGGCCGCCCGCCGCCTTGACGCCCACGGCCCGGCCGTTTTCCACAAGCACTTCTTCCACCGGCGTGGAGACCCTGACTTCGCCGCCGCATTCCTCGATGACCTCTTTCAGGCCTTGAGTCAGGGCCTTCATGCCTCCGATGGGGTAGCAGGCCGACAAGAACTGCCGGCGCTTGGTCAGGTTGCTCCGGGTGATGTACAGGACTTCTCCGGCGGCCATGTCCACCGGCAAGGGAATGGTGGTCATGATCATGGCGAAGGTGGCCATAAGCTCCCGCAAGGAGCCGGGCGGGGTGTGAGCCTCCATCCACTCCAGGAAGGAGCGCCCGTCCCATTGGGCTATTTCTTCGTCGGTCATCTCGGCGATGTTGGCCATCAGTTCCCGGAAAGTTTTCTGTTCGTCCTTGGAAATCTGGATCAGATCGGCCACGGAGGTCCACACGCCGTTCCGGTACATCTGAACCGTTTCGCTCAAAGGACCCCAGGCCGGCTTTTTGCCGACCCTTTCGTTGAGTATCTGGGCTTCACCCTTGTCGCCCAACTCGATCAGATGAAGTCCCGTGTCCACGGTCCAGCCGGGCTGAGGATAATTGGCGAAACTCATCAGCCGGCCCCCGGCCGTGCCGTATCGTTCCAAAACCAAAACCTTGAACCCTTTTTCCTTGGCCAGGATCGCGCCCACGCCCAATCCGGCGATGCCTGAGCCGACGATTATGACATCATAGTCCATTGGTCTTCCTCCTAGCGAGCGGCGGAAAAATAAAAAGCGGCGGCTCGTTTCCCCGGCCGCCGGTCCTTAAACAGTTCTCCAACAGGGTGATATCCGTTCGGCTGTGCGCCTTGATCGGTCGTCATTGGGTTTCAGACTTTAAGTCTCAGGGTAAGTATATTGACTGATTAGTCAGTCAACTGTTTCAATATACAACCCTCTGCTCAAGATTGTCAAGAAAAATCGGCCCGGCCGTCCTGGCCCTAGTCAATGTTAGGCCAAAGAATGGCTGGAGGCCCTGGACATGGCGGTCAGGGCCCAATTCCCCGAAGGCGGCCGGGGAAAAGGCCTGACCTTGCGCCTTGATAACGGCTGCCAGCCCACCAGCAAGACCTTTCAGGATGCCCTGAGAACTCTTGAAATCACCCCCGAGTGGACTGGGTACAACAGCCCGAAACAGAATGCCCACGTAAAAAGGGTCATCGGCACCCTCAAGGCCGACTGGCTCTGGATCGAGGCGCGACACCTTTAAACAAGCTCAAGACCTGGTCAGCCGGGCTGTCACTGAATACAACGAAGAACATCCGCATTCATCCCTGGATTTCCTCAGCCCCGATGAATTCCGAAGGCTGGGCGAAAGAAACCAGGTCAATATATACAAATCAAAACCAACGGAGGTTACCCCAAAAGCCGCTTAATTTCGTCTTGACAACACACAGTGCTGGAACACCCAATTGTTGACCCGGCCGGTCGATTTTGTTATCTAGTCTTTTGACCCAGGCTGAAACTGTTGGTCTATTCTTCCCCTGTTGATCAGCCGGTTAAATCCGAAATAAGTGGACCTTGATGACCGCTGCCATGACCGAATGGGAATTTGTCGCCGCCGTCCAGGGTTGGATCAACCTGATCCTGGAGCAGGACCCCAGTCTGCCTTTTTCGGAAGCCCGGTGCGAACAAAAGGGGGCCGAGTCTCAAAAACGCCGCGACCTGACCCTTTTGGACAAGAACCGGACCGTGGTCCTGACCGGCGAAATAAAACTGCCGTCCAGCAAGGACGGCGGGACGCCGTATAATCAGGCGGTCATCCAGGAGGCCAGGGAAAAGGCGGCCCGAGCCGGGGCCGGCTTCTTTTTCACCTGGAACGTCAATGAATTCGTGCTCTGGGAAACCTTTCCTCCCGGCACGGCCCGGCAGGACCGCAACTACAAGTCCTGGGACGTGACCAACGTCCTCAGGCCGGCCGACCTGGAATCCTCTGTCACCGAACACCGGCTCCGCACCTGGCTGGCCGACTTTCTAAGCCAATTCTCCGGAATTCTCCGGGGCACGGCCCCCTTCGGCTGGAAATCGCCCGATGAAAAGTTTATCGAGGCCCTGGAGTCATCGCTCCGGCTGCCGGTTCTCTTCACCTTCGAAGAGCTGGACGCCAGATATGAACAGCTCCGCTTCAAGGCCGAACTGGACCGATGGATGCGGGAAGTCCAGGGCTGGCTCATTTACGACGACCCGGAAGGGGTCCGGGACAACCTGGAAAGGGCGGCCAAATTCACCTGTTACGCCGTGGTCAACCGGCTGGTCTTTCATGAGGCCCTGCTCAAGCGTTACGCGGCCAGACTCAGCAAACTCCACGTGCCGGAACACATTGACACCGGAGAAAACCTGCGGCTGCATCTGGCCAAGTATTTCGAAGAAGCCAAGGAAGTCACCGGGGACTACGAAACGGTCTTCGGCGAGGATTTCAGGGAAATCGGCAACCGTCTCCCCTTCTATTCCGACCAGGCCGTCCCCCACTGGCGGGAGCTGATCAATCAAATCCACGAGTTCGACTTCTCCAAGCTGGACTACGAAATCATCGGCCATATCTTCGAACGTCTCAACTCCCCGGAAGAACGCCATAAATACGGACAGTTCTACACCCGGGTCGAAGTGGTCGACCTGATCAACAGCTTCTGCCTGCCCAGCGGGGAAGAAAAAATCATGGACCCGGCCTGCGGCGGAGGCACCTTCCTGGTCCGGGCTTACGCCCGCAAACGGGAGTTGAAACCGACCCGGAGCCACGCCGTTCTTTTGTCCGACCTTTTCGGCCTGGACGTCTCGCCCAACGCCGCCCACCTGACCACCATCAACCTGGCCACCCGGGACCTGATCGACGAGGCCAATTATCCCCAGATCGCCCGGAGCGACTTCTTCGACGTCCTGCCCGGACGGACTTTCCTCCGCCTGCCCAGGAAAATCCCCGGCCGGATGCAGACCAAAGGGCTGGGCGGGCTCCAGTATCGGGAAGTGGTCATCCCGCCCCTGGACGCCGTGGTGGGCAATCCCCCCTATCTGCGGCAGGAAGAAATACGCCGGGCCTCAAAAACAGGACCGAACGGCGCCGCCGAACCCGGAACCAAGGATTATTATGCTGATCTGGTCAAAAAGGAAAGCGGGGCCGACCTGTCCGGCCGGAGCGACATTCATTGCTATTTCTGGCCCCACGCCTTCAGCTTCCTCAAGGAAGACGGCCGGCTCGGCCTTCTGACTTCCAGCGGCTGGCTGGATGTGGAATACGGCTTCGGCTTCCAAAAATGGATTCTGCAGAACTTTGAAATTTCGGCCGTCCTGGAAAGCCTGGCCGAACCCTGGTTTGTCGGGGCCCGGGTCGGCACGGCCGTGACTATTTTGCGCCGCCAGCCGGATCAAAAAAAGCGCCGGGCCAATCCGGTCCGCTTCGTTCAGTTAAGACGGCCTTTAGATGAAATCCTGGCCCATGACGGCACCACGGCCGGGGCGGTCTGGGCCGCCGACGACCTGCGTGACGAAATCCTCGGCCTCCAAGCCAACACGGTCAACGAACGTTATCGGGCCCGCCTGGTCCGCCAGGGGGATTTATGGGACCAGGGCGTCCAGCTCGGCCTGATCCTGGGCAAATCCGGCCAGCGGGACGAAGAAGCCCCCGAAATCAGCCAAGGCCAGTACTACGGCGGCAAATGGGGCGTGTACTTGCGAGCCCCGGACCTATGGTTCGAGCTGATCGACCACTACGGATCGCGCTTTACTCCTCTTGGACAAATCGCCGAAATCCGTTTCGGCGTCAAAACAGGCAAGGACATCTTCTTTTTCCCCAAGGATGTCAGCGCCGAATGCCTGGCTAGATACCCGAACGCGGCCGAGTTCCATCAAAATTTCGGCCTGCCCCGCAAGGAAGTCCAGTCCGGCCGGGTCAAACTGGTCAAGTGCGGACCCGGGTACGGGGAAGTCCGGCCCATCGAAGCCAAATACCTCGAACCGGAAGTCCACAGCCTGATGGAAATCCACGGCTTCACCGTCCGGCCGGAGGACTGCGCCCGCCGGATTCTGCTGGTCGGCCGCAAGCGTTCCGATATCAAAGATAAATATTTGCTGGCCTATCTGAAGTGGGGTGAAGAAAGAGGTTTCGCCGACGGGGCCACCTGCGCCGCCCGGGTGACCGCCGACCGGGAATGGTACGACCTGACCGGACATAAGCGCGGGGTCCTGTTTTGGCCCATGGCCCAACAATATAGACATGTTATTCCTTCCAACGACTATAAGTTGATTTGTAACCACAATTTATTCGATATTTCCCCAAAGAGCGTTGATGTCGAAGTTCTTGGAGGCGTGCTGAACTCCACCTGGGTTGTTCTTTCCAAATATCAATTCGGTCGTCCGGTCGGGGTGGAGGGCAACCTCAAGACCGAAGTGGTCGACGTCAACATGATGCCGGTGCCTGACCCGGCCAAGGCTTCGGCGGCGGCCCGCCGCAAAGTGGCCGATGCTTTTGCCCGGTTGAAGGACCGCCAGGCCCTCTACTTCCTTTCCGAACGCCGTCTCCGGGAGATGGCTTACACCCAGTCCGGGCGGACGGACGAATTGGCCGGCCTCGCCGATCAATCCGAACTCGACCTGGACGACCGGCGGGCCCTGGACGACGCGGTCCTGCAAATGCTCGGGGTCCGTTCGAAAAAGGGCCGCCAGGAGCTTATCGACCGGCTTTACGATTATCTCCGGGAATTCTTCGAATGGACCCGCCGCAAGGAAGAACAGGCCATTATCAACAAGAAAAAGGCCAAAAGGCGCGGCCCGGCCCGGCCGAGTGAAATCGCCGCCCGGATTTTCCAGGACCTGGAAACCAAGGAACCCCGGTGGCTCCGCCGCTATGACCCTGATTTCCTCAATCCTTCCCTGCCTTATGACGTCTATGAATTGCCGGAAAACGGGGAACCGGAAGCCTTCGCCGACCTGCTTTCCTCCAACGGCGTCCGTTTCCGCAGTGGAAAAAAGCAGATCGCCGCCGTGGAAACCAAGGCCGCCTGCCAGGCTCGTCTGCTCAGCCTGGCCGCCAAAACCGGCCGGCGCGGCCTGGTCCGGGCGCCCCACGAGGAAGCCGAGTGCCTCAAAGTGCTCCGGGAATTTGAAATTTTCCTGACCGGGCGCCATCAACGCCTCTGGGAGTTGATCGAAGAACGCACCGCGGACCCCCAAATGCAGGAAAAAATCCACCAGGCCCTCGTGGCCCTATTGCCCAAATGAAACCGCCCCTGCTTTGGTCCACAATCCGGCCGGAATAAGAAAAAGGCCGCGCCTTAAGGGACGCGGCCTTTCAGAGAGACCTGAATTTTTAATCTGTCAAACCACCTTGCCTTCAAACATAAAATAGAGACACCCTCAAGTCATTGCGAGATTCGCCCCAGGCGAATCGAAGCAATCTATTGAAATTCAAAGAGATGACTTCGTCATCCCGCTGGCGCGGGATTCCTCGCCATGACATGCGGATAATCTTCCTTGCAGTCAACTTGGTGTCAGCCGGTTGGCCTCCTGTTTCTCCGTTTTAACCCCAGAAGGCCGATCAGGCCGCCGGCCAGCAGCCAGACCGTGCCGGGCAAGGGCACCGGCGCGCTGACTTCTTCGTCGATAATCCATCCGCCGCCGAACAAGTCGCCCTCCCCGGCCATGACCAGATGGATTTCATCGTTAAGCCAGGTGTACAGGTTCAACCCGTTCAGGTTCAGGGTCGCCCCGACCAAAACGTCCAGGTCGTCCACGTACAGGGCCTCGGGTGAACTCCGGTTGCCGTTGTCGAAAAGGTCGGCCAGGTAGGTGTAAGTGCCGCCTCCCTCCACGACCAGGTTCGGCAGATCGAAGTTGGCGCTGAAGCCGGCCTCGTCCAGACCGTAGTCATGGCCGCCTATTTCCAGGGACTGCCAATCGGCCCCCAGCCCGTTCAGGGCCAGGTATGAAGTTGATCCCCAGACCCAGTTAGTCTCGTCGGTCAGGGCGAAACCGAAGTCGCCGGACAGACTCAGACCGCTGTTGACCGCAAAGGACGAAGCCGCGTCGACAAAAAGGTTCGACCCGGTCATGGTTACGCCGTTGACCAGGAGATGTCCGGCGTTGATCACATTGATCGCCCCGGTCGTGGAGACGTTGGCGCTGACGTTCAAGGTCCCGCCGTCCGCCGTCCAGCCGCCGGTCCCGCCCACGGCGTTATTCACATTAAGAGTCGAGCCGTTGGCCGAACGGACCAAGCCGTGGTTGGTCAGATTGGTCGGCAGGGTCAGACTGCCGCCCGCCGCCTGCACGGTTCCGTTTACCGTGGTCGGGACATAAATGGTCCCGCTGGTCCCGCTGCCGGCCGTGATCGTCTGGTCGGGCCCGACGATCAAATGACCGGCGCCCCCCCCATCACTGATCCGATTCTGGTAATCACTGGCGAACTCCACGCTCCCGGTCCCGCCCAGGTTGACCGTCCCGTACGCATACAGAATCGAGTAGTTCGTCGTGGTGCTGCTGGAGTCGTTAAGCTCGATCCGGCCGTTGTTGGTGATGTCGCCCTTCAGGTAAAGATAATGGTAAGTGCCTAACTTGGTGTCGGGGTTGATGGTCAGCCCCCCGCCGGTCCCGTCCAGGGTGGAAGTCGCGGCGATGTTCACCACGCCGTTCCCGCCAATCGTACCCCCGGTCACCGTGGCCGAGCTGAGCTGGAGGGCGCTGGTCCCGTCGACATAAACCTCGCCCCCGGTGTTGGTCAGAGTGATATTATTGATGTTCAGTTGGCCGCCGTTGACCGCCTCGATGCGATTGTTATTGGTCTTGTCGGCGCTTAACAGGCTGATCGTCCCGTTGTTCGCGCTGATCAGCCCCTCGTTGGTCAAACCGACATATATGTCGCCCTGGCTCCCGGTCCCGGTGGTCTTGACGGTCTGACCGGACCCCAGGTTCAAATAACCGCCCGTGCCGGCGTAAAGACGGTTCTGATAGGCGCTGGCGAACTCGATCGTGCCGGTCCCGCCCAGGTTGACCGCGCCGGTCGAATACAGGAGCGCATAGTTCGTCGTGCCGACGGAGGCGTCGTTAAGCTCGATCCGGCCGTTGTTGGTCACGTCCCCCTTGAGATAAAGATAATCGTAGGTCCCGGCCAGAAAATTGGAAGCCATCACAAGGCCGCCGGTCCCGTCCAGGGTGTTGTTGGTCCCGCTAATCTCGAAATCGCCGGGACCGT
>Ga0209270_1001079_pt1 | contig 43617 bp, 38 predicted proteins | sample MTBAKSrepl1MetaG_FD_187456 | JGI IMG/M metagenome (GOLD analysis project Ga0209270, IMG submission 187456) | Enrichment culture microbial communities from Arthur Kill intertidal strait, New Jersey, USA, that are MTBE-degrading - MTBE-AKS1... | ecosystem: Environmental > Aquatic > Marine >... | reverse complement strand
AGGTCTTGCGTTTCAGTTCTTCTTGGGTCATTTGAATTGTCCATTTCATGTAGTTAATTTTCATGCCTTTTTAGGACATTTCTAATTTGCTACTTTAGGACATTATCATGTTGCCACTACAGTTTCCGTATTGTTCCCTTGATTTTAAATCACAATTGTGTATACTTTTACTTGTTAGTCGCTTGGGTGCCCCCCTCACCCAGGCGGCTAACATTTTTAAGCAAGGTTTCTCAGATAAAATAAATCCATGACAACTCAGATCCATTTTTTAGAATGCCTCAACCCATCCTGCGGCTTCCGCTTTCCGCTTGACTTGGGGGCTTTCGAGGGGAATTTTTGTCCTCGTTGTGGTGCAGGCTTACAGAAGATTTCTCCACAAATTGAGCAATGGCAGCCCAAGTGGAACGCTCCATCAGGTCTCCAGCTTGTTGGCGTACTGGATAACATCCGCTCAGCCCATAACGTGGGTTCCATCTTCCGAACCAGCGAGGCTTCAGGTATCAACCATCTGTACTTGTGTGGGTTAACGCCTTCTCCTGTGGTTAATAGCGCTCTTGCCAAGTCAGCCTTGGGAGCAGAAGACCGCATGGCTTGGTCTGCCCACCCGAACGCCGTTCATGTAATCGAGTTATTAAAGAAAGAAGGCTATCAAACCCTTGCACTGGAGTGCACTCCCCTGGCTAAGAACCTGTTTGCTCCCCTTGAGGCAACCATTCCCCCGGCAAAAGCAGCCTTGGTGGTTGGAAGTGAGCCAGCAGGAGTCGACCCTGGTGTTTTAGCCCTTGCTGATCATACGCTTTATATCCCCATGGCCGGGCAAAAGACCTCGATCAATGTTTCCGTGGCTTTTGGTGTTGCCGTGTATGGATTACTTTCATCCTGGTCGGCATTCAGCCAGTAAACATCAGTATTGTTAATTTCTAAACAAAAACGGTCTCACAATTTCATTGAATTAATATCTAAAACGGCTCGTACTAAAAAATACGAGCCGTTTTTAAGTATTGAGACTGATTGTTCTACGGTTGAATCACGGTTCCAGCCGGGATGGTCGTGTGTTTCGGGACGACCACAATGCCTTCCCGCACCTTATAGAGTTTATGATCACTCTCGTGACCTTCAGGGAAGGGCTTGATCACAACATTATCGCCAATGCTCGCGTTTTTATCGATGATTGCGCCCTGGATATTGCAGTTGCGCCCAATACCGAGCGGTGACCCATTGTTCAATGTGCCGTACCAGTCAGCACCCATGACAATCGTATCCTTGATGATCGTCCCAGTTCCGATGACTGAGCGCAAGCCGATCACCGAATGTTCGATTTCTTTAGCAGAGATTTCCGAACCTTCTGCCATCAAGACCTGCTTCAGGGAGCAACCGTTCACACGGCTGCCGGGCAGGAAACGAGGATGCGTGAAAATTGGGTTTTTCGGGTCGTAAAAATCGAACGCAGGGTCATCTTCAGCCAGTTCCAGGTTCGTTTCATAGAATGTGCGGATGGTTCCAATATCCCGCCAATAGCCTTCAAAATTGAAGCCATAGACGGGTCTTCCTCGTTGGATCATGGAAGGAATGATATCGCTGCCGAAATCGTCCAGTTTATGGTCAGAATAATCGGGGCGTAAAACATCTATGAGTGTATCCATGCGGAACATATAAATGCCCATCGAACCCAGGTAGGGGGATTCCGGATCGTCCCGACTGACCAATTCGGCTAACAAATCGGGGTCTTTTGGTTTCTCAGCGAAGCGAGTAATTCGCCCATCTTCGTCTCGTTTGAGGATTCCGAAGCGGAAAGCCTCATCTTTAGGCACAGGCTGGACTGCGACTGTGATATCAGCATTGTTTTGGATATGAAATTCAGCCATTTGAGCATAATCCATCCGATATAAGTGATCGCCAGCCAGAATCAGGACATGCTTTGCATTTGAGCTGCGGATTTCCTGGATTTGCTTTCGAACCGCATCTGCCGTGCCTTGGTACCAATCGGTATTTTCCATGGTTTGTTCGGCTGCCCAAACCTGGACTCCGCCAGAATGAAAATTGTCAAAATTGTAGGTTCGACTGATGTGCCGGTGCAAAGAGACAGACAAGAATTGGGTGAGTACTGAAATCTTGAAAATACCTGAGTTAATACAGTTGCTGATCGGAATGTCGATCAAGCGGTACTTTCCCGCAATTGGGACTGCTGGTTTTGCTCGTTCTGCCGTAAGTGGGTACAAACGTTTACCTTGACCCCCACCTAAAATTATTGCAAGAATCTCGTTTGAATTTGGCATACCTCTCCTTGTGCACAAACCATGCTATGGATTTTTATCTACAAAAGAGCCTTATCAAATATTGGATCATTAGTATTGTTACTATTAAATTGTACTCTCAAACTTGCTCACTGAAGCCATTAATTCTTTCGCTGTTATGATGCTTTGTTCCCCGGGAGTGCCAAGCATATCGGCGATTTCGGCTACGCGCAAATCACCTATCACTTCCAGAACCTGTGTAACAGTTCGGTCAAGCAGAGTTTGCTTATCGACCTTGAAATGTTGGTCTGCAAAGGCTGCCAGTTGCGGCAAATGGGTTACACACATAACCTGGTGGTGTTTGCCTAACTGCCAGAGCATGGACCCCACCGTCAATCCTACCCGACCGCCAATTCCGCTGTCGATTTCGTCAAAAACGAGAGTTGGGATCTGGTCGGCTTCTGCCAGTACCTCTTTTAGCGCCAACATCAGGCGTGAAGTTTCGCCACCAGAGGCGATCTTGGCCAACGGCTTGAAGCCTTCGCCAGGATTGGTTTCGATCATGAGCTCAACTTTGTCAATTCCGTTGATATCAAAAGAAAGGCCGTTTCGAATTGGTAAACCTGCTGTGTCGTCCTGTTGTGTTATCAGGACTTTCAAGCGGGCTTTGCGCATCTCCAGCCTGGAGAGTTGCTCTTCCATTTGAGAGGACATTCGATCTGCCGCGTGTTGCCTGCTTACGCTTAGATCAAGAGCTGCTTTGCTTAGAGTTCCTTTAAGCAAGCTAATTTTTTGATTGACTTGCTCTATCTGCTCTTCTACACCTTCGATTTTGCTTAACTCGTCTTGAGACGAGGCAAAAAATTTCAGAACAGACGCTATGCTTCCGCCGTGTTTCTTTTTGAGCGAGTTGATCAGGTCAATCCGTAATTCGATCTGGTCCAGGCGGGCTGGATTGAACTCAATTTGTTCGTTATAGCGGCGCAATTCGTAGGCGATATCCGTGAGACTGCTCAAAGCGGTCTCTGCCTGGTCTGCCAGGGCTTGCATTTGCGCGTCAATTTTTGCCAAAGAGCTGAGGTCATGCGAAACCGCTCCGAGCAAGTCTGTGACCGCGCTCGTTTCAGGCGAGCTTTCATCCAGAGTTTGCAGCGCCGATTGAGCATAGCGGCTTAACGTTTCGGCATTTGCCAACCTCATCCGTTCTTTCAGGAGGTTCTCTTCTTCGTCCGGTTTCAGTTTGGCAGCCTCGATCTGACCAATCTGGTAGCGTAAGATATCTGCCCGTTCATCGGCGTTGGTCTGCAGGCGCTTCAACTCCTTCAGTTCGTCCTCTAAAGCGGACCAAACGCGGTAATGTTTTTGATAATCTTGTAAAAGTTCTGAGTTTCCAGAAAAACGATCGAGCAGTTCGCGGTGGCTCTTCACTTTGAGCAGGGAAAGATGCTCGGACTGTCCATGCACGTCCACAAGGACCGCGCCAATCTCAGATTGAATGCCCAGGTTGACGCTGCGTCCGTTCACGCGTGCTATCGAACGTCCTTCAGATCGAATTTCCCTTGAGAGCGTCAGAAAACGTTCATCTTCCAGCAAACCTTCCTGCTCCAGTAGAGGTCGCAGGGCTTCCAAGGTGATGCCATCCAGTTCGAACAAGGCTTCCACAAAAGCCTGGTTGCTCCCGGCGCGTACCACTCCGCTTTCAACGCGGGTTCCGAGAACCGCGCTGAGGGCATCCAGGATAATGGATTTGCCTGCACCGGTTTCTCCGGTCAGAACCACCAAACCAGGTTCGAACTTCAAGGTCAGGTCGGTAATGATCGCAAAATTCTGGATATGTAACTCTCGCAGCATGTTACCTCAAAGGCGGATACCCTTCGTTTGAGCATAAGCGGTGGTTGCGACCATCACGGTGTAGACTACACGCCAAATGAGAGGGGTGAGGTTGCCGATGACCGATAGCATTTCGGAGGACATGGCTATCACATTGAGCATCTGGGGGACAAGTAGTGGCAAGCTGCCAATCAGCGCTCCGGCAAGAATGGCGCTGTTCAGGGCTTTGCTGCGACGTTGCTTGACAGCCAGTCGAACTGCCTTATAGATCAGCGAGCCGACTCCAGGTGCTATCAGGATGGTAAAAAACCCCAGTCTGGGCACAAACCAACTGCCAGCAAAAGAAATGAGTCCAGAAATCAAGAAACCGATCACCACATCCAGCCCCTTGGTAGTGTCAAACACTTTTTGCTGCTGGCGGATGCAATCCTGGCAGCGGTAGCCGGTGGGCGTCAGGACTGCAGTCTCGGGTGTGATAGGCTTTCCACAGCGATTACAGCGTAAAACGGGCGTCTCGTCAATTTCCGCACTCGTGACTTCAGGACCATGTTCGTGAGTATCAGTCATGCTTTTCCATTTCAAGAATTGGATTTCGCTGCATCACAGCTGCCAAATTTCGGTAGAAGTAATTATGCTCGCCAAAGCGTACCATGTAGAGGGAATGATGGTTTGAGAGAATATGCACACGGTCGCCATCTTGCAGTAAGACTGGTGTCATCCCATCAATACTGATAACCACATCGTGCTTAATGGTCGGAAACAGGTTGACCTCGGCCCCTTCGGCTAAGACAACTGCTCTGTCCAGGCTTAGGTGGGGTGCGATAGGTAGAATGAGAATGTTGCGTAATTCGGGCGGCAAAATGGGACCCCCTGCTGCCAATGCGTAACCGGTTGAGCCAGTGGCTGTCGATACGATGACACCATCAGCGATGTAAGAATTCAGATAACCTTCATTCAGGTCTACCCGGACCTCGATTGGGTGAACTTCGTTGCCCCTGCAAACAACTGCTTCATTGATGACATTCCAGGATTGCTTGAGTGTATTCCGGGAAAATAATTCTGTCCTCAACATCATACGACATTCAAGCCTGTATTCAGCTTTGAGCAATTTCTCCAGGTTCTGTTCCAATTCAGAATCATCCAGTTCCACCAAAAAACCCAGCCGCCCGGAGCGGATGCCCAGAAGGGGAATACCCAAGGGTGCGCAAAAATGCCCGGCACGCAGCAGGCTGCCATCGCCACCGATCACGATCAGAAGATCGCTCTCGTCCAGGTCTGGTGTGATCCCGGGGTTCTCAAAATCAAAATTAAAAGTCTTTACCGTGACACCTGCATTAGTCAAAAAGGTTCGGATACGATCAGCCAGCGCATTCGCTTTGGGAGCGGCAACATTGGGCATAAGCATGATGTTTTGAGGACTAAACGGTGAGAGAGACATCTTGGCAGTATTATAGTCGGATTTACCCTCCAATTACCAGTTTGAAGTCAGGACAAACCACGGGTCCTGCTCCGTACGGTGGGGGTTCACTCCGTACGGTGGGGGGTTTACTCGTGAGGTGGGGTTCACTCTGTACGGTGGGGGTTTACTCGTACGGTGGGGGTTCACTCCCACCGCGCAAATTGAGTAGGGATGAGGCCTGCCTCATCCAAGAGGGCGAGGCGGGCCGTCGCCCCTACAATCAGACTGCGGATAGGTATGAGCCTTGTTCCCTGCGGACGCAAAAAACCTGTACAATTAGACGAAACATGGCAATGAGAACGAAGATTGATCGAGAAAGTCCTTTTCTGCAAAAGGTCGCGCGTCAGCGCTGGCTATTGCCCCTGGCATCCCTTTTCCTTTTCCTTGGGATTTGGCAATTGCTCTACACGCTGCTGGGTTTGCCCCCATTTATCCTGCCCAGTCCAGCCATGGTTTGGGCAAAGTTTCTTGAGGTTCTAAAGAACGGTATGTGGTGGCACAACACTTCGTACACCTTGTTTGAACTGGCCTTAGGGCTGTTTTTTGGAAGTGTCGTTGCCTCAATACTTGGCTACATTCTTTCAAAAACGCCCTTGCTCGAAAAGTTGTTCTCGCCTTTCCTGGTCGGCAGCCAATCGGTTCCCGTGGTTGCCATCGCCCCGCTGATCATCATCTGGTTCGGACCCGGACTCTTTTCCAAGGTGCTCATCTGCGCCTTAACGGTCTTTTTCCCGGTGTTGGTCAACGTGCTGGTGGGAATGCGCCAGGTTTCGCAAGATTTGCGCGAACTGATGGATTCATTCAAAGCCAGCAAATGGCAGATCCTGCGGCACCTTGAGATCCCTGCTTCCCTGCCGGTTCTATTGGGCGGGTTGCGAGTTGGGGCTACGCTCTCCGTCATTGGCGCGATCGTGGGAGAATTGGTAGGCTCTGACCGCGGTCTTGGCTACCTGATCAACCTGGGACGGGGTCAATATGACACCGCACTGGTGTTTGTTGCCGTTTTCAGCCTGATCTTCCTGGCAGCCAGCCTTTATAGTATTGTATTATTCCTCGAGCGGCGTGCCCTAAAATGGCAAACCTGGCAAGAGATTTAATTTGGAGTTGCTTTGAAAAAAACAGCCATTCTTCTGATCATTCTGACGATTCTTACGGTTGCATCTTCCTGTAAAACCGAAACTAAAGGTGAGACGGAAGAAATCACGTTCAACCTGACCTATATTCCCAATATCCAGTTTGCGCCGATCTACGTTTCAATCGATAAAGGTTTTTTCGCTGAAGAAGGATTGGATGTCAAACTCGCCTACGGAAATGAAGCCGATATGGTGGCTTTGGTCGGCTCGAACCATCAGCAATTTATGATCGCATCTGGAGAACAGGTTTTGCTCAGCCGCGAGCAAGGGCTGCCGGTCGTTTCGGTTGCCAACTGGTATAAAGATTACCCGGTCGGTGTGGCAGCGCTCAAAGATTCTGGTATCAGCCAGCCTTCAGACCTAAAAGGGAAAGACATTGGGCTGCCGGGACTCTATGGTGCCAATTACATTGGAATGGAAGCTCTGGCTGCTCAAACCGGTCTCAAAGTAGGTGATTACAAATTGGTCTCCATTGGCTACACGCAGGTGGAGAGCCTGGTGAGCGGTACGGTTGACGCTGTGGTTGTCTACCTGGCCAACGAGCCGGTCCAATTGCGGGCACGCGGGTATGAAATCAACGTCATCGCGGTACAGGATACCATCGAATTGGTCGGCAATTGCCTGGTCAGCAACGAAACCGGTATCAAAAACAACCCGGAACTGGTCCAAAAAATGGTTCGAGCTTTCAGAAAAGGGCTGGAATATACCGCCGCCAACCCGGAAGAAGCCTGGACGATCAGCCAAAAGTATGTGGATAACCTGACCGAAGAAGTCGCCCCGATACAGAAAGAGGTTCTGAGGGAGTCGATCAGCCATTGGCAGGTGATTCCGGAAACCAAGGAAGAACAAGACCTGCGTTGGACCAATATGATGAATGTGTTGATCGAGATTGGTTTAATGAAAGATAAACTGGACATCCAGGATGTGTACACCAATGAATTCCTCCCCTGAAAACTCCCTGGTGGTGCAGGACCTCAAGGTCAGCTTTGAGGAAAAAGATGGCATGCTGCAGGTATTGGAGAACGTCAGTTTCAGTCTGCACAAAAACGAGTTTGCCTGCCTGATAGGACCCTCCGGAAGCGGTAAGAGCACGCTTTTACGCACCCTGGCGGGTTTGATTCCTTACGAATCGGGCTCGATTGAGTTCCCCGAAGTGCATGGGCGCACAGCCCGCACCGGGTTGGTCTTTCAGAAAGCCAACCTGATGCCCTGGCGTACGCTGGCAGAAAACATCGCGCTGCCTTTAGAGCTGACTAACACAAACCGGGAAGAGATCGATCAGAAGGTCAAAGAAATGGTCGAACTGACCGGTCTGCAGGGTTTTGAAAATTCCTGGCCGCACGAACTTTCGGGTGGCATGGCACAACGGGTGGCAATTGCACGCTCATTAGTACAGGACCCGGACATCTTGTTCCTGGATGAGCCTTTCGGTTCGCTGGATGAGTTGACCCGCGAGCGCATGAGCGAAGAACTGCTGCGTATTTGGAACGAGAAACGCAAAACCATCCTGATGGTCACGCATTCGATCTCTGAGGCGGTTTTTCTGGCAGACAGGGTTTTGGTTTTGTCTGGTTTTCCTCAGGGGATCGTGCTGGACCTACCGGTTGACCTGCCCCGTCCCCGCGACAACCAAATGCGCTATTCCCCTCAGTTTGCCCAGGCAGCCGCGACTCTGCACGAGCATTTGAAGATCTAATACCATCATCTGCAAAACCCTCACCCCCGCTGTGCGGACGCCCGCCCGCCCGCCTTCGGAGTGCTTTCGCCTCCAATAAAAAGTAGGGCTCAAAATGATCGTGCTGGGATGCTGCGCAACACCGGCAGACCCAATGGTCAGAAAATCGCTCCCCTACCTGCCTTTATGGTATAGTTTTAATTCCTAATCTCAACATGGAGTGATTGTTATGTATTTTGCTATTGAAGGTGTTATTGGGGTCGGCAAAACTACCCTGGCGCGCCTGCTCCAGTCTACATTTGATGCCGAAGTCCTTTTGGAAGTTTTTGAAGAAAATCCTTTTTTGAGCAATTTTTACAGCGACCGTGATCGTTACGCTTTTCAAACCCAGATTTTTTTCCTGATGAGCCGCTATCACCAACAGAACAAAGTCATTCCCAGTGCTTTGGCTGCCGGAAAAACAGTTATTTCAGACTACACCTTTGACAAAGATGCTCTCTTCGCCGGCATCAATATCAGCGGAGATGAACTTCAGGTTTACCACAAGGTGCATTCCGCCCTGGCAGAAAAAATCCCCAATCCGGATTTGGTTGTCTACCTGAGAGCCAGCCTGGAAACGCTGATGAACCGCATCGCCCACCGCGACCGCTCTTACGAACGAAATATGGACCCGGCATACATCGGCGAACTGATGGAAGCCTATGATCACTTTTTTGCCCAGGACAAATGGCAAGGACGGGTGTTGATCATCGAAACTGACGATTTGAACTTCATTGCTGACCCGGCGTATCTGGAATACATAATCAATCGCATTAAACAGGCTCTGCACCTGGCACCCTATCAACAAAGCCTGCCGTTAGAATAGGAGATCTTGTGAGAATTACCCAGGAAATGCTGATCAAAATTGCCAAAGACCATGTTGCCAAACGGATCCGGAAAGAAAAGGACCTGGTGGCAGTCTATTTGACTGGCTCAGTTTCGGAGGGGGAACCACTGTTGGGCGGCAGTACCGATATCGACATGATCTTCGTTCACAAAGAAGAGCCGCCGCTCAAACGGGAAGTGCTGCGGGTGACCTACGAGATTTCTCTGGATATCGAACATCATCATCAATCCTTCTATACCTACCACCGCCGCCTGCGCCAAAATCCATGGATTGGCTTTGCCCTCTGCAATCACCAGAATATCCTGAATGATAAGGATCATTGGCTGGAATTTATCCAGGCGAGTGTCAGTGCCCGCTTTGACAGCCCTGAAAATGTTTATGGACGCGCCCAGCAGTTTGGCGAGAACGCCCGCACATTGTGGTTCGACCTGGATGACCCGCAGGAAGTGAAGTGGGAAGATTGGATCGCACTCTACTTCAAGATCGTTGGAACAGCTGCCAATGCCATTGCCTGTCTTAACGGACCGGTTCTGACTACTCGCCGCTTCATGCTCGATTTCGCCAGCCGCGCTGAATTCCTGGAAAGGCTGCCCCTGGTTGGTGAATTAACCCGCCTGCTCGGCAATGAAAATATGAACGAGGAACTCTTCAAGGAATGGCGTCCGGTTTGGGAAGCAACCCTGGACGCCTCCAACGATCAGGACGATTGCCCTGTCAACATTTCAAAGGTCAGAAAAGCCTATTTCTTGCAGAGTGTGGATGCCATGGCAGAAAGTGGAACCCTGCACGCCGTGCTCTGGCCTATGATCGAGACCTGGCAGCAAGCCCTCACTTGCCTGGAAGGCGAAAAACATCACCAAAACTGGCAGCGTTTCCTGGAGTCACTCGGTTTTCAAGCGGATCTCCGCGAAGATCTGCTGCGGGACCTGGATCACTTTATTGGTCAGGCAGAGCGGCTGTTGGAAGACTACAAGAACCAATTCAATCTCTGACACAATTGTGGATAACTCGCCTTTTTCTGGGGATAACTGTCCCCATTTTGTGTATAAAAGCTGGTGATTGTTAGCCCCTTATAGAGGAAAACCTGCGGATTCGTTCTGGATAAGTTTTCCGAATTTTGCCGGTCCGGTTGAAATGAAAAGGATAGTGGGGATAAGTACCTCTTTCTCCACATCACTTCAGAATTTTAAGAAAAGAGCGGACTTCTCTCGTCAGTGTGTCAGAAATTGTGTGATAGTCTCACACCTTCCCCACTATCCCCAGCCTCTATTACTGATTACTACTTAATACATAAAAAGATAAAGATATTAATAATCTTGACTTTCTGTTTCATGATCGTGCCGGTCTCCTGACCGAGCACGCGTTTTAGCCGGAGGCTTCAAAATGAAATGCTTCGAAAGACTTTTACCGTAGATAATGATTTGATTTTCATTTCCACGCGTAGACTAATCCATTTTTACCAACGGAATAAACTGCCGGTAAGGAATAAACACATCAATCGCTTCGACCAATCCCGGATTGCTTGGATTTTCGTTTGTGTCGGTATCCCAGGCTTGCAGGAAAATACGGTGTTCACCGGGAGAAAAGAACGAATAATCGATGCCAACGCTAAAGTGAGAGATATAGTCATAATTAGCATCTTGGGTTAGGGTGGAAACAGGATAAAGAACAGCATCCGGATGCCAGGGTGGTAAGTCAATAGAAAATTGAACGCTTTTCACCTGGCTGTAAACATCCGCGCCGTCATGCCAATAGGTGTAGTCGTTTGCACTGCCTCCAATAACGATGCTATATACATTCTGGCTAACAACTAAATTCTCAATTTCCGGTCCGTAAGCCTGATGATAAGGATCGGAACTTACCTTGAGTGCGCGAATCAAGGCAGCCATATTTTGTTCAATCAGATAATCATCAAAATACCAGCAATAACTTGTGTATTCGCCTGCCAGGAAGTCTCCCATGCTGAAAACCAGCGAAGGAATGCCAAGTGTTCCATAAGAATAATCAACCAGCGTGCCATACGAAGGTTGATGGTTTGATTCACCCTGTGGAACTGGAACAGACGGCGTGTTATATCCAATCTTCTCAGCCAGTGTATAAAGATCCTGAATGTGCTGGTTTTCTGCTGTCGGGTCAGAAAGATAAGGGCTGATCAATTCGTTTTGGTAGCTATCCATATTGAGCAGCATGATTTTCTCAGGTTGAGCGGCAAGTTCTTCCAGAAATGACATAATAGCTTGCGTTTCCGGCTCACTTACAGCTGCGATACCGGCAAATGCTGGATCACAGGCATCCGATGCACTCCATTCATAGGGAAAATTATGGTTCAGCCGCACACCAATATCCTGATTAGAGCAGGTGTTGTGGGTGTTGTTTTGCCAGGTGATGTCGTCACCAGTCGAGGCTTGATTTTCCGCTCTTTCTCGTCCGTCCGGATTAGCCACTACGATCAGGTGCAGTTCGAAGTGATCGAGCAGCCAGATATTCTCTGTATTTGCGCCATAATCAGCAACCAGTCCTTCAGCAAAGCGCAGGCTCAGCTCCACCGGTGCGAAGGCATTGGCGCGCAGACCACTTACCAAAACCAGGCGCGGTTTATCCTCGATTTTTGACTGATTGGTGAGGGTGAGAGCATAAATTGGCTGACCTTCCCATGAATTGCCAATGATAGATACCTGGACTAGTTCAGGATAATTATTCTCCAGAGCATGAAGGCTTTGAATAATCGAGGCAGAATCGCGATAACAGTCGTAACCAGGGATACCGCTTTGAGGCTGATATCCAGCCTGAACGGCGGAAAAAGTGAGCAGAATGATGATCCCCAAACAAATAATCAGATGGTAGAAGGACGATATTTTGTTCAATGATTCCTCTCTTTATCCGGACTCGCCTGATGCGATGTGGGGGAAAATGAAAAAGGCGATCAAAAAAGATAAATAAACACATAAATTTTACACGGGAGTGAAAAGATTGTTATGATTAATCTCAAGAAACGGAGTTGCTGTGATGACAGATAGCAATTGGCTGCTTAACCTGTGTGTGCCCGCCCTGCGCGTGGCGGATGTCACTTTCAATGCTGCCCAAATTCTGCACCTGCTTAACGACACTGCCGCAAGTTCTGAACGTCAGCAGCTTTGCCTGTTCCCCCAGCTGGCTCTCAGCGGCAGTACCTGTGGCGATCTCTTTTTCCAACCCTTGCTGGCGCAGGCAAGTCTGCAGGCGCTTGAAAAAATTGAAAATTCGATTGCCAATACCAATCTGAGCGTGGTGCTCGGGTTACCGCTGTCGCTCGAAAACCAACTATACGACGCAGTAGCGCTGATCGAGCCGCAGGGATTGCGCGGATTTGTACTCAATCAGCAGCCCGATACTCGAAATTTTCACTCTCCGAGTCAGAGCACGCCCTCCAGCCTGAGTTGGAAGGGTCGTCAGGTTCAGATTTTTGAACAAGGTTCACTGGATTTCCTTACGCTGGATGGTCAAAAAGCGCAAATCGTTGTCGGTCGTCTGCCGGAAGGACGACAGTTCACGGAAGAAGGTCTGATCCTCAACCCCACTGCCCTGCCAGCCCTGGCAGACGGTAGACTTGATGGTCATTTTCACCAGTTTTCAAGCCAGAACCAGGGTTTGCTGGCTGTTTGCTCAGCCGGAGCCTCTGAATCCACTGCAGAAGAGGTTTTTTCTGGACTTTGCCAGGTTTGGCAGAATGGCGAACTGCTGGCTGAGGACACTGAACTCACTTTTAAAAGCAAACTCCTGCAGGTAGACCTTCTCTACGCCGTAGGGAGGGGGCTTGACCCCCTCCGCACCGAAAACCCCCTTCAATCCGTAGGGAGGGGGCTTGACCCCCTCCGCACCGAAAATCCCCTTCAATCCGTAGGTAGGGGGCTTGATCCCTTCCGTGCCGAAGACTCTCTCGATGCCGTGGGGAGGGGGCTTGACCCCCTCCGTGCCGAAGACTCTCTCGATGCCGTAGGGAGGGGGCTTGACCCCCTCCGTGAGAAGCGACTCGAAATACCGCGCAACCCACGCCTGCCCTTCTTATTGGTTGACGATCAGGAACAACAGCTGGAGACAGCCTTTGAGATCCAAACAGCCGGTTTGATGAGGCGCATGCGTCATTCGAAGACTGAAAAATTAGTACTGGGCATCAGCGGGGGCGCCGATTCTTCCATGTCGCTGCTGGTTTGCTGTAACGCGCTGGACCAAGCAGGACTGCCGCCAGAGAACTTGATAGCCGTTTCCATGCCTGGTCCCGGTAGTTCCGACAACTCGCTAAAAAATTCGGCTGACTTAACAAATCTGGCTGGAATAAATGTTCGTGTTATTTCAATTATTCCAGCGTTAAGCGAACATCTTGCCAATATCGGGCATGATGGGCACACTGCCGATGTCACCTACGAAAATGCCCAGGCACGTGAGCGCACCCAGATCCTGATGGATTTAGCCAACCTGCACGATGGATTGGTGGTTGGAACAGGCGATTTGTCTGAGATAGCCCTGGGCTGGTCGACCTATAACGGTGATCAGATGAGCATGTATAACGTCAATGCCGGCTTGCCCAAGACAGTTCTACTAAAAGAGTTGGTTTGGGCAGCAAACTTCCTTTTTGGTGCCGAAGGCAAACAAATTGCTCAGAAAATTGCTGATTCTCCAATTTCACCAGAACTGAAACCCCTGGACGCGAATGGACAGCTGAGCCAATCGACCGAAGACACTTTAGGACCTTACCTGTTACATGATTTCTTCCTCTGGCACGTGGCTCACGAACACCAGGACCCACAAAATGTTTACTTGCAAGCCTGCCAGGTTTTTGAAGGGGATTATGAGCCTGCATTTATTCTGAAAACCCTGAAAACCTTCTACCAACGCTTTTTCCGACATCAGTTCAAGCGCACGGCTGCCCCGGATGGTCCGCGCCTCTTCAGTTTGAGTCTCTCAGCGCGTTCCGGCTGGCGCATGCCTGCCGATGCCAGTCCGGCTTTGTGGCTGGAACAACTTGAGCAGATCGAAAAATCGCTTCAGGCGAGTAAAGGCCGCCAATGAATACAAAACTGATGCTGGTATTCGGAACCTCCGCCGATCCGCTTCATGAGGGACATGTGGAACTGATCGTCGATGCGGTCCATGCCCTGTCTGCCCGCGGCTTCGAACTGGCAGAGGTTGTTTTAATGCCGGTATTCCGACACCACAACATCCGCGAAGGCGTCAAACGTTCATTGACCCTCACCTTTGACCACCGTTTTGCCATCTGCCAGCTGGCAGCCATCGAAATTGCTAAAGATCTTGAAGGAATCGTGGACAAGGTGAGCGTCAGCGACCTGGAACGCGAGCTGGTTTGGCAGAGCAATCGTCCCAACTTCACCGCCGAGACACTGGAAGCCTTGCAGGAACGCACAGATGCACAGGTGGAACTTGCATTTTTAGTGGGAGCCGATAGTTTTTCCGGCGAGCAGCCCGCTTTTTCAAAGTGGTATCGCTGGCAAGATCTGGTCAAAGCCGCAACGCTGGTGCTCAGCCCGCGCGAGGGTTTTACTCCCAACCAGGACTTCATCGCGCGTCTCACCGTGCAGGGAGGCAGAATCGTCTATCTTGAAGAGATCAAAGTTTCCGATATTTCTTCCAGCCGCATCCGGGCCCGCCTGGAAGAGGGCACCGACCCGACCGTCTTGGCTGCGGAGGGCATTCTAAGCCACTCAATTGCCGCCTACATCGCCCGGCAAAACCTGGTGACCATCTGGAAACAGATCGATTCCAAATCACCCAATCAGGTAATTACGGAGAACATTGTGGAAACAGATAATCTTGAAACCCGCATTGGCAAGCGTTTGTTCGAGCAGAAACTGACCCTGGGCTTGGCAGAAAGCTGCACCGGCGGGCTGATCGGGCACCGCCTCACCAATGTGCCTGGTTCGTCAGAATACTTTATGGGCAGCATTGTCTCTTATGCCTACCAGGCAAAGGTCAACCTGCTGGGGGTCAGCTGGGAGACTTTACAGAAATATGGTGCCGTCAGCAGCCAGACCGTGCTCCAGATGGCACAGGGCGCGCGCCGGGCGTTCAACAGCGACATCGGGCTTTCAGTTTCCTGCATCGCCGGTCCGGGCGGGGCAACCGCCGACAAACCGGTGGGCACCAGCTGGTGCGCTCTCTCAACACCGCAGGGCGACTGGGCAACCCGTTTTCAGCTGGAAGGCGATCGCGAATCCGTCAAAGCCCAGCTGGCGCAAAAGGCACTCGAAAAACTGGGGGAATACCTGGAAGGACGATCTGGCAAGCCAGATTCTCTATAGTTAATGATCGATTTTTCCTCACAAGACCAACTGGAAGTAGAGGAAGAGAATCTCCGTGCGCGTCAAATTCGTTGGCCGGCTTTTATGCCGTTTTTCTGGCTGGGTTTAGCGGCTGTATTGGGTCCATTTGCAGCCGAAGAGTTGAACTTCCCCTGGTTTTGGTGGGCAGTTTTGGGTTTGGGGGCTTTGCTTTTTACCGTTTTAACCAGAAAACCACATCAGAGCGTACAGACAGTACGCCGATTTCCTGCGGCCCTGGCTTTGGCCGCCTTTGCTCTGACAGCCATGCTCTACCAGTTAAGTTTGCCACAGGCGGATCCCGATAACCTCCTTTATTATCACAATAAGGGCGAAGTGAACATCACAGCGCTGGTAATTGCGCCGCCAGAAATGAAACAGAACAGTTTGCAGATTCTGGTGGAATCACGATCCCTGCGGGCGGAAAACCTGGCAGTGCGGGAACCAGAGGTTAACGGAACAATTATCTTTTACCTGCCTTTGGGTAGCGAAGTACAGTACGGCGACGTAGTTGAAATTAAAGGGGAATTGCTTCCTCCTGACGAGGGAATAGATTTTTCCTGGCGCGAATACCTGAAACATCAGGGTGTCTATTCAACCATGGAGTATCCTCGTTTTCACCTCGTTGACAGGGATCAGGGCAATCCATTGAGAGCGGTGCTCTATCGCCTGCGGGAAAACGGGGGAAAGGTGTTGAGTGCCATTTTCCCCAGTCCGGAAGACAGCCTGCTGAAAGGCATTTTGTTAGGTGACGACAGCACCATATCAACATCGCTGGAAGATGCCTACCGCCTCACAGGGACCAGTCACATCATTGCCATTTCCGGCTTCAACATGTCCGTTTTGGCGGGGTTGGTAAGTCTGTTTTTCACTCGCCAGTTTGGGAGAAAAAGAGGCGCATGGGTGACGATTTTGCTCCTGGCGAGCTATAGCCTTTTGGTGGGGGCAAGCGCTTCGGTTGTCCGGGCTGCCTTTATGGGTTCCTATGCTGTCCTTGGCAATTCCATTTCCCGAAAAGGAAACACGCTCAATAACCTCGGTGTCAGCGCCCTGCTGATGGTGGTATTAAACCCTCATCTGCCTTGGGATTTGGGCTTTCAGTTTTCAGTCATGGCGACCTTGGGATTGTCCTTGTTTGCCGGACCTCTACGTGCGCGCCTGGAGGGCTGGCTGGGTGAACGCATGGAACAGAAAACCGCCCTGTCTATCAGCAGCCTGATTTCAGAGACATTTTTACTTACAATGATCGCCCAGGCTCTGGTTTTGCCCCTCAGTATCTGGCATTTCCGGGAGGTCTCATGGCTCTTTCTAATCGCGAATCCATTAATATTGCCGGTTCAACCAGCGGTGATGGTATTGGGGTTGGCAGCCATGAGCGCCGGGCTGGTCTGGCTGCCGCTCGGACGTGTTTTAGCCTGGCTAGCCTGGCCATGGGTGGCATACAGCAACCGAATGGTTCTTTGGCTGGCAAGCCTGGCACCCGAAAACTGGACTTTACCGCGAATCAACTTGTTTTGGGTGTTCCTGTATTACCTGGTTTTCTTCTTGGCAGTCTTCCACCCCAAACCAGGCAAACTTGCCAAAACTCTTTACCAACCCCAGTACATCTTGCCTGCCTTGGCGGGACTGACTTTGGTGGTCTGGCTGGCAATCAGCTCCGCTCCAGATGGAAAACTTCATATTCATATTCCAGATAAGAACGAACAAACCTTCGTTGTCATTGAAGCCGGTCGGGGGCAAACTCTGTTGGTGGCGGGCAGTGCAGGATCCGACAGCCTGATCGAGCAGGTGTCCAAACACCTTCCGCTCTTTTCCAACCAACTCGACAGCCTGGTAATCCCAAATTGTGGGCGCAAGACCCTTTCCGGCTTGTTTGTGCTGGCATCAAAGCTGGATATCGGGCAAGTTCTGTGGGGATGTAAGTCCGATACGAATCAAACCAGCCGAAATTTGTTTGAGATATTGGAACGCGAGGGGGCAGTTCAGACCACATTGTTATCCGAAAGCCTTCTAAGCGATGGAAAATTGAGTGTTGGATTCCAAACCGGCTCAGAAGGGCTAACTGGTTTGACGTTGCAATATGGGGAGCTTTCAGTAGGGCTTCTGATGCCTGACGTACAGCTGGAAGAATGGCAGGGAGAGCCATTGTGCGAATGCCTTACTTCGGAACCCCAACCCAATTCATTGTATTTAAACTGCAATATAAATCCAATTTTGTCGGATAGTGCCCCAAACTCCTCAGAAAAGGTAAAATCGAAAGTAAAGTGGTCGGAATTGATCAGTGATGGGTTGCAGATCATTCTGAGATGACAACGTTGTTTTCGATACTCCGAAAAAGGCAGGTGCTAACTTTGACACTCACCAACCAAGTCGACTATGCTCTACGAGAAATGATGTACCTGGCAAGAGGCAGCCAGCAAGACTGGACCTCGACCAGGACAATTGCGGATGAAATGCAGATTCCCGCAACCTTCCTGTCCCGGATCAATATGCAGTTGGTCAAAGCAGGACTGCTTGAGTCTCAACGCGGAGCCAGGGGTGGCGTCAGGCTGGCAAAAGACCCTGCGGCGATCAGCGTTTTTGAGATGATCAGTGCCGTCGACGGACCACTGCTGTTCAACAAAATCCTGGTTCAGACCACCGAATGCGATTTTCCGATGGCGGAACAATATAAAAAGTACTGGCAAACCATCCAGGATTGTATGGACACCAAGTTGAATGAAACCAGCCTGAAAGAGCTGATTGAGATTCAGTAAAAAAGGTTACTCATATTTGCGTTACTACTCAGAATTTCGAAATTTCTCGTATTTAAACATTGTCCTGAGTGAAGTGAGTAACCTCGCACCCTCTTTCGGCTAGTAATGACTAGTTTCATGAGATTTCTGATGATATGATTGAATTTGCATCCTATTACTTCCGTTATAGGGCATTTTGAAGCTAATAATGTCCATAATGTTTAAAAATTTAAGATTTTAGAAAATCAAATTGCACCAATCGTAACAAGAGGTCAAAATGAAGCTGTTGAATTACAAGTTTCAAGAAGGTTTGGAAACAGGGTGGAAATTCTCTGAAATCGAACTTGGTAGGTTTAATTTATTTGTTGGAGATACTGCGACTGGTAAGTCCAAGTTGTTGAATACCATGTTCAACTTAGGCGCGAGTGCAGTAAGGACTCCAAGCGAATTAAAGATAGGTAGATGGGATGTAACCTTTTCGCAAGAGAATGTTACATATACCTGGGAGTTCGAGACATACAAAGATAAAAAAGGCGAAGCAAAAATATTAAATGATAATATTTCGCAGTTAAATGAACATGGAGACTCTTTTCGTTTGGTTACAAGAAACGAGGATTCTTTTATTTATAAAAATCAAGAATTGCCACGTTTACCGCTTACTGAAACCAGCATCTCATTACTAAAAGAGGAACCTGAAATTCGGCCAATCTACGATGGATTTTCATCTATATTAAGGAGAATGTTTTCTCAAGATGCTTTAATGAAAGTAGTCAACTACTCATCGGTATCTTCCCAAGTATTCAACGAGTTGGACCAAAAAAAATCCACAAAAGATCTCTACAAATTCGATTTAGGTCTCAATGCTAATTTGTATCTTTTATCAGAAATTTTCCCAAAAACGTATAAACAAATTTGCACAATTTACAGGCAATGGTTTCCTTTTATACATGATGAAAGCATCCTAGATTTTACTGAGATTCACAAATCTTTTTCAAGCCCAAGCAAAATACCCGTATTTTGTATAAAAGAAAATGGCGTAGATGATTGGATTGAACTGTCCCAACTTTCTTCAGGAATGCAAAAAGTGCTTCTTATCTTGACTGATTTATTAGCTTATCAGGATTCCGGTATCTATTTGATAGACGAATATGAAAACTCACTCGGACCATCTGTCTTAGATTTTCTTCCAGAAGTATTGGATGAAATTAACGAGAGTATGCAGATAATTGTTACGAGTCATCACCCGTACTTAATAAAAAAGATACCAATTAGCGAATGGTACGTTTTCCATCGTAAAGGACAAAAAGTTTCCATTCGCCATGGTGACGAGTTAATAGAGCGTTATTCAGGTTCTAATCAAGACAAGTATATACAACTAATAAACGATTCGTTTTACACCGAAGGTGTGGAATGAATTATTACATAGTCACAGAAGGGAAATGTGAAAAAAAAGTATACAAAAAATGGATTCGATACGTAAACCCCGAGTTGACACCTATCGAAGACATTCGTGATGTTGGAGAAAACAATTTTTTTATATTACATGCTAATGGTCAACCAGATTTCTTTGATGTATGTGCCAAAGCAATTCTTGATGTTAACCAGTACAATGTTTTTGATAAGTTGGTACTGGTAGTTGATTGTGAAGATGATTCGCACGATGATAAAGAGGAGGAAATTATAAGATCAATTAGTTCGAGTGGTCCTTGCAAAGCAGAAATACATTTCATCATTCAGAACTTTTGTTTAGAAACATGGGCATTAGGAAATACCAAAATTCATCGAACCTCTCCAAATGACGCGACACTTCGGGAATACCGGAAATTCTTTGATTTGCGATCCTTGGACCCAGAAGACTTAAGACCTATCTCTGAGGAATATAATCGTGCGCAGTTTGCCTACAAGTACTTGAAAGCAGCTATTCGTGACACATATGTTTCGAGAAGTTATAACAAGAACAAACCAGACGTTTTGTGCAGCGAAGATTATTTTTCATATATTCGTAAACGGTTCGAAAAAGCTGGACACATACAAAGTTTTAAAACTTTTTTAGACGCTTTTGCTTGATTTGTTTTGTTAAGGTCAGATTAGCTGATATTACGACAAATGTTAATTGAGACGAGATTTCTTGTTAGTATTATTGCCTAACCCACCCTTAAAACAACCACAAAGGGATAGAATAACCAGTAGCTTGTCTGTCGAAGGTGTTTTGAACGCTTGAGAAGTGCCCAATCCTTTACCAACTGGAGATTTCATGCTAAAAAAGATCGCTCGTTTCGTCCCCATTCTTCTGGCAGTTTTAATTGTCTTTACCTTGGTACAGTCTGCTCCTGTGCAGGCTGAAGACCCCGTCTATGACCAGCAGGTGCTCATCGTTCCTTATGCAGACCGCGATCAATTGGCAGATTTGGGTAACCGCTATGACGTGGTCGAGGTCGATTCGGACACCCAAACGGTTAAGATCTTCAGCAACCAGATCACCCGCGATGCGCTGGCAGCTGAAGGTTTTACCTGGACAGTTGACCAGGAATACACCACCCTGATCAACACCGAGGTCAAGCCTTTGTTTGGGCAAACTACGGGCGTTCCAGGCTATCCTTGCTATCGAACCATCAGCGAGATCTATGCCTCCGCCGATACCCTGGCAGCAGACTATCCGAACCTGGTCCAACTGCTTGACATTGGCGACTCCTGGGAAAAGGTGCAAAATCCCAACGCAGGCTGGGATATGGAAGTTCTGGTTTTGGGCAACCGAACCACACCTTCGGTCCCAAAATCGGATGCCTTCTTCATGAGCGGTATCCACGCCCGTGAATGGGCACCGCCGGAGTTGAACCTGCGCCTGGCGGAATATCTGCTTCAGAATTACGAAACCAACGCCGATGTAAAATGGCTTCTGGATTACAACCGTATTCACCTGGTGCTTTCGATTAACCCGGATGGGCGTACGAGGGATGAAGCGAATCAAAGCCTTCTCTGGCGAAAGAATACGAACAATAATTACTGCAGCAACTCTAATTCCAGGGGCGCTGACCTCAACCGCAACTATCCCTATGCCTGGGATCTTAACCCATCTCAATGTGATGAAACCTACTCAGGTCCAACGGCTGGCTCAGAACCTGAAACAGTGGCAATCACGAATTACGTATTGAGCGTTTTCCCGGATCAGAAGGGTCCCAACCCAGGTGACCTGGTCAATGAGTTGAATGCCACTGGCATGTTCATCGATCTGCACAGTTATTCGCGCCTGGTGCTCTGGCCTTGGGGTTACACCTATGACACAGCCCCAAATGATGCCAGCCTACGTGTGATGAGTTACAAATTCGCCTACTATAACGGTCATGACCCACAGAAATCGACCGAACTCTACCCGACCAACGGTTCGACGGACGATTGGGCATATGGCGAGTTGGGCGTGCCAGGATTTTGTTTTGAAGTTGGTGATACTTTCCACCAGAGCTGCAGCGTCTTCGAAAACGACATCAACCCCCGCAATCAGCAGGCACTGTTGCGCGCAATTAAAATTGCACGCCGACCCTACCGACTGACTTACGGACCCGAGGTGACCAATCTTTCACTTCAGACCAATCCGGTGCAGCCCGGGCAGAACCTGGTGGTCAATTACACTGCTGATGACACCCTCTACAGCACCTATGATGGTGGCGTGCAAGCCAGCACCATCGATTCGATCCGCTATTCCTTTGACAAACCCTCCTGGATCAGCGGCTCCGGCGCAAAGACAATCGTTTTGCGCACCCAGGTGCCCAAATACACTGCTGTTTTTGCCGCCACCACCGCTACTTTGACCCCCGGGCAGCACACACTCTTTGTTGAGGCTTTAGACGGAAGCGGCGCATGGGGTCCCCCGACTGCCATTTTCTTCACGATTGAAGTTGAAGAGACACCGACCGATACACCCGAGCCTACTGTTCCCCCAGTGATCTATCAGTATTTCTACTTGCCGATGATCACCAACGAGTAAAAAAGGTAGAAAGATAATTAACCAAAGACACCGGCGAAAGCCGGTGTCTTGCTAAAGAACAAATGGAGGGGTTATCGCTTAAAGAGCGCGCGATAGATCAAGAGGACAATAATGGCGCCAACTACTGAAGCTAAGATCATGCCAATAATACCGGTGGTGGTGAGACCGAGCAAGCCAAACAGCCAGCCGCCCAAAAAGCCACCAATAATACCGGCGATGATGGCGCCCAGGATGCCAACTTTGACACCAGGGACGACCATGTCAGCTAACCAACCTGCAATACCGCCAACAACGATGGTCCATAACCAATTTAATCCTTCAAACATTTTTTACTCCTTTTCTAAACCGAACAAAACATCATTCATAAAATTATCGTATTACGAACGCGGAGCGATAGCAACCTTTATCCTTATACAATAATCTCGTTTCACCATTTAAAACACGCGTAGTTATAATTAGTTTTGAAAATCGGTTCAAACAGCAGAAACTTCTGGAAAATTTAGCTAAAAACATAGATTCGAGGACGATCAATGGACAAGTTTATAGTTATCGCAGGGAACATCGGAGCGGGGAAAACGACATTGGTCGAGATATTGAGCAACCGGCTGGGCTTCTCTCCTTTTTATGAACCACACGAAGAAAACCCATACCTGGCGGATTTTTATGAAGACATGGAAAGCTGGTCGTTTCATTCCCAGGTCTACTTTCTGACGCGACGATTGAAAATCCACAAAGAACTCCTGCTGGCAGAAGGCTCGGTCGTGCAGGACCGCAGTGTTTATGAGGATGCTGAAATTTTTGCACGCAACTTGTTTTTGCAGGGCGATTTCAGCACGCGCGATTATGGTGTCTACCAGGACTTGTACCATATCCTTGCTTCTCTGCTGCCCCCGCCCAACCTGATGGTCTACTTGAGAGCATCGGTGGATACACTGATGCAGCGCATTGCCAAGCGAGGTCGGGAGTATGAAGCCGGCATTTCCAGGGAATACCTGGCACGGCTCAATAACCTTTACGAAGACTGGATGAACTCTTTTGACCAATGCCCGGTTCTGATCATTAACAGTGACGACCTGGACCTGGTCTCAAGACCCGAGCATGTAGACCAGGTGGTATGCTGGGTGCAAAATAAGCTAACCGGACGAACAGAAGTTCGCTTGTAGCTTCCAGACAATATTTAAAAACGAAACGGGACGGCGTGGAATCCGTCCCGTTTGTGGACTTACATTAATTTACTCGCTCAACAAATAGGCTAAAACCCATTTGGTGGTATCCACCAGGGCGTCCGTATGAGTGCGCTCGTAATGATGGGAGCTATCCACGCCCGGACCAATCAGCGCGACAGCGGCATTACCGCCCGCCCGCCAGTAGGCTTTGGCATCCGAACTGTAGTGCACGTAGGTGTCGACTTTGATCGGGATGTCATAGGCAGCCGCCAGGTCACGCAGTTTGTTTGAAAGCTCGTGGTGGTATGGACCGCCGGCATCCTTCACGCAAATACTGGCGTGGTATTCGTCGGAAGCCTGCCCGTCACCAATGGCAGCCATATCCAGTGCTACCAGTTCATCCAGCCCCTCAGGGAAGTCACTGCTGCCGCCGTGCCCCACCTCTTCGAAATTACTGATCAGGAAGCAGGTATCCACGGCTGGTTTGAGGTTGGCGTCGTGGAGTGCTTTGATGACAGTTATGATGTTGGCAACACAAGCTTTATCGTCCAGGTGGCGCGATTTCACAAACCCGTTCACAACTTCGACGCGAGTATCAAAAGATACATAATCACCCACTTCAATGCCCAGATTGCGTGTTTCCTCGGCGGTGGCTACTCTTTTGTCCAGGCGCACTTCCATGCTCGAGTTATCACGCTTTCCGTCTCGTACGTTCTCGTAGACATGCACGGAGGCTTCGTGGGGGAGCAAACTTCCACGGATCGTGCCGTTTGCACGAGTGTGCACCAGGCAGTTTTCGCCTTCAATGCTTCCCCAGGCAAAGCCGCCCACTTCGGTCAATTCCAACCTTCCGGAGGGTTTGATCTGACGCACCATGGCTCCCAGGGTGTCCACATGGGCAGTCAGTGCGCGCTTGGGTCCAAGCCCGGAGGGGCTTTCGGCAGGCAGGGTCAGTAAAAGCGAGCCTTTTTTGGTCCTCTCAAGTTTTACCTCAGGATACTTTGCTACTTCCCGCTCAACCAATTCGATGGCTGCGTTGGCAAATCCAGTGGGGCTGGGCGTATTCAGCAGTTTGGTCAGAAAGTCGATCATATATGGGGTGTCGATGTTGGGTAAAGCGGGTTGACTGTTCATGTTTATGCTAATAACTCCTGGTTGTTTTCAAAGGCTGCTAATTTCTCTCGCCATTCATGCGAGACTGGTTGGGAATGATCTTCAGCATGATTATAGGCTACCATCACCACTTCACCGCGGGCAAAGGCAGTTTTGGTTTGACTGTTTTCCACCTGGAAGCGAAAGCGCAGGCTCTTGTTGCCAAGATGTCCAAGCTTGATGCCAACCCGAACTGGGTCTCCGAGCTGGATGGATCTCAGATAGTCGATTTTGACTGAAGCCACCACCATGCCAAAACCCTCCCGGATGGTGCCATCCCAGATACCGCTGGCACGATAGTAACCGGTGCGGGCAGTTTCGACGTATTCAAGGATGGAAACGTTGTTGACATGCTGCAGGGTGTCGAGGTCAGAGTATCTGACTTTGATTTCTTCATAATAGGGAAAATCCTGGGGGTAAGAGGGGGTAATCGTTGTCATAATTGGCTCCTGTTGATGCAATTATACAAGCCTGTGAAGGATATTTAGAAAAGCGATGGACAGGCTTTCTGAAAGTTTTATCAAAAACCTGACAAAACTTCGTGAAGAAATAATTTAAAACAACAGACTGAAATGATTATTTATTCAAATTTGGAGCAGAGGTTTGACGACAAGACCCGGTATACAGGAAGATTGTTGTATACTAACCCCATTGCGAATAAATGAAAAAAGGATAAAAATGACAGAAAAAACTTACACCCAATCCCCCTGGAGTTTGAAAGAACTGTTTGACAGTTTTGAAGACCCAAAAATCGAAGAAACATACCAGTACCTAAGCAAAAACGTGGAACAATTCGAAAGCTACCGCAACGAATTGAGCCCGGAAATCTCAGCTGAAAAATTTTTAGAAATTATCGCTAAATTGGAAGAAGGTCAAAAACTTGGTTATCGCCTGTATGGCTTCGCTGAACTGAGTTTTGCAGCCAACACTCAAGATCAAAAAGCCCAGATTGGGATCTCCCGCGTTCAACAATTCTTAGCCGAGATCGAAAACCGCACCCTCTTCTTCTCTTTGTGGTGGAAAGCACTGGACGATGATAACGCGGCTCGGTTACTGGATGCCAGCGGTGATTACCGCTACTTCCTGGAGCAAATCCGCAGCATGAAGCCTTACACGCTCAGCGAACCGGAAGAAAAAGTGATCAATATCAAGAATGTCACTGGCACTTCTGCCATGGATATGCTCTATGACTCGATCACCAACCGCTATGTCTTCAAGGTGGAAGTGGACGGCGAGACAAAAGAAATGACCCGTGGTGAATTGATGACCCTGGTGCGCACTGCTGACCCCGATCTGCGTGCGAAGGCTTACCAGGAACTGTATCGTGTTTACGGCGAGGACGCACCCATTTTGGGCCAGATTTACCAAAATATCGTGCGCGACTGGAAGAACGAGAATGTCGGACTGCGCGGCTATAAGAGCCCTATCTCGGTTCGTAACACCGTGAACGACCTGCCTGATGAAGTGATTAATACCCTGCTTGAGGTTGCCCGTAAAAATATCGATATTTTCCATCGCTATTTCAAGATCAAAGCCCGCAAAATCGGTATGGACAAACTGCGTCGTTACGATATCTATGCGCCCGTGAGCGAATCCGACAAACGCTATAGCTACGATGAAGCAACCGCGATGACTTTCGAAGCCTTTGAGCGCTTCGACCCCAAGTTTGCGCAATTGGCACATCGTGTATTTGACCAGGAGCATGTGGATAGCGAAGTGCGCAAGGGTAAGATGGGCGGCGCGTTCTGCTCAACCTTGGGTCCAGACCTGACCCCCTGGGTGATGCTCAATTACCAGGGCAAGTCAGACGATGTTTCTACCATGGCACATGAGCTTGGGCATGCTATTCACTCCATGATGGCTGAAGAACACAGCGTCTTCACTCAACACGCCTGCCTGCCCCTGGCAGAAACTGCCTCCACCTTCGGCGAAATGACCCTGACCGATCTGTTGCTCGAACGTGAAACGGACGAGGGCGTCAAGCAGGATATCCTCTTCGGGCAACTGGATGACGCTTTTGCGACCATCATCCGCCAAATCTACTTTGCGCTGTTTGAACGCGAAGCACACGAGATGATCGCCAACAATTCTTCGGTTGATGAGTTGAGTGAAGCCTACCTGGCAAACCTGAAGGAAGAGTTTGGAGACTCGGTGGATGTTTCGGACGAGTTCAAGTACGAGTGGGTCTCCATTCCGCATATTTATGGCACGCCATTTTATGTGTATGCCTATGCTTTTGGACAGCTGCTGGTCTTTGCGCTTTACAAACGCTACCAGGAAGAGGGCGAAAGTTTCAAGCCTAAATATATGCGCATTTTGTCTGCTGGTGGCTCGATTGCCCCGATCCCGCTTCTGGCAGACGCCGGTCTGGACGTCACCAAAGCCGAATTCTGGCAAGGCGGCTTTGATGTGATCGAGACCATGGTCGATAAGCTGGAAAGTTTATAGATCTGTCTTTGAATTTTATGAAGGCGTTCTCAGCTGAGAGCGCCTTTTAATTTAAAGAAGGGTTTGTGCCGGTGTTATGAAGTACCCCGTCGCAGAAGGAAGGCGTTGGCAAGCCGAGCATGGGAGTTAGCCGGAGGTCTCTGATTATTCTTGCAACAGGAGTGGAGACCTTTCGGTCAATTCGCGCGCGCGGTCAGGAGACCGGCGCGAACGGAGTTTTGCTTCCGCACTGTAAAAGTCGACAATGTATTTCCCCAACACTTTCTGACGAGAGAAACGTACTGGATAAGAACGCAGGAAGTCGTACCACAAATGCCGTTCTTCTCTGGTCATAACTTTTCGCAGTTGCTTCGCGAAAGGAACCAACTGCTTGTTATGTTTACGCTGCAGAACAATCCCTCTGTCACGGCTTCGCCGTGCCACCTCCCTTTACACAAGGGAGGCTTTAGTTTTACCTACCTAAACACACCCGCTTCGACATAATAGCGCACACCATCCTTGCTGGCAAAGAACGAGACCATGTCCTTGTAATGCATTGGGTTGTAGATGGTAAAACCGCAGCAATGATGGTGAGCAATCTCGTCAAAACCAAGCATCGCCTCTTTGCCAGCGTAATTCACCCTAAACTCGTCATCCTTTTTGAAAAAGAAGAAGGGCTCACCTGCCATCACCTGGAATCCGAAAGTCTCGTCGTAGTCATATAACTCGCTCAGTGACTCACCGCTTCTAAAAATCTCACCCAGGGTGGTGCCTCTAAAGATGTTGCCAACAGTTTCGTACTCGACCTCGACATGGTACATCTCCATATACCAGTGTTCACCAGACACCCAAACTCCCATTACAGGACCCATGGCAGCCCAATGAGTCAGATCACCGACGGGAACACGGAGAACTACCTGATCATCCAGCGTTACCTCAACGATCGCGTTGGTGTAGTCAATACTCGTTTTTGCGCTGAGCACCTTGCCCTCAAAAAGGGGTGAATCTGAGTACTTAACAAAATTCTTGCGGTCAGCTTCGTGTCTTTTCATCACCCACCCGGGCAGAGAACCGGCTGGTCGGGATTGATGGTGCTCTTCGTCCGGCCAGGAGCCGTCCTGCAGTTCGAATGCATCGATCGTGAGACCCGCCCCTGAGAGGTTCAGGACCTCCAGGTCGAAGGCAGAGAAGAGACCCAGTTCGACATAATATTCTTTGTTGTTTGCCTGGGCAAAGAAAGTGACCATGGTCAGATACGCCTTAGGGTTGAATGCTCCGGCGCTGCAACAGGCGTAATGGTGCACGCTATCAAAGCCGAGCATGCTCGCTTCGCTGTCATAGCTGATACCAATCTCACCATTCTTTGAGAAGAAATAAAAAGGCTTCTCGTTAAGTGGCTGAAAGCCAAAAGTTTCCTCATAGCCGTACTGCTCGTTTAGGGAGGAGCCGTTCATGAAAATTTCGCCCGTTCCATAGATGGCCACGTTGTTACCATCTGCTTCAATATCAGTGTGCGTCACCTCAACATACCAGTCCTCACCGATCACCCATGTGCCGCGCAGGTTGCTTATTGGGCTGGGTGTGCCACAATCCACAGAAAGTACTTCCTTGTCGCCTAATTTTACTGTTACGAGCATCTTTCCATCCGTAAATTCTTCCGCAGCGGTCAATTGACGTCCGTTAATTGGCGGGGGTGAGAAAGGTTGGGAAAAGACGTCTCGCAGCGGGCGGCGAGTTTGGAGGATTTCATTGGAAGGTCCTGCAGTAGTGGCAAAACTCCCATCATCGCTAGGAGCCTTCAATATACTTTCATATACCTCCATGGTCAGATCACCCAATTGGACAACCTCTGGCCCGCTGACCTCGCCTGGCGTTGGATCGGTAGTCGTTGGGCTATCATCAGTGGGTTCTAATACAGGGGGTGCAGACGGAAGGAGGGCTTGAGTGGGAGTTGGGCGAGGAGCCTGAATTGGGACACAGGCGGAAAGAAAGAGGGTTGTCAAAACCATGCAAATGAAAAATTTTTTCGTTTTCATCATTCCATCCTTTCAACACGGAGGTAGGTGAACACCGATGCTTTTATTGTACTACCTTATAAAACGATCCCTTCTCCATGCTTACTTCGAAATTCCAGTGCGCTATGAAAAGTGAATCTTTGGTTAATTTTTCCGCAATAGTATAAATAAAAAATCTTGATGGATATATAATTAAGTTGTCTATTTCTTCGGAGGGAAACAATGAACAAGATAATGAAACTGCTATTGTTTAGTTGCGTTTTTGCGTTGGTGCTATCAGCTTGTATCACTGTCCAGATTACTAATGAAGCCGAGCCATCAACTAACGTACCGGATATTGTAGATACGGCAACTCCTGAACCGGTTGAAGAAACTGAAGATCTTCCTAGCGAGCCAGCTGCTACCGTTGAGGAAGAACCAGAAGATGAGATTACTGCAGAGCCAGTAGTTGAAGCCGATGTGGACATGGGTAATGGCTTTTATCTCACTTACGACTCCAACCTATGGCATGTTGATGACAGTAAAGGGTATAACGTCCTCGAATTAAACGGGGACAGCAAATGCCGCATACTTTACCAGTTTGGTCATGGTATGGATCCTAACAGACACGGTGTGGAGAGCTTCAATCAGGTTATTGGGAATACCGATTTTCAAATTTCACGCTGGTACATATTAGCCACAGGCGAGACAATAGTTTATGGATTCACTTCAGGAAGCATCTATGTCTCGGTGGAAAACTCCAATGCTGAACCACTTTCAGATTACTGTGTGGAGCAGGCAGAGCAAGTGATGTGGTTGTCAGAGGCAAACGGGTTTTGACCTGATTTTCGAAAATGTTCTTTAAAGATGCGTAGAAATCTGACCAGGGAACTATAGTAAACGTGATCGTGCCGGCGGGACGCCGAGCACGTGCTTTTCCCGAAGGCTTCCTATTCCAAACACAATAAGAATGGAGACCTGCAGTCAAATCGCGTAATCGGTCAGTTCACTAAGAGGGTGCTACGCAAGAGACCGGCACAATCCGTTAGAATAAGAGTGACGCAATCAGTGTTTTCTTACTCGTGTTTATGACCGCAACCGTTGCCGCCGTGGTCATGTTGATGGTCGTGGTCGTGTTCGCCATGGTGGTCGCAATTTGCATCCCCCTGTGGTGGTAATTGCCCGCTGAGCAGCGATAGTACCTGATCTTTGACGGGACCTTCCGCGCCAGCATAGATTTGAATGCCAGCAGCCCGCAAACTATTGACTGCTCCGCCGCCAACACCTCCGCAGATGAGCGTGTCAATGCCCTGGCTGATGAGAAAGCCCACCAATGCGCCGTGACCTTCTGCCGGGGCAGGGACAATGCTCTCTTCGACGATTTTTCCATCTTCAGCATTGGCGATGTAAAACTCGGGAGTGCGTCCAAAATGGGGAAAGACCTGGGTGTGTTGAGTTGTGACTGCGATTTTCATTGATGAATTCCTTTTCTGTAATGAGATCATATTGTTTCCAATAGCATTTGGATCGCCTTCAATGCGCAGGGGCAAACCTTCTACTACGGCTCGAGCCAGTTTGCTTCTGGCTGATGAGAGCAGCATCTGGACACTTTGGCGGGAGATGCCCATGGAAAGTGCGGCTTGGGTCTGCTCAAAATTGGCATAATCGACTAGTCGTAAAGCCTCCCACTCTTCCAGCAGCAAGATAATCCCACCGGGTTCAGTAGCAGGGTCGCTCGACGTTGGGTTGAAAAACCTAAATGCAGGGTTTGCGCGAATGGTTTTTGGGCTTGGATTCCTTGGCATGATTTCCTTATATTGGCTTATGCCAATAATAACACCTCTAATAAAAGTGTGCAAGAGATTAGGTGAAATCTGATCGAAGGAAGCTTGTCTTCAAGGTTTGCTCCATGTATTCCACAAGACATGGAGTTTGGACCGCATCCGAGTAAAATTAGTTTCACAAAGGAAAACTATGGCAAAAATGACTTCCCCATCCGATATGATGGATTTGGTGACCGATAGCATGAAAGAGCGGACAGGCAAGTCCCTGGAAGAATGGGTGCTTGCTGTGCAGGCTTCAGGTGTTGATCTACTGGATCAAAAGGCGGTTCGCAATTGGCTCAAGAGCGAGCATGGCATCCTGCAAAACAGCCAGTGGGCGATTGCCGATGCCGCAGCCCGGGCTGCAGGTTGGGTTCGCCCCAGTGTGGAAGGCTATATCGATTCGCAATACCAGGGCGAGAAGACGGCCTTGAGACCCATCTTTGATGCGCTGCGTGAAATCATCGAGGGCTTAGGCGAGGATATTTCTACTGAAGGTCGCGGAGGTTACACGCCTTTCGTGCGAAAGCGCCAATTTGCCGCGATTCAAGCTTCGACTAAGACGAGGGTTGACCTCGGCTTGCGTTTCAAGCAGTTACCAGGCTCAGCGCTGTTGAGCACCACCAGCCTGCCAGGACAGTCGACCCATAAGATCGGCTTGACCTCGATTGAAGATATTACGGATGAAGTCAGGGGTTTGATCCGTCTGGCGTATGAGCAGAATGGTTGATTAACTACAAATACACCTCCCCCCTCAATCCCCACCCCCGCAAGCGGGGCGCAGGCAGTCACCAGAAGGGGGTTGGAGAGGAATGAACCGGGACGACATGGCAGTCGTCCCCTACGAAAGAATTAAGGACGAAGTTTGGAGCAAATTCCGCTCCACAAACAAGCAAAAAAAGAATGGAAGTATAAAATGATGAAAAATAACAACACTGATGAAATCGTACTTGCTGGAGGATGTTTTTGGGGGATGGAAGAGCTTTTCCGCCAGCAGCCCGGAGTCCTGGATACTGACGCCGGTTACACCGGTGGCGATAATGACTACCCGACTTACCAAAACCATCCCGGGCATGCCGAAGCGCTTAAAATCGTCTTCGATCCCAGCAAAACAGACCTGCCACACTTGCTGGATTTCTTCTTCCGCATGCACGATCCCACCACGCTCGATCGGCAGGGCAACGACATTGGCGCTTCTTATCGGTCAGCGATTTTTTACCGGGATGAAGAGCAAAAACGAACTGCAGAAGAGATGATCAAATTAGTCGATGCAAGCAGGCAGTGGAAAAAACCAGTCGTGACTACGTTGGAGAAGCTAACCACTTTCTGGAAGGCAGAAGACTATCACCAGGACTATCTGCAAAAGCTCCCAAATGGTTACACCTGCCATTTTATTCGCAAAATGCCAAGTTTCCTGAAAGATTGAAGGGCCAATTGATGAGCGAGAATCCCGAAAACCCCAACCTGCAGCCAGAAGACTACAGCCGCCATAACTGGAAGCGATATTTGCGCATCCTGAAGTGGTATGGACTGGCAGTATTGGTGATCACGCTTATCCTGGTTGCACTGGGCTATAGCGGTGCAGGCTGGGAGGGAGCGAAAAATGGGCTCACCTGGGGCTTGTTGCTGGCAGTTCTCGGGCTGCCAATTTTGGGACTGCTCATTAGCGTCAATGTCTGGAGTGGTTACGCCAATCGTTGGGGAGAAGTAAAATATAAAGAAATGTTGGAAGGCAAGCCCGAAGATAAAAAACCCGAGGAGTAATGGAACAATATGGCAGAAAAGACCGGTCAAGACCTAACCAAAATCAAGCGGGGATGGAAGGTGTGGCTGGTCTATTTCATGCTGGCGTTCTTCAGCTACATTCTTAATGTAGCCGGTCCTGCCGTTGCTTACCTACGGGATGAAATCAACTTATCTTTTACTCAAAGCGGGATGCACACCTCCGCCCTGGCACTTGGCATGATTGTTATGGGCTTGTTTGGGCATTTCGCCCTCAAAAGATTGCCGGAATGGAAGGCTTTTGGGATAGGCGGAATCGGGGTGGGGTTAGGTGGCTTACTGCTAGTCTTGGGAAATCAACCCGCCCTGACATTAACCGGTTTGTTTGTTATGGGAACGGTGGGAGCCTTTATTGTCGCAACCAACCCGGCAATCTTAGCCGACGAAATGGGCAATCACAGTCCGATCGGGGTTTCAGAAGCAAACACACTCTCTTCACTGATCTCCATCCTGGCACCAGTGGCGGTCGGCTTCTTCGCTTCAAGAGCAGTTACCTGGCGTCCGGCTGTTTACATCGTCACGACAATCGCTTTCTTGATCGGATTATGGGTTTTGATATCCCCTCGGTTTTCCTGGAAAACTTCGAAGAGCCAGGCAGACCAAAAAACAAATTCTGAAAAACTCCCACGCAAAGTTTGGCTTTTCTGGATAGTGCTGGTGGTCTCGGTCTCAATCGAATTTTGCCTGATCTATTGGGCTTCCGACTACCTGCAAGCTCATATTTTGATGACGAAAGACAGCGCAACCCAGTGGGTGAGCCTGTTTTTGGTGGGGATGGTGATTGGTCGCTACGCAGGTTCGCTCCTTTTAAAAAAATACGATCAATTTGTGATTCTCTTTGCTTCGGTGGCGATCGGAGCCTTAGGCTATGCGATTTTTTGGCTGGGTGGCTCCCAGGTGGTCGCCTTGATCGGTTTGTTCCTGGCTGGGTTGGGGGTGGCGAATTTCTATGCCACCTCAATAACTCTCATTTTTGAAGCTGCCGGTCCGGCACGCGCTGCAGCGGGATCCATTGCTACGCTTGCCAGTGGAGTTGCCATTTTCTCGCTACCGTTTATTCTGGGCTCGCTGGCAGATTTGATTGGGATCCAAAAAGCCATGCTGGTTGTCGCGGTATTGTTCGTTATCCTGGTAATCCTTCTTTTGTATGGCAAAAAGGTGATCGGCGAAAAAACCGCATAAAAATTCTGGAGGTGTAATATGAAAGTTCTATTTATTGGCGGCACAGGAACCATCAGTTACAGTTGTTCTAAATTGGCAATCAAGAAAGGCTTCGAAGTCAGCCTGCTCAACCGCGGTAAGAGCACTTTGCGCGAGCCGCTGGTTGGGGCAGAACTGATCAGCGCTGACATCCGTGAACCGGAGACGGTGCGGCAGGCGTTGGGCGACCGACGTTTTGACGTGGTTATCGAGTTTTTGGCTTTCAACCCGCATCATATCGAGACAGACCTGCAGCTTTTCTGGGAGCGCACCAACCAATACATCTTCATTTCTTCAGCCAGCGCTTACCAGACTCCGCCAGAAAAACTACCGGTGACCGAAGAGACACCTCTGGATAACCCTGTATGGCAATATTCGAGGGACAAGGCCGCTTGCGAAGCACGCCTGATGCAAGCCTTTCGCGAAGAAGGCTTCCCAGTCACGATCGTGCGCCCTTCCCACACCTACGATGAAGGTTATATACCGGTCACGGGGCGCTGGACTTTTGTGGATCGCATGCTACAAGGCAAACCCGTGATTGTCTACGGCGACGGCACTTCCATTTGGACGATGACCCATAGTAGTGATTTTGCCAAAGGATTTGTAGGTTTGTTTGGCAGACAGGAAGCGATTGGGCAGGCGTACCACATCACCTCGGATGAATGGCAGACCTGGAATCAGATCGTGGGTAAGTTGGCTGAGGCGGTAGGGGTAGAGCCGAAGATTGTGCACGTGCCTTCCGACTTGATCGCCCAGTTTGACCCGGAATGGGGCAAAGGTTTACTGGGTGATAAGGCTCTCAGTTTTATCCTGGATAACTCTAAAATTAAAGCCCTGGTGCCGGAGTTTGTTTGCAGCGTGCCCTTCCGGGAAGGTATTGCCCGCAGCGTGGAGTTTTACCGTCAGCACCAGGAATTGCAGGTGATTGACGCGCAGTTCAATGAAACTGTTGAGGCGATATTGGACTCTTATGCTAAAGCCTGGCCACAGGGAGCGTGGTGGAAGTAGCTGATAGCTGATAGGTGATAGCTGAAAGCAAAAAAGCTAAAAGCACTTAGTTTGGCAACGATTCGGTTGGTATCAATTAAACAGGGTTGTTCTCTGCCGCCACGATGTTTTGAATTGAGTCGCTGACGCGGGTAGCGATGTCGACATTATTCATCGTATAAAGGTGAATGCCGCGCACATCGTTGGCAATCAAGTCCATGCTTTGCTCAATGGCGTATTGTATTCCGGCGTCAAACAAGGCTTTTTCATTGCCACTGTAGCGATCAAACAAACGCTGTAACTTAGCCGGCACACTTGCACCACTTAAAGCCACCGTTCGCTCGATTTGACGAGGATTGGTGATGGGCATAATTCCGGCCTCGATAGGCACAGACACGCCAGCTTTCTCAGCTTTGTCACGAAAAGCAAAAAAACGTTCATTATCAAAGAAAAGTTGGGTGATCAGGTGGGTGATGCCATTATCGATCTTGATTTTAAGGTGCTCGATATCTTTTTCCATCGATTCAGCCTGGTAATGCCGTTCCGGGTAACAGGCACCCAGCAAGTTAAAACCGGGTTCGTGGGTTTTAATGAAAGCTGCCAGGTCGGAGGCATATTTGAAATCTGTTTTTGGCGGGCAATCAGGAGAAATATCGCCCCGCAAGACCATGATGTTTTCCACGTTGTTTTCTTTGAGCTGCCGAAGTGTCTCCAGTACCTGTTCGCGATCAGCATTGACACAGGTGAGGTGCGCCACCGGCTCGGTGTGGTAAGTGCGCAAGATCAGGGAAGCGAGCTCGATGGTTTTGTCTTGTTGTGCCCTGGACCCACCTGCCCCATAGGTGACGCTGATGAAATCGGCAGGGATTCCGCGCAGTTTCAAAAGGGTGTTGTAGATCACGTTGTAGGGTGTGTCTTTCTTTGGAGGGAAGATCTCCAACGAAAAGAGGGTCTTTTTATGGTTAAACAATTCAGATATATTCATAGCTGCTCCTGATGGCGTCTATTTTACCCGAGAATTTCGTAGGGAAAGGGCATCGGACATTCCCGATACGAGATCGCGTAAGTTGGCAGGAGATCTTTCGGTCAAATCGCGCGAATTGAAATAATTTGATCGTGCTGGCGTCCTCGCCGAACAAGGGAATTAGCCGAAGGCTTAAACATTCAACCGATTTCAAATTGACGAAGGTTAATGGAGACCTGTCGGTCAAATCATGTGCACGGTCGGGAGACCGGCACAATCGACAACTTTTCGGTCAAATTGCGCGCACGGTCAACCCACTAAAGGGGTGCTGCGCAAGGGACCGGCGCGATCGGGATTCACTGTGTTAACTTTTCGTCATAATCGCTACGGTTACGAGACTTGACGGTTTTATTTTGGTATACTCGCATTAACAAAATTGCGCCATTTCCCCGCAATCTGAAGTGTCCGAAACACAAAGTTCCCCGTCTGATTTTCTTGCTGCCAGGATCAAAACACCGGGATAAAAAGGCGGCAATGAAAAACAAAAAATTGGAGGTATGCCATGGCTGGCATGAATAAATTTACTCAAAAAGCGAAACGAGTGCTCAGTATTGCTCAACAAGAGGCAGAAACTGAACAAGCTCGTGAAATTGGCAGCGAACATTTGCTGCTTGGTCTTTGCATCGAAACTGGAACAGCCGCAAACCGGGTTCTGGAAGACCTGGGTGTGGAAACCAGTGGCGTCCGGGCAGTGTTGGAAGAGATGAGAAGCAAGGAAGAGCAGATCAAAAACTTATCTCCCGTGTTAGGTGAAGACATGAAGCGCTTGCTGGAGCAAGCTCTGGCAGAATCTATGGCAGACAAAGCTACTACCGTCGGCACCGAACACCTCATTTTGGCGATGTCGCGCGATGAATACAGCATGGCGATGCGTATCTTGGCATCCCTGGGGATCACTCCCGAACAAGTACAGCGCCAAACAGCCCGCATCATGGAAGAATACAAGCGCATGCAGGATGTCGCCAAAAAACCTGAGGCTTCCGAAGACCTTGAAAAGAGCGATGTGATCAGCCGACGAGGTGTCTCCCGCCGTAAAGAAAAAGAGGAAGGCAAGACTCCCCTGGTGGATCAGCTGGCAACCGATCTGACCGCTCTGGCTGAAGAAGGCAAACTCGACCCGGTCATCGGGCGCAGTAAGGAAATTGAGCGCGTCATCCAGATTCTGGCACGCCGCACCAAGAATAATCCGGCACTCATTGGAGAGCCCGGCGTTGGGAAAACCGCCATCGTTGAAGGCTTGGCACAGCGCATCATCGAAGGCGATGTACCTGCGCTCCTTCTGGACAAACGTGTCCTGCAACTTGATGTGGGCTCCATGGTAGCTGGCACGATGTACCGCGGTCAGTTCGAAGAGCGCCTCAAGCGCGTGATCGATGAACTGAAATCCAGCGGCGACATAATTTTTATTGATGAAGTCCATATGCTGGTAGGGGCTGGCTCAGCCGGCTCTTCTGTTGATGCCGCCAATATTCTCAAGCCCGCCCTCTCCAGGGGTGAGCTGCAGGTGATTGGCGCGACTACTGCCAACGAGTACCGTAAGAATATTGAGAGCGATGCTGCCCTGGAACGACGTTTTCAGCCCATCGTAGTGGACCAACCGAGCGTGGAAGAGACAATCGAGATTCTGCACGGGTTGCGCCCCAATTATGAAGAGCACCACCGACTGACAATTAGTGACGGAGCTCTGGAAGCTGCTGCAAAACTGAGCGCACGCTATGTGACCGAGCGTTTCCTGCCCGATAAGGCGATTGACCTGGTAGATGAGGCAGCTTCACGTGTGCGCATGTACAAAAGTGAATCTGCCATGAGCAGCAAAGATCTGGTGACGGAGCTGCGCGAGATCCGAAAAGAGCTGAAATCAGCGCAGGCTGCCGGCGATGGCGATAACATCCAGGCACTGCTCAAACGCCAGGAAGCCCTGGAAGACCAGCTGCATGGTTTTCAAACTGCCTGGAATCGTTCGGAAGCCCCGGTTGTTTGCGAGAACGACATCGCCGAGGTTATATCTATGTGGACCGGTATTCCGTTGACCCAGATCGAAACCGAAGAAACAGAACGCCTGCTGAACATGGAAGCGGAGCTCTCCAAATCCATCATCGGACAGCAAGAAGCCATTGTTGCTGTCTCAAAGGCGATTCGCCGGGCACGTGCCGGGCTGAAGAACCCCCGCCGTCCGATTGGATCGTTCATGTTCCTTGGACCTACCGGTGTAGGTAAGACCGAGTTGACCAAATCGCTGGCACGCCAGATGTTCGGCAGCGAAGATGCTCTGATCCAGATTGATATGTCCGAATTCATGGAACGGCACAGCATGAGCCGCCTGGTTGGCGCACCTCCTGGTTATGTCGGCTACGATGAAGCTGGGCAGTTGACCGAAGCCATTCGCCGTAAGCCCTATTCCATCGTGGTTTTCGATGAAGTCGAAAAAGCGCATCCTGAAGCGCTCAACCTGCTTTTGCAAATCATGGAGGAAGGGCACTTAAGCGACGCTAAGGGTCTGAAGGTTGACTTCCGCAATGCCATCATCATCATGACCACCAATATTGGCGCGGATATGATCCGACGTCAAAGCGGTCTGGGCTTTTCATTGACGGTCGATGAGGGAAAAGAGGAAGAGCTGGAGTACAAGGACATGCAGAAGAAGCTGATGGAAGCTTTGAAGCGTAATTTCAGGCCTGAGTTCATCAACCGGCTTGATTCTGTGATCGTCTTCCGCGCGCTTAACAGGAAGGATATCCGCACAATCGTGGCATTGGAGATCGACAAGGTCACCGAGCGCTTGGAAGAACAGGAAATCAAACTGGTGCCCACCGAGGCAGCGTTAGACTACCTTTCTGAGTTGAAATATGACCCTGAAATGGGTGCCCGACCGGTGCGTAGGGTGATTACCCAGGAAGTGGAAGAGCGACTTTCTGACGAATTGCTTGCTAAACATTTTAAACCCGGGGATACAATTCAGGTAGACCTGGAAGAAAAAACGAATGCTGATGGCGAAACAGAAAAACAAATCGTCTTGACCCATCTGAAAAGCCAGGAGGAACAGGCTGAGCCTGAATTGATCGGAATCTAAGCGAGGTTTGATGGCAAAAAGCTATACACGCTACGTTTGTCAAGTTTGTGGGAAAACCAGTTCCCGTGCCTTTGGACGCTGTCCCAGCTGTGATAGTTGGGACAGTATGGTTGAGGAATTAGTACAGGAACCCTCAGCGAAAGCTGCTTCCCCCGTAAGAGGGCTAAGTGGATCTTCGCAGGTGAGACGGCTTTCTGATATCGAGGGACAGCTGGAAGAGCGCGTACCCCTTGAAATGGAAGAATTCTCAAGAGTGTTGGGCGGTGGCATTGTTCCGGGCTCGGTCGTGCTGATTGGCGGCGACCCGGGCATTGGCAAGAGTACGCTCACTTTGCAAATGGCGATGCAGCTTGCTGATCAATATACCGTTTTGTATGTTTCAGGCGAAGAATCCGAACGCCAGATCAAAATGCGCGCTGTGCGCCTGGCGGAAGAAAACAAGTTACCTAAAAATCTCCTGCTCGTGACTGAAACCAACCTGGGCGTCATTTTTGAGCATATTGCCCAGGTGAAACCATCATTGGTCATCATTGACTCGATCCAGACCGTCACGCTGCCAGAAATGGAATCGGCGGCTGGGTCTATTTCGCAGGTGAGAGAATCGGCTGCCAAATTACGCGAATTGGCGAAAACCAGCGGTATCACCATCTTTCTGATTGGGCATGTCACCAAGGAAGGCACAATTGCTGGTCCGAGGGTTCTTGAACACATCGTGGACACCGTCCTGTATCTTGAGGGTGAACATTTTCAGAGCTATCGCCTGCTTCGGTCAGTCAAGAATCGTTACGGTGCCACCAGCGAGGTAGGCGTCTTTGAGATGCAGGAACGCGGCATGGTGGAAGTGCGCAACCCCAGCGAGGTCTTTTTGGCAGAGCGCATGATCAACGCGCCGGGCTCAGCAATTGCTGTCACAATGGAAGGCACACGACCACTGCTGGTTGAGATCCAGGGCTTGACCACGCCGACTAATTTTGGCAACCCGCGTCGAACTGCCAATGGCATCGACTTCAACCGTCTGCTGATCATCGTGGCGGTACTTACCCGCCGGCTAGGGGTAGGGCTGGGCAACCAGGATGTGATCACTAACGTGGTCAGCGGATTGCGGATCGATGAGCCAGCCGCAGATCTGGCAGTGGCAACCGCGATCACCTCTTCGTTTAGGGACCAACCCGTGCGCGCTGATACGGTGTTGATCGGTGAGGTGGGTCTGTCGGGCGAGTTGCGTATGGTTGGGCAGATGCAAACTCGTTTGCGCGAGGCTGCCAAACTGGGATTCAAACGCGCCGTAGTGCCCAAGCGACTGCGGAAAGGCGAACCCTGGCCGGAGGGAATTGAAATCTTTGAAGCCCGTTCCTTACGCGAGGCGTTGAAAGCCGCGCTGTTGGAAAAGGAAAAGGATACAGAGTAGGGACTAACTGTTGCTCTCTGTTGTGGAGACCTGTCGGTCAGAGCCCGTGCTCGGTCAGCCCAGTATTAGGGTTCTGCGCAAGAGAATGGAATGATCGAGAGTCTTGTAGGGGCGACCTGCCATGGTCGCCCGCATTTGTGAGCATCGGCGTCCCAGACGGCGGAGTGAGGTGGGTATAAATTATTGCTGCGAAACACCGTTTTCTCCCACCTCATTCCGCCCTACGCATGGATCATACAGTTGTCCGTGTAATTCTGAAGCAGCCTTTCACGGCCACCTGGATTAAGGTATCATTCTTAACCAACAACGAGAAAGAACCCATTATGAAAAACCTGAACAAAATCCCCTTCATCCGCTCCACACGCCGAAACCATGCCCTCGAGCATGCTACGATGAAGATCTTGGCAGAGCGCTTTAAGGGCGTGAAGATGATGGGGCATTCCAACCCGGGTGGCTTCCTGCTTATTGCCGATTTACCCACCGAGCTCGTCACCGAGGCTGTTTTGGAGGCGCGTAAACGCTTGCAGAATGGTGAATCGGAGCTCGCCATCCACCCAGGCTGTGGAACCAACATTGCCGCGTCCTCTTTCCTGGCTGGCTCGGCATCTTTTGCCGTCCTGATGGCTTTGAGCCGTGGAAAAACACCAAAATGGTGGCATATCCTGCTTTCTACGCTTGTGGCGGTTCCTGTCTATATCCTGTCCAAACCGATCGGTCCAGAGCTTCAAAAAACAGTGACCACCGATGCCGATATTGACGGACTGGAGGTCAATTTGGTTACCAGTCAGAAAACCCGCAACGGCTTTTTCCACCAAATCAATACTCGGGCATAATGGCAGAAACAAGCAAACCCAGCCTTTACCTCCTGCGGGGGGACGACCAGTCCAAAATAAAAGAAGTCCTGGCTGGCTTTCAAGCTGGTCTGGGTGACCCCAGCATGGCGGACCTCAATACCGTGCGTCTGAATGGGGAAACACTCAGTTTTGAAGCATTGCAAGCCGATGCCCTGACCATCCCCTTCCTGGCTGACCGACGCCTGATCATTGTTGAAAATGCCCGGACTTTTCTTGCCAAAGCTGGCAAGGATTCCCCTGAAAAATACCTTGATCTTTTCACAACACTCCCTGCAAGCTCGGCCCTGGTGTTCGTTGTGGACGACCAGCTCAGCAAACGGCGTGGCGAACGCAGTTGGGAAAACCAAAAAAGTTATGCCTGGGTTACCAGGTGGATCGAGGAAAACGGTAAGAAAGGCATCGTAATCGACTGCCTCTTGCCGGTTGATGAAGACATGCCCGCCTGGATCATGCGCAAAGCCAAAGAGCTGGGCGGCGCTTTCAGACCGGATGCAGCCCACCTTTTGGTCAGTTATATCGGAAACAACACTCTCCAGGCTGGGCACGAGGTTGAGAAACTGATCACCTATGTTGGGGAAGCGGGCGTGGTCGAGCCAGATCATGTCACCTTGCTGACTGCCCATGAACAGGAAGGTAACATTTTTGCACTGACTGATGCCTTGGGCGAGCGTAACGCCGTCAAAGCCATGCAGGAGTTTCAGTTGTTGACTGAGAAGAGCGATGTGATGGAGCTCTCCGGCATGATCCACCGCCAGTTCCGTCTCCTGCTCCAGGCGCGGGAGATCATCGACGAAGGCGGCAGCGTCCAGCAAATCGAAAAAGAGCTAAAGGTGCTCAACTTTGTTGCACGCAAGCTATACACCCAGGCTCAGCGTTTTAGCCTGCGCCAACTGTTGGAAATTTTCAGCCGTTTGTTGGATATTGATGAGGGCATTAAGACCGGCGGTATGCCTGGTCAAACTGCTTATGAACTGCTGATTGCTGACCTGACCCGCTAAACAGACTTTTTGAGAGAGAAAAATGCCATTTAATATCATTCGCAACGACATCGTCAGAATGGAAGTGGATGCCATTGTCAACGCTGCCAACCCTGAACTCAAGAATGGTGGCGGCGGAGTGGGTGAACGGATATTTACTGCTGCCGGCGTTGAAGAAATGACTGCAGCCTGTGACGCAATCGGCGGCTGCCAAACCGGGAGCGCGGTGATCACGCCTGGCTTCAAACTGCCTGCAAAATATGTAATCCATGCTGTGGGTCCGGTTTGGCAGGGCGGCAAGCAAGGCGAGGAACAGATGCTGCGCAGCGCCTACCGCTCGAGCCTTGAGCTGGCGACCCAATATAACCTCGAGAGCGTTGCCTTCCCGTTACTATCTTCCGGCAATTTCCACTACCCTTACGAACAGGCGCTGGCTGTCGCCCTGGACGAGATCAACCGTTATCTTTTTCAAAATGACATGCAGGTGACCCTGGTCATGTTCGACACGACGGCAACCGCACTGGGGTTCAAACTCCGGCAGGACCTGATTAGCTATATTGATGATCATTACGTAGAGGAACATCGCAATCTCAACCGTCGTGATCCTTATGCTCCCAACCTAGCTCCCACAGCAAAGCGGGAAAAGCCGCCTCGCGAGAAACCAGGTGCTCTTCATGATCAGGATGTCTACTATTCGATTCAGATGCTGCCCAGTATGGCAATGCCGGAAGAACTTGTCTTTCCAAAAGAGAAAACCTTCTCGGAAGCCTTACTCAAACTAATCGACGCCAAAGGGATGACGGATGTGGAAACCTACAAACGTTCCAACATCGACCGCCGGCTATTCAGCAAGATCCGAAGCAATGCCGATTATTCACCCAAGAAGTCCACTGTGCTGGCTCTTACCATCGGGTTGGAGCTTTCTGTGCAGGAAGCACAGGACTTGCTTTCCCGCGCTGGGTTTGCCTTCAGCCCCTGTGATCGGCGTGACCTGATCGTTCGCTACTTTTTGGAGCGTGAAGATCATGATATTGCCAAGGTGAACGGCGCACTTTACGATTTTGACCAGGAGTTGCTGGGCATGTAAAAAATGTCGCTTGCCAGGCGACCACAACACAGGCTCGGGGGAATATCATAGACCTCAGATCAATAAGGAGGTCTACAATGAACAAAACAGAACTAATTTTCATCCTTGACCGAAGTGGCTCGATGGCTGGTTTGGAAAGCGACACCATAGGGGGCTGTCAAGGCTAAATAGAAATGTCCTAATGCTGGCTAAATAGAAATGTCCTAATTGATCACAGCAGTAGGCTTGCCATTCAGTTTTTTTCCATAGGTTCTCCAAGGGTGGTTGACAGGGGGAGATACAGGCATACGGGCAACATGTTTCAAGTCAACGACGGGGGCAGGCCTGGCATACTGATCCACCTGTTTCAATTCCAATCTAACACCATCCAACCAGGCAGAGACAAGACCTTCGTCATTCACGGTCACCAGCACTTCGCGCT